>JACLAB010014097.1_pt1 | contig 23270 bp, 17 predicted proteins | sample 8027921 | NCBI WGS metagenome assembly JACLAB01 (sample SAMN15725117, study PRJNA655200) | protist metagenome | isolation source: fluorescence activated cell sorting (FACS) single amplified genomes of... | place: USA: West Boothbay Harbor, Gulf of Maine | collected 2000-07-19
GTCTTCTCGTCTTATGATGTTATCAAACACACTATAAACAGGTTCAAGTGGATTTCGGTCGCCGTGGTATTTTATCGTACGTCTCGGTGACGCCGGCGGAAAACGCGACGCTGTACTTTGTGTGCTCCCAGCATTGCGCGAGCGGGCAGAAAATTTCAATAGCGCACGATCCGACGGTGTACGCGGACGGCGATTTGGATCGGGACGGAGACGTGGACGACGACGATGCCGCTCTCGGTGCGGAGAAAGACGACAACGACGACGACGACGACGACAAAGACGACGACTTTGATCGCGAAATTGACGACGACGAGTGGGAAGATAAGAAAGACTTTGAAACTGGATGTCCGTACGACTGCGAAGCGGGATGGGAGTCGAATACGATTAATTCCGCGTGTCCGTGCGGCAACGTTAATTGCACGGAAACAAGTAAATCTGTGCAATCGATCAGATCGATTGGCGCGATAACGCCTGGTTGCATGTACGTCGTCAAGGCCTTCTGCGTGGCGGAGGAAGCGACGAAGACGGCGGCGAACGAGGATCCTTCCCAAGTGTGCAAGAAATTTTTAAGAAACAAGGGGAGATCGGAAGAGGTGGTGAGAGGCCAAGAACACGTTTTCGAGGATAAGGATGATGATGACGACGACGACAATTACAAGTTACCCAGCCGAGGCAACAATAAAGTTAAAGTTACTTTTAAACCGAACAGTTTAAGAGCGAACGAGACGAACGTAAATGTCGGCGTCAACTCGGTCGACGAAGACGAAGTAAAAGAGTTGCAAAGACCGGAAAGATTTAGAGGGAAGAACGCAACCGAAGGTGAAGTCGGTAATCGATCGGTTTTCATCGGCACTATTTTGACTTTAACACCACACGGGACAGTCTTTGACGAGTGCGTTGAAGTCGCCATCCCGTTTGTGAGAAATTTAACGGATGTGAACAACGCGACGATCGCATGCATGAAAGCGGCGGATGAAAATTCGCCGTTTGAATTGATCGAATGCGTCGTAGAAAACACCAGCGGTACCGAAGGGATCGCGACGGCGTGCGTTGACTCATTTTCTATCGCAACCGTGATGGAATCGGACATTTCAACGACTTCGGACGACGAAGATCCCACAGGCGGCGCTTTTGCGAAGTCGACAACCTTTGTCGCGATCTTAGTTTCGGTCGTCCTTGCATTGTTCTAGAAAAGATATTCGATAACAAAACGACGATATTAATACGAAGAGACAACAGCCACCGAAAAGGGGCTCGATAGAAACATACGACCATAACATTGTTGTATGCACGAGCATATATACGACAAATCAAAATACTTTCGTTTAATATTCATCTTTCTTCTATTACATTTTTCTTTTCATTCAATTTTAATTCTCCTCGTACTCTTCTTGCATCTTCTTCGCGCTCATTCCGGCTTTACTCGCTTGCGTCGCCGCAACTTCTCTCGCCTGCGCGTCGTATAGAGTCGCCATGTTCCCGTCTCTCACGAACGAATAATCCTCTCTCCCTAACAAATCGCACTGCGCGTATTGCATCATCAAATGGTCAATCAACACCAACGCAACCATGGATTCCACCATAGGAACCGCTCTCGGGACGACGCACGGGTCGTGTCTTCCTCTCGCTTTCAACTCAGTTTCCACACCGTCGCGATTGACCGTGTTTTGCGGTCGAGTAATCGTCGATGTCGGTTTAAACGCAATCTTCATCTCGATAATCTCGCCGTTGGAAATGCCGCCTTGAATACCGCCCGATTTGTTCGTCGTCGTTCGCAAACCTCTTTCCGCGTCCATGTAAAACGGGTCGTTGTGTTCGCTCCCCTTCTCTAACACGCCTCCAAACCCACTCCCGATTTCAAAACCTTTCGTCGCCGGCAACGACATCATCGCTTTCGCCAAATCCGCCTCCAACTTATCAAACACCGGCGCGCCTAAACCTCTCGGGCAATTTCTCACGATGCACGTCACCACCCCGCCGCACGAATCTCCTTTCACTCTCACCTCATCGATCGCCTCGATCATCTTCTCCGCAACAGAATCGTCCGGACACCTCACGATGTTCTTCTCCACGTCCTCCATGGTAAAATTTTCGTGATCCACTCCGCCTTCGCTCGTTTTCACGTCCTTCACTTGACTCACGTACGCCAAAATTTCCGTATTTCCAATTTGCTTCAAAATCTTCTTCGCGATTGCGCCAGCCGCGACTCTCCCGATAGTTTCTCTCGCGCTACTTCTTCCACCCCCGGCAATCGCTCTCACCCCGTATTTCATATCGTACGTCGCATCCGCGTGACTCGGTCTATACGCCACCGCGATCTCGCCGTAATCTTGCGACTTGTGGTCTTTATTCCTCACGAGCACCGCAATCGGCGTTCCAAGGGTCACGCCGTCCAATCCAACCCCACTCAAAATCTCGCACGAATCTTCCTCGTTCCTCGGCGTCGTAATTCTCGACTGCCCCGGTCGACGTCGGTCCAGCTCGAACTGTAAATCCTCCCTCGATATTTGCAGCTTTGGCGGTACCCCGTCGACGACGCACCCGACGCCGCCGCCGTGGGATTCCCCGAACGTCGTCACCCGGAAGAATCTCCCGTACGTGGAGCCGACGTTCGCGATTTGTAACTGTCCTCTTCTTCTTTCTCGTTGTTTCTTTTCGCTGCTCGTCGTCCTCCTCCAAACCGACGGTATCATCGTTTTCGGTCGCCGCGCAATCATCGACTTTGACGTCTGCATTTTACTCTCGATTTTTCCCTTTGAAGGAGCAGATGAGGAAAAAGACACCACCGCTAAACGATGCATCGACGTCGTCATCGGAAGAACAACAGACAGACTCCTCGCGCCAACGAGAAGATCTCTTTCACAAAAAAGCGATCCTTAAATATAAATGCTCGTCTCTCTCTTCTCTCTCTCTCTCTCTCTCTCTCTTGGTACGCAGAGTACAAAAAACTGATGAATTTTGAGGTTTTTCCAAAACCATTTCCGTCGTTTGCAATGAAAAGAAAAATTTCGCAATCAATTAAATGTGTTTCTCCAAACAAAAAACAGACCTCAAAACAAGAAGAGAAAAACAACCACAAAAAAAGTGCTCAGAAAAAAAAGAAGGGAAAGCGCGAGCGAGAGAGACTCTAAATATGTTGTTGTCGTCATCATCATCATCATCATCATCGCGCGCGTTTAAAAACGCGACCGATGTCGCTTTGAGAGGAAGAATCTCCTCCTCCTCACGGAGGAGGGGGAGGAAAAGGCGTTTTCGGCGAGCGAGTGTGTCTCTTCTCTGCGAAGAAAAGGAGGCGAATGATGAGGAGGACAAAACCTTTGGTGATGATGATGATGATTTTGGGGGGAAATCAATCGACAGCAGAAGAAGAAGAAGATCGCTTTTTGTATCGTCGTCTTTGTCGATGATTGCGTGGTATTCGAGCAGCGGCAACAACGGCGAAAATTCTGCTTTCGCCGCTGCTGATGGTGTTGGTGGTGTTCCCGGGTTTCCCGGTGATGAGAAGAGCGACGACAAAAATAATTCATCGTGTGGGGTGAAATCCTTAACCGTGGGCCCAAATCCAGGCGAATTTGAGACGATATCGAAAGCGCTCGACGCGAGCGCGAAGGAAGGCGGGGCGACGATTGAGATAAAAAGCGGCACGTATAAGGAACGAATACTAATGAACAAGAATAACGTAAAATTGGTTGGTTTGAGCGACGATGTTTTCGTGGAATGGAGAACGTCGACGCCGTACGAAAGCGTGTTGGAGGTTACGTCTGAAAACGCGAGCGTGGAGAACGTGAAGTTTACGCACGCGAGTAAATCCGTGGCGAATAACTTTGGGGTGTTTGTGAAGGAAAAAGGGAGTCTGAAGTTAAAAAATGTGTCGGTGACATCGGAAACTGGGAGCGGTGTAGCTACCGAAGGCGGCTCGATTGACGCAGAAAACGTGGTGATTGACAAATGCAAAAACCACGGCGTTTCGGCGTTTGGAAATCAGTCGGAAGATCCGAAGAGCGGTCAAGTGCACCTGAAAAATGTCGCGATATCGAATTGTGGTGGCGACGGAATCTTATTACGAGGTGGTGTACAAATAGACTCTTTAGATGTCAAAATCGACAATTGCACCGGCTTTGGCGTCGACGCGTTTGAAAACGTGCAAGGAACGATGAAAGCGTGTAAAATCTCAAAGTGTCGAAAAGGAAACGTCGGAGGCGATAACGACAACTACGACGGGAACGGTGTCGGCATTGAATTAGTTTAGTTTAGCACGCGCTCGTAGCATATAGGTAAGATGAAAAGGACATTAGCTATTACTCTTTATCATTCTAAGGTTTTACCCGCACATCTATTAAACTACTACTAATCAAGGAATTCCGGGAATCCACGTCTTTGTCTTTTGGCGATACCGCGCGTACGTTTCCTCGCCAAACATCCGCTCTAAGAAATATTCCTCCACCGGTATCCGTTTATAAAAAAACCGCCAACTGACGCCCACAAACACCATAAAACTCACCACGTTCCCTAAAACTAACTGCGTGCCTGGTGCCCATAAAAACCATCCGAAATATCCTGGATGTCGAAAAATTTTATACGGACCTTCCGTGACCAACGAATGCGTCGCTCTTTTCTCGGTTTGAATGACGTGCGTGAAGTTATGTTTGGCGTGTATTTCGGCCCATTTACGAATAGTTTCGCCAACGAGGCACGTCATGATACCGATTTTATGCACGCGTGCAATCGTTTCCTGGCCAAGCATCGCGCCGTAATCCACGAAAAAGTACTCGCACAATCCCAAAGCCATCGCCGAACAGTACGGGACGCTGAAAAGCCAGGAGTGTCGATTGAGGAGATTACGGTTATACGCGAACGCGATGAGAAATTCGGAGAGATGGAAGAAAGCGAGGATGACGAGAAAGCTTTCGAGGAAGTGTGGCGGTGCAGGTGCGGAGGTAGTCGCGTTCATGTTTAATTTGTTGTGAGGTTGATTTGAGCTGAAAAGCCAACTGTAACTTCTCTCCTGTCTCCTCGAACTCCTCTCGCGGGTCACTTCTATATTTCGCGCGTCTTAGACGTATTTTACATTAAATGCTAAAAACTACTAGTATACTGCTACTTGCTAATTTGAACTGTACGTTACGCATCGTACTCTGATTTTAAAACCCAGGCGGAGAATCCTTTGTTTCCATCGTTCGTCGTCGGATTCCGTTCCAATCGAGCGCACTGCTTTAATAAGTTGCGAAAGATGACGCGACGTTCGGCGGTGACTTTATCCGCGAAGGCGTCGACGACGAGTCCGGTTGGAGCTTCACCGCCCCTAGACTTGAGAAATTGAATGATGTCTTTGAGAAGGGTTTGCGCGAAGCGGGCTTCTTCATCTTGGTTGGCGTTGGCGTTTTGATTCGTGGCGATGATGGCGGCGTCTTCTTCGCGTCTTTGTTGGATGCGAGAGAATAAGCGACGACTTCCAGCGTTATTGCTTCCGAAACGGCCCGTGTTGATATTATTGGTGGCAATAGTTCGTATAGTCGTAGTTGATGTGGTCGTTGCGTTGATGTGTTGCTGTTGTTGCTGCTGACCTTGAACGCGAGTGTTGGAATGCCCATTCATTTCGCCTCGTCCGGAGCGTTTCACCGCCTCCGCCGCTTGTCTCGCGATTCTATCTGCAAAGGCAATTTTCGCGCGCCGGTCGCTATCTGCAGCTGACAAAATCTTATCGTGACACATAGCACTGTGTAATCCGCCTTCGCCGTCGAACAATGATTTCAAAATCGCCGCATCGCCTTTCCCGTTGTCGTCTTTGTTATTAACGTTCAATCGATTCGTCTCGACTCTTTGCACGCCCTCGACGACGGTTCCATTATTCGCCGTTGTCGTCTCGCCTTCTTCCAGCGATTCATCTCCTTCAACTGTGATTAGACTCTCCTCGTCTTCATCTTTGCAATCTGCCGCTAAGATCTCGCCTTCGACTTCGGCGAAAAGCTCGGCGGTTTCGTTCGCGGCTCCGCCGCCCATCGCCGCGCTTCCCGCGACACCGCCTCCTCTTTGCTTCTCCTCCGGGTCATCGTACGCGAACAAATCCATCATATCTCTCGCTTTAAAAAAACGTCGTTGTTTTGGGTCCTTTAATACCTTACCGGTTAGAAACTCTTTGTAAATTTGTCGATGATACACTTTCTCTTCGATCGTCCCGGTGGTGATTAACCGATAGATGGTCACCGCTTTCGTTTGACCAATGCGCCAGGCTCGTTCACGTGCTTGCGCATCCGTTGACGGATTCCAATCCGGATCAAACAACAAAACGCGATTCGCGCCGGTTAAGTTTATACCCAAACCACCAACCTTAGTTGTCAACAAAAAAACAAACACGGGTTCTTGCATATCCTCCGCGGCGACGCCTTCCTCGCCCACGTTACCGGCGTCGTTGAAAGAATCGACTAAGCCCATTCGGTGCGCGACAGGTGTGGTGCCGTCCATTCGTCGATACGTGTATCCTTCGTTGGCAACCGCTTGCTCTAAAATATCCAGCATCTGTTGCGTTTGCGAAAAAACGAGACATCGATGGCCTTGGCTTTTCCACATGCTCAAGATTTTCAGCGCGACTTGTAACTTGCCCGAACGCACCGGGTCGCCGTAATTTGCATCGCCAGCGCGCGAGTTTCGCTCTAACAAGTCTGGGTGATTAACAATCTTACGCAAAACGTCAATACCGCCCAACGCTTCGCGTCGACCGTCGATGATATCTTCCACTTCTCTCGAGGAGAGGAAACCTTTATACGCGTCGCGTTGGTTTTCCGTCATCGGGCAAAACAAAACCTGTTCCGTTTTATCCGGCAAGTTTATATCCAAGTCTTGTTTTAATCGTCGAAGTAAATACGGTGAAATCAAATCCTTTAACGCGACCGCGCACCTATACGCCGTAGTCGCCGCTTGATCGCTCGCGTTGACGTACCCGCCGATTTGTATAGGCACCGCGAACTGCGCCTGAAACACCGGCAAAGTGCCCAATTTCCCGGGGTAGACAAAATCAATCAACGACCAAAGCTCGGATAACCTGTTTTGTACAGGCGCACCAGTCATGATAATTCTGTGAACCGTGCGTAATCGCTTCGAGACGACGGTGATGTCTGCTTCTGGGTTTCGAATTTTATGCCCTTCGTCCAACACCGCGTACCCCCATCGAACGGTCAACAAATCTTCGCGCATGCCTCGCAAACACTCGTACGTGGTAATCACCAAGCCTTTCGGGTCTCTCGTGGCGTTCCGTATGGCGTTTTTCATCGCATTTTTTCTATTCCCGTTGGCAACTTTTAAAGCGTCTTGCGTGATAGCCGAGTCGTGCAAGACGACTGGTTTCAGCTCGGGCGCCCAGATTTTCAATTCGCGACGCCATTGGCGCAACATCGTCGCCGGACACACGACAACGGATGCTTGGTACAAGTTCGATTTCGATAACGCGCCGAGGAAAGCGGCAACTTGTACCGTCTTCCCTAAACCCATCTCATCGCCGATTATCCCACCAGCTCTTTGGCAGTGCAATTCCCAAAGCCATTTAACGGCTGTTTTCTGATGCGGTAAAAGTTTCGCGAACCTGTCGCCGTCGACGGATAATCCTCCTTCAAATTCAACGTCTTCTTCTGCTTCAATAACATCGTCACCGTCTTCATCGGCGTCTCCATCTAATTCTTCTTCGTCCGAGCTGTACGCTTGAAACGACGACCGTCGTTTTTTCCTTGCCGACGCACCATTTTTCTTTTTGTTCTGTTGTTGTTCGCTTTGCTCTTTCCACTGTTTTCTTTTCAACGCCAACTTCTTCTTCGCCGCGCTGTCTCCATTTTTTGTCGGTTTCACGCGTCTCGAAATCGCCTCTCCAATCGCTCTCGAATGCATTTTTTCCATTTGTTTCGGTGCATCTTTCAAATCAATCGTTTTCAACTTTGATTTCGCGCTTTGCAACAGCGCCGCTTTTTCTTTCAACTTCTTTCCGGCTTCATCCGTCCGAGCTTTATCGAACCCGTCTAAGCGGTCAAACGGCGTCATCGCTCCAATACGAATCAATCGTTCTCTTTCCGTTTCTCCATTACTACCGCCACCTAACAAATTATTCGTCGTGGTTTTCTTTTGAACGGCGTCTAACTCGGCGTCGAAATCAAAGTCGTCCTGGACGACCACTTTCGGTCGTCGTCGTTGTTCTTCCGGAGGAACACCACCAGTCTTCTTCGCGTCCGCGTCGGATGCGTCTTTCTTTTTCTTCTTTTCTCTCTCAAACGCGCGTCGTTCCACCTCGGAAACTTCCAATGCCGCGTCCAGCTCTTTTTCCACTTTGCTTCGTTTCTCTCGTAACCCGGCGACGCGTTTCGCGGCGACTTGTTTCCTCAGTTTCACGTCTCGTAAAGGCGTTTTTTCTTCCTTCTTCTTTGCTTCTTCGACTCCTAAATCCTTCGTCGCCGCTTCCACGGCTTCAATCTCTCGGTCGATTTCAAAAAGCGAGCGCTCGAGTTTCTCTACCGCGCGTTCCGAGCGCAACACCATCGTTTCCATTTTCGTCTTTTCTTCTTCTCCTCCTCCTCCTCCTCGGTCGTCGTCGTCGACGATGGCATCTCGCAACACCTCTCGTTGCACGTGTCGTTCGTCTCTCGCGACGACAGAGAGCGGACCGAGGACCAAATTCGAGAGCGCATCTTTATCTATCCCCTCTTCGTTTCTCATTTTCCTCCTTCTTCTTCTTCTCGCGGTTTCGATTTTCGCTGCAGTAATTAAAAACTCGTCGGTTACTTTACAATCATGTTTCCGACACAGTTCCTCTTCTTCAGCGTGCACGCGAGTGAGGAAGAAAAAAAAAGGCAGAGAAAAAAGAAAGGAGTGAGAAAAAAAATTATTTAGGGTTTTGGGTGTTTTTTTGTTTGCTTGACAAAAAAGAACGAAAGGGCGAAGGATTCGTCATATTCTTCGGAATTCTATTCACAAAACACACGTAACTAACTCTCTTATTAAAAATGTCTTCTGCGCACACCGAAAACTTACCGGCCGACTTGAACGAGCACAACGAGGAGCTCGCGGACGGCTGCGACAACGCGGACACGTACTTGAGTGCGTTTTATTTGTTCTTTTTCTTTCTCTCTCTTTTTAAAAGCGCGTTGTTATGATGAGGAATGAATTTTTGCGGAAAAGAAGAAAAGAAATCCTCGTCATCATCGAAATCGAAATCGATGATTCTCTCGCTCGGATGAAGCGCGACAATTACCTTCTCTTTCTTCGTCGCGCGACACTTTTCTTTCACCGAGAAACGTTTTTTCTCGCGCAAAAATGTGTGCTTTTTACGTTTCTCGCGCGGACGAGCAAAGTTCTTCTTTCCTCGAAGCACACATCGCGCGCAGGTTTCTTCTCTTTTCGGAGGATCGATGATTCTCGTTAAGAAGAGATACGATTTTGGATGGTTGTTTAACCTAAAGAAGAGAGAGAGGTTTGGGTGCCGAGTTTTGCTGACATTTTTTACTCTGATTTTTTTTCCGATGTACTAAACAAAACAGAATTCCACGCGCTCTTACACCGAGGCCAAGCGTTGAACGCGTACGAGGCCAAAATGCACCTGGACAACGGGACGTTAAACTTCGGCCACGGCTTGGACTTTGAGTCCGGGAAGACGAAAAAAGCGGAAAAGAGACCGCCGACGCAGATTGAAATCATGGCGGAGATGGAACGCGAGAAGCAAGCGAAGAAGGAGGAACGCAGATTGGCGCGAGAAGCCAAGAAGCAAGCCCGTCTCGAACAGGAGGAGTTTATAAGAAACGGCGGCAACTTGAAGTTGTCCAAGAAGGAAAAGAGGAGATTGGAAGCGGAGATGGAAAACTAAGAAGTTTTTCATCGCCGTTCCGTCGACTTCTTTCTCTAGTAGTGTACATATATGAGCGACGAATGCGAATTCGCCTCCCATCATTTGAGCACAAGAAGAGAAGAGACATTTTACTTACTTTCTGATAAACACGAGTTACTCCTGTTTTTACGATGAGACGATGTCTGTTTGCTTTTTGTTCTTCTTGTATTTAGAGTCCCCTGTCCGTACTGGTCCATGCGTCGTTAATAACGCGCATAATGAGCCGGACACTGCTTTTATATATAAACAAGGATAATTAGTTTTCTCTGCACATCAATGATTGTAGAAATAGATCAAAATTGTAACAATAACATCATAACGTGTACTTTTAAAAACCCAAACTTTGCGTACGTCTATGTAAGAAATAGGATTCGTTTTGTTACAACAATAAATACACATCATCACAGTTACTTCAAGTAGTAGAATTATTTTTTCGGCGCTTTGAATACCTCAAAGCCAAAAATCGTGCACGACTTGTTCTCGTCCACATCTTTCAACTCGTCTTGGTATTGCAACTCAAAAATACCTTCGTGACCACCCGGTCGACCCTCCCTTAATCGCAAACAGATCTTATCTCCAGGTTCTATTACCGCAGCTTTCTCGGATGGCAAGGATTCCCATCGACCGACGGCTAGTCTAAAGACGCCCGGCCCGTCACGTAAACTCTTCACGCGAACTTTTTCGCGAATAACAGCTAACGTCAATTGCGAGCGAGAAATCGATTTGCCAGTTATACCCGCCATACCGCGACCAATGGTTTGATTGCCAGGGTACAACGGTATTTCTGTGATTAAACTCTGTCGCCGTCTCGCCGAACCACTGCGAGGCGTAGTAGGCGCTTGTTGCTGTTGCTTCAACGCCAAGGCCTGCGGGTCTTCCATCAACGACAGTTTCATCTTTCTATATTCAATCTTATCCATGTGCCCGGTATTTAAAGCTCTCAATTCGCTCTCGTCCTCGGGTAACACCGATAGTCTATTTTCTACGTTTGCTATTTGAATCTGTAACGTTTGGATCGCTCTTTCGTACGTCTCCGTCGGTTCGTCGTTGTCGGTTCGTAACTTCAAATCTTCCACTTTAAACGGCAAACCAGGCATTTGTTTATCGTCAATCATTTCTAGCATATACTCTAAACCCGCGCGTTCGCCGTCGTCTTCGTATTTATCGTCCATAAACTGTTCCGAAGTGGCAGTCCCGAGTGCGTCGCAGATCGTCGTCGCCATGCCAATCAACACAAACGCGTTCGTCACCGCTAACATCAAGGTGAAAATATCAAATACACCGACCGTTCCACCAGACTCGTATATTATCTCCACCCCATTGAACGTTCGTTCCATAACGTTTGAATGCCAAGGATTTCCAGTGTCCATGTAATGCGCGTCAGTTCCAATACTGTGCATTTGCTTGGATGGAATGAATCTGACGCTCAACGTCGCCCAAACGTCGTTATTCAGCGGTTCTAAGTAATGCACCGATTCCCATTTCACGGTCACTAATAACTTAATGCCCGTCAATCGAAAGGTCAATCCAGTCGTCGAACCTTGCGCGCACCCGCCGTCTGCTTCGTCGTTACCAACGACGCACAAAAAATCGTTGTAATCGTCCAACGCGACGCCGGCAGACTCTAATAAATCTTTCAACGTAATCCCTTGCAACGCCCCAGCGGTTCCATCGTACTCGACGCCGTTAAAAAACACTTTCTTAGGTTGATTAAAGTTTCCTAGACTGTCTTGGTACCATATTTCCAACGGTAAGAAGATGTTCTCCGGCGCAATCGTAAAGCCTCTTCTCACGCCCATCAACCCGTACGCGCAACTCTGTGGAAAAGCATAGTGGTTTGCACACATAGTCGAAGGTGGCGGACTCGGAAACGGTGGCGGACTAGGTTCCGCCGGCGGTGGTGATGGAGGAGGACTCGGGGCACCTTCTGGCGGTGGTGATGGTGGAGGACTTGGGGAAGGAGGTGGAGAAGGAGAATCCGGGGGTGGCGGAGAATACCCGTCCGCGTCCCCGCACCCGTCGCACTGTCTACTAAACGTCCACTCCTGCAAAAACGTCTTCACCCACAAACCGCTCGGGGTTAATTTCACCATCTCTCCCACTGACATCCCGCCGGTAATGCACCCAATTGGCGTCGTGCACTCCGCCGACGCCGCGCACGCCGCCGCGTCCGTGCTATAATGCACCGTCGAATACGTTCCGCCGTACGTCGGCGATCGCCAATTAATATAAGTCGCGTTTTCGCAATACGTCGCATTTTCCGCGTGCTCTTCGATAACCTCTTTCGAATCCCCGAGAAAGCTCGTCTGTACCGATCTGCTCCCATCTTCGCCCATCGAGTACCTCGGCACGATGGCGTGCGGAACTTCAAACTGCGACTTGGCGTATAAGTTCGGCGTGCTGAATTTATTATAGTTCTTCATGATAATCATGGACACGAGCGCGAATAACGCGATGAGGATTTTGAACGTCAAATCCGTCGTCACCAGAAGTGGGTTCTTCGTTTTCACCAACTGCGTTATTGATCAGAGACGTTTTTAATTGGTGAATTTTGAGAGAGGAAGAGAGGAGAGAATGTGTCAGCGACTTTTCTCGAATCAACTTTCCTCGAGACCGTCGTTAGGTAAAGATACGCGCGGGGAACGACGACAGATTAAAAAACAAAGACGATATCGGGTATTGATCGCGCCAGTGACGAGAAAGAAAGAAAGGGAAGAGAGGAAGGCGCGCGGTGATTCTAAATGCACCCCGTCTCGGGAAAAAAGAGACCGCGGAATCACTCGTTCTCTCTGTCTTTTCGTCGAGAACGCGCGCGCTCGATATACACGTACCTTCACCGTCCTGTACGTGAACAAGTCATCCTTAAAGTCCGCCCAAAGGGCACCTAAACCCATCGCAGCGAAAACGAAAGCGAAGACGAAGGAGGAGCGCTTTCTTTTATTTTATGGGGTGCGCCTCTTGGGAATTTTTGTGAAGACAGACAGACACCAAAGAAAAGAGAAGAGATGTCCGGGAAGGGGTGAAAATCTGCGCTTACGCTTAGTAAACGTATCCTTTGATTAAATAAAGTTTTAGTATTAGTAACTCTTCCCGGTTTTTCTGTGGTGCATGGCGGATTTTCCTTCCTCGTCCAACAGCTTACCGCCGGTGACTTCGGCTAAGACCACCCAGTGGTCGCCGCATTCCATGCGGCTCTTCACGGAGCACTCGCAATAGGCTAAAGCGTCGGTAACGATGGCGCACTCGTTGTTTTCGCTGTAGGAAACTTTCATGTCGCCAAAACGATCCTCTCCCGGGGCGAAACCTATTAACAAAGCTTTCATGGTTTCTTTTTCGTTGCCGAGTTTGAGGATGTTCAGGTTGAAGGTGCCGCCTGGGAGCATGAAGGATTCCACCGCGCGGTCTTTGGCGACGGCGACGGTGAGCGCGGGAGGGTTGAACGAAGCTTGGGAGACCCAGGAAGCGAGCATGGCGGACTGCGCGTCGCCGCTTTTGGCGGTGACGGCGCATAAAGATCCGACGATTCGACCAACTGCGGCTTCAGTTTCCGTCACTCCGGAAAAGGTTTCCGATTGAACTCTTTTCGATTCCGCTTTCTTCGCTTGCTTGGATTTCTTCAAGACGAGTTGCGCCAAGTCCGTGCCGGATTCTTCGCAGAGTTGTAAGGTTTCCTCCGTCGGTTTGAACTTACATCGAATGGCATCAAACGCAAAGTTAAATCCGGCGTTTTTCAAGCGGGTTTCCATGATATCGACGGCTTCACCGGACCAACCGAAGGAGCCAAAGACTCCCGCTGGTTTATCCGTGTCGTAGGATTTGACGATTTGACCCATGGCGTCCGTGACTGGAGTTGGAACGTGACCGCCTAAAGTTGGTGAACCGAGACAGAAACCGCCCACAGTTTTAGCCAACTCTTGAATTTCATCCGCACTGGTGAGTTCACAGTTGACCATTTCCACCCCGACGCCGGCTTTGGTGATGCCTCTCGCGATGGCTTGCGCCATCGCGGAGGTGTTCCCGTACGCGCTCGCGTAAATGACCGCCACGGAGACGTCGTTTATTTGCTTCAACTGTTTATCCGTCCACTCGTCGTATTCACGGATAAGTTCTGGAGACGAGTTCAAAAGTACTGGACCGTGGCACGGCGCCAAACGCGGTTGTTTATACGGCGAGTTGTACGCCAAAGCCTTGAGCTTGAAGAGCGCGCTATTGACTTGCGTCGCCATCGGCGCCAGCATGCAATCGTAAAAGTATCGCCAGTCTTCTTGGAAGGAATCTAAACCTCCTGAGTCGTACATCTCCACGTGGCTGTTATTCTCGTCAGTTTGCTCGTTGGCAACGTGCGCGGAGTAAAATTTTGAGGTAAAGACAATCCCAGATTTCGAGTCTCGCGTGCAAAACACATCCGGCCATCTCGGCGTAGAGCATGGCATGAACGTCAACGTTCTTCCTCCACCCAAATCTAACTTTTCTTCGTTCCCACGAATGATGCGCAAGCGCGCGCGCAACTTTGGTTTCCCGCTCAGCTCTGACGGTCGTTTCCACGCGGCGATTAAACGTTCGTTACTCCCCGGAGTGACCCCATCAGGCGGTTTCAACGCATCGTAGATGACTCTCGCGCCTGGGTTCGTGACGACAATCTCAATCGGCGGAAGGACATCCGACCGGTTTTCTAACAGCGCAGAAATCGAGTCTAAACGCTTCGGCGAAATGTGCTGCAAAATCAAGAAATCTGAGGAGGAGTGCTTGTTCTCGCCGAACAAGTTCTCAGCGAACGCTTTATCCGGAACATCAATCAAAGCAGTTTTCTCAGTCCCTTCGATGGAGTACACGTTATCACTCGTGCCTCTCTTCAAAGCGTATTCGACTTCAAACTTCAGTCTTTGCGTCGTCACGCACTTAGAAAGTTGGATGTTATCTGAATTTGGCAACGTCTCTTCGTAGACTTTCGTTTCTACTTCAGGAGCTTTTGGAGGGGCTTCTTGCTTCGAGTTTCCGCTGGGTGGAGTTTGCGGTGGTGGAGTGGGGGGCCTGCTCTCAAAACTTTCTTCCTTCATCTCTGGAGCTTCTTCCGCAGCGACTTCCGTGTAATCGTATACCCGCATTTCGGCAACGGCGCCAGCTTTAGCTGCTTTTTCGCTTTCGTTCTTTTTCATGCGCGCAAAGTGACCCGCCATGGCAATTTTTGCCGCAGCTTTCTCCGCCCGCGCTTTTTCAAGTTTCACCGTTTCCGCCGCGATTTCTGCAATCTCTTCTTGCTTAACAGCTTCTTGCTCCTCCGCTTCTTTCTTCTTCTCTTCCTCGGCGATGCGCGCCGCTTCCGCCATCTTTACCGCCGCCGCCTCTTCTTCTGCTTTCTTTTGCAACATAGCTATTTCTGCGGCCTTCTTTTCCTCTTCAGCCTTCCTTTCTTCTTCTTCTGCTTTCGCCTTCGCTTCGGCAGCTGCTTTCGCTTCAGCGGCACGGTTGGCTTCCGCCGCAGCAATAGCTTTCTGCTCGGCCTCAATTCTCGCTTTTTCTTCTTCTTCAGCTTTTATTCTTGCGTCCTCTTCTTCCTTTGCTTTCATTTCAGCTTCGATTCTCGCTCTTTCTTCTTCTTCAGCCGCTTTTATTCTCGCCTCTTCCTCTTCCTTGGCTTTCATTTCAGCTTCGATTCTTGCTCGTTCTTCTTCCTCCGCCGCTTTAATTCTCGCCTCTTCCTCTTCTTGCGCTTTCATTTCAGCTTCGATTCTAGCTCGTTCTTCTTCCTCAGCCGCTCGAATTCTCGCCTCCTCCGCATCTCTCTCAGCTTGTTCGGCAGCTTCCGCCTCCGCTTTTTTCTTCGCAATTTCCGCCTCCATCGCTTCCGCCGCCGCTCTTTGTTCCGCCTCAATCTTCTCTCGCTTCGCTTTCGCCACCTCCTCTTCCATCTTCTTAAACTTCGCCTTGACATCTTCCGCTTTCTTCAGCGCGGCTTTAATTTCAGCCTCCTTCGCGCCTTCGTCCGCGCTTTCGTACGCCCCGCCTTTCCTCTTTGCGATGGACTTTTTCACACCTCTCGCCAATTTGCCCGCATCGGGCACTTCCGGCACTTTCACCGACTTCGTCTTCTCCGCGACCGTCTCTCTCACCTCTTCCACGCTCGTCGGTACTTTTGGAACGTCGATGTTTCGCTTCGCGAACGACTTCTTAATCCCATCCGCTAAACTCGCCAAGAACGGTTTCGCGTCCTCGACGACATTCTCCAGCCGTGGAAGTTCAAACTCTGGAAGTTCCGGAATGAACTCTTTCGGGTCTCTCGAAATCAACTCTTTCACGTCCTCCGCGTCCGGTAAATCCGGCAACGACAGATTTCTCTTATTCAGCGATTTCTCCACGCCACTGGTCAAATCCTCCGCGGTTGGGATTTGTTGCACGAAACCGTCTTGAGAGATATCCCGGTACGTCTTAAACGCCCGACGCAACCATTTCGTGTTTCTCCCTTTCTTTGGATTCGATTCTTCTTCTTCCGCGGGTTCTTGTTCCTCCTCCTGCTTTGCGCGAGGAACGCTCTTTCCTCTCGTTTTCGTCGCTTTTTTATTATCCATCATCTTCGTCTCGCGGTGACGACGACGAGGGGAAAGTTTTCTCCACGACGACGCGCGCGAAGAAGACGACGACACGTTACAGCAACTCGTCGACATTCTTTTTATGTTCTTCTTCTTCTTCTTCTTCTTCTTCTTCTTCTTCTTCTTCTTCTTCTGTGTAAATGTGTTCTGTTTTCTTCTTCTGTGTGTTAAAAACGAGAGAGAAGAGATGATGCGATAAAAAATGCGGAAACAGTCACGCGAGGAGTGTGTTTTCGAGCGTAATAAATGACGTGTAAAAAGAGAAATCTGATATGGATTTTCTGTCAAGAAAGAGCTGAAAGTGCTCACATTATTATTTTTTTCTCTTTCGAAACAACACCGCAACCCGTCACAGAACAGAAAAAAGAAACACACACAGAGAAAAAAAAAACGGGTCATTTTATATTTGCTGCGCGCGCTTGTGTTGCAAAGGAGAAGAGAGACGAGAGAGATGCCCGGAAATCCTCCTTTTCCTCTTACTCGTCTCCTTTTACCGTGCTGGCAAGATGTCATGCTTCATTTAGGCACGGATTCTTTGAGAGAGTGTCAGAGAGAAATTTTAAATCGAGCCGGGTTTCCAACGTGAGTGTGAGATGTATTTGTTTGTGTCTTCTTCCCCGTTTTTGGTTTTACGCATCATCGTGTGCACGCGATGTGCTCTTTCTTCGCGCATTCTCTCTCTCTCTCTCTCTGAAAACCGAGACTAAGGACGCGTTATAATCGTTTGTTTGTTTGCAGGGACGAGCGAGGTTTTTTACTGCTCCCCGGGGAAGTGTCTTCATCGGGTGAAGAAGAAGAAGAAGAAGACAAAGAAGAGGTGGAGGAGAAGAGTTTGTTGTCTTCTTCCTCGGCGCCGATCGACTTGACGCGAGAAGAGGAAGAGAAAGAAGAAGAAGAAGAAGAAGAACCGCAACCGCTGGCGTGGCGGTTATTGAAAAGAGCGGCGGAGAAGAGGTGCGAGGAAAAGCAATCACAAAGAGAAGAAGAAGACCAACAGACTTTGGAGGCGGAACCAACACCTTTGGAGGAGAGTTCTTTTCTGCGAAACGATTTCGACGACGAGGAAGACGACGACGACGCGCAAAGAGGGCGAGGAGGAGGAAAAGGAGGAGGATTAGGAGCGCCTCTCTCGTCGCCTCCGGATTACTCCACGAAAACCGACCAAGAGCTCGCGAAAGAGTTGGCGAAGTTTGGTATGAAACGACTCGGTTCACGAACGGCTATGATTGATTGTTTGATGAACATTTGGACGGAGAAGATGGTGGAGAGAGGCGACGGGGCGGCGTATTCGCAGCGGTTGGAGGAGGAGTTGTTGAGTTTAAGTCAACGGGATCAGAACGCGTGCAACAACAACAACGCAACGAACGCCGTCGGCGTCGGGATGGCGACAAAGAAACGGAAGAACGCAACGACGAGTACTTTAAGAGGAGGAGGAGAAAGAACACCGAGAACGGACGAAGAAGAAGAAGAAGAAAAAGAACAAGAAGATGAGACGGACGAGCGAGCGCTCGACGCCAAACTCACCGCCTTTCTCAGATCCTCTCGCGACGTGTACGCTTCCATCTTGCGCATGGAACCGCTCGACTTGGACGAGGTCAAGACCCTTTGCCAGAACGGTTTGCGGATGAAATGCATATCGAAGGTGAAATTGGCGAAGTATTTCGAGAGTAAAGGCGTGGCTGTTCGACACAAGAGTAACCACGCGGCGAAACTCAGGAAGAGGAAGAAGAAGAATACTTTGAGTAGTACTATTAGTCCTATTAGAGAGGAGCTTCATTAAGGGGCGGCATTTAAAATAGCACGATAGAAATATTTAATAGCAATACAACCATAGCAGCAGAGAGAGAGTTAGTAATAAGAGATACTCATGTCGTCGTCGTTTCGATCAACGGCTTCTTCTTCTTCTTCTTTTTGTTCTTCTTCTTCTTCTTCCGATTATTCGAGGACGAAGTTGTTAAAGAAGAATCGTCATCCGAAGAAACAAAGACGAAGAAACGATGACGTTCGAGCCTCCTCTTCCTCCTCCGCTTTTGACGAACAACTCAAGTTGGAGTGGTTCAATTTCGGTCCTCGAGGGACGATGTTGCCACAAACCTTTCAACAACAACAAAAGAGTGGTGGTTTTCTCTCGACTTCAGGGCCGTTGCACGTGTCCACGCCTTTGATTTATTCGCAACCGCTCTCGGAAAGAAACGAACGGAAAACGTACATCAAGATGGACAACTGTCAACCGTCCGGGTCGTTTAAACTGAGAGGGTTAGGGTACGCGTGTCAGAAGGCATTACTATTGGATGGAAAGAAGACGTTCGTTTCGAGCAGCGGCGGGAACGCGGGTTTGGCGGTGGCGTATAGCGGATCCAAATTGGGCGCGAAGACGACCGTGGTGGTTCCGGAGACGACGCCTGAGTTTATTCGAGACCGGTTGGAATCGTACGAAGCGAAAGTGATCGTGCACGGGAAACAATGGTCGGAAGCGAACGAGCTCGCGGAAAAGATTGCCGCAGAGGAAGACGCGTTTTTCGCGCACCCGTTTGAAGGCGAAGACACGTGGACCGGACACGCGACGCTGGTGCACGAGATGTGCGCGCAGTTACGAGACGCCGGCGAAACCGTCCCGCCGAGTTTTATATGCACCTGCGTCGGTGGCGGCGGTTTACTTCTAGGCATCGCGCAAGGTTTACGCGAAGTCGGTTGGGCGAAAACCGACGTCGTCGTCAGCGAAACCGTCGGATGCGACTCGTTGTACCAATCCGTCCAAAAAAACGAGCTTGTCACTTTGCCGGCGATCACCTCCGTCGCCAAATCCCTCGGCGCCGCCCAAGTCTCTCCATCCGCGTTCGATTTAACCAAACAATGGAAACGCGAAGGCAAGTCCCCCCGAATTCACTCCACCACCGTCACCGACGACCAAGCGATCGACGCGTGTAAAAACTTCGCCAACCACCACCGAGCGCTCGTCGAACCGGCGTGCGGCGCGTGTTTAGCGCTCTCGTACGAAGGGAAAATTCGCGAGATGCAGAACGATATGAACACGAACGGGTGCGTCGTCGTCGAAGTCTGCGGTGGTGCCATCACCGATTTGAGCAGTTTTATGTAAAAGAGTAGCAAATCATCATCTGAACAGTAACACTTCCTCGAGCGAGAAAGAGTTTTTGTTGCTCTTTGTTGCGTGTGTGTTTACTAAAAATCTCAGAATTCCTTCTTTCCTTCTTTTACTCAAAATCTGCTCTTTTTCTCTTCACACAAAACGACAAACGTGAAAAACGCGCTTAAAAACGCGCTCAAACACCACGCGCGTCGTAAACGAATCGACTCTTTTCGCGCATCACTCGGCGTCGCGCAGTCTCTTTTCGAAAACTACTCTTTCTTTTTACTTTCTTTCTTTCCGTAAAGTCATCGATCAAATCAAAAGACGTTTGAATAACGAGAGAAAAGATGGTCGAAGAACCGACGGACGATCGCGAAAACGCGGAAGCGGACGAAGACGGCGCCTCCGCGCCAGTTCCAGAGAAGGTGCGCTTCTTTTATGCTCTCAAAGTTTTGTTTCGTTTCTCTCTCTCTCTGATTCTCTTTCTTTCGCGAAAGGCGGCGATGTTTCGATGAAAGCGCACCGCACTTTAGCGCGTCGACGGAATCTGATCTTAAACTTCTCTCTTAAACGTAAAACAGACACAAGTCGGCGGCTCACCGGTATACATCGTGGAAAGGAAACTCGGGAAAGGCGGTTTCGGCCAAGTGTACGTTGGGAGAAGAGCGACGACGTCGACGGCGAAAGGCGCGAACGAACACATCGGTCCTGGAGCGAACGAAATCGCCTTGAAATTCGAGCACCGATCGAGCAAAGGGTGCAACTACGGACCGCCGTACGAGTGGTCGGTGTATAATTCTTTAGGCGGAATTTTAGGCGTTCCGAAAGTACATTTTAAAGGGAGGCAAGGGGAATGGTACGTGATGGTTATGGATTTACTTGGGCCTTCGTTGTGGGATAAATGGAACACGTGCGGACAATCGATGTCGCAAGAGATGGTTTCGTGCATCGCGGTGGAAGCGCTGGCAATTTTGGAGAATTTTCACAGACAAGGGTTCGTGCACGGGGATATTAAGCCGGAGAACTTTTTACTCGGACCACCGGGGACGCCGACGGAGAAGAAGCTGTATTTGGTTGATTTAGGTTTAGCGACGAGATGGAGAGATCCGGTGTGCGCGGCGCACGTCGATTACGACCAAAGGCCGGACGTGTTTCGAGGGACGGTGAGATACGCGAGCGTGCACGCGCATTTGGGGAGAACGGCGTCGAGAAGAGACGATTTGGAGAGTTTGGCGTACACTTTGCTGTTTTTGTTGAAAGGGAGATTGCCGTGGCAAGGCTATCAAGGCGATAACAAAGGCTTTTTGGTGTGTAAGAAGAAGATGGCGACGTGCGCGGAGAGTTTGTGTCGGTATTCGCCGCCGGCGTACAGACAGTTCATGGAGGCGGTGATTAACTTGAAATTTGACGAGGAACCGAAATACGCGGCGATGGCGGCGTTGTTCGAACCGTTGTGTGGTCCACCAGGGAGACGACCGATTAGCACGGACGGCGCGAAGAAAGTTGGAATGAAACGAAAAGCGACGGATATGGGCAACTTGGAAGAAGACGATAAAGGAGCGGCGAAGAAGAAGGTTAGAATTGGAATTCCGGCGCAACAGTGGATCACCATTTACAACGCGCACAAACCGATGAAACAAAGATATCACTACAACGTGGCCAACTCGAGAGTGGAGCAACACATTGAAAAAGGCAACGACGACGGTTTATTCGTCAGTTCGGTGTCTTGCGCGCAAGAGTTGTGGGCGTTAATCATGGACGCCGGGACCGGGTATTCCGCGCAAATGTGGAATTTGAGCACGCAGTTCTTACCGAAAGAATGGATTTTGGAGCAATGGGACGATGGCTATTACATCACCTCTTTGGCTGGATCGACGACCGGGTCCGCTTTGGTCATCATGTCCAAGGGCACGCCGTACACGCAACAATCATACAAAGTTTCCGACTCGTTCCCGTTTAAATGGATAAACAAAAAATGGAAGGAAGGGTTTTACGTGACTTCCATGGCCACATGTGCTACGAGATGGGCTATTTGCATGTCCAGAAATGCCGGTTTAGTAGATCAGTGTGCGGAATTGGATTACATGTACCCGTCCGAAGGCATCCACCGCAGATGGGATTGCGGTTTCAGAATCACGTGTTGCGCGGCCACTCCGGACCAAGCCGCGTTCGTTTTGTCCATCCCTCGTCGACGACCAGGAGACGAGACGCAAGAGACGCTGAGAACGTCCGCGTTTCCACGAACGCACGTCAAGGAAAAGTGGGCGAAAAATCTCTACATCTCCGCGGTCGCGTTTGGCCGCACCGTCAGTTAAAAACAACGGAAAAATATCACGCACGAATACGCGTCAGAAAAGAGATACACACAGGTTGATATTGTATATATATATACACACACACACACACACAAAGAGAAAGAGAAAGAGAAAGAGAGTAGTTTTGTTGAGGGATTCTTACATTCACATCCCGTTGTATTACCATATCGGAAAACGTACAAAAGAGACACGTTATTTTTACAAAACGCGCAACAGCTTTCGCTTTCCTTTTCATACGTTCATACAAAACAGCCAACAAAAAAGATCTCTTTTCTCCTCTTTCGTGCTGCCTGAAAGAGATTACGAAAGAATTCGTCCCCTCTGACTGTACTTTTCCTCTCTTTTTTGTGTTGTTTTTTCCTTACGTGTCACTTCCCCCAAAAGAAAAAACACTTCACAACTTTTAACGCGCGGGGTAAAAACATACTCTGTCTCTCTCTGTCATGCGTTCTTCTCACTCCATGGCGACGCATTCGTCGACATCTTGCTTCCTCGGAAGTGCGACGAAAAGACACGCGCATAAAAACGCACCGCGCCACACCCATCGTTCCTCCTCCGATGTAATTTCCGTTACCGCAATTGGACCTTTCCGAGAACAATCATCGTCCGCGCGAGACAGAAGAAACTCCGTCTCGGCGGCATCCTTCAGCGGCCGAACGACAAGTTCATCGTCGTTAATGAGAAGAAGACAAACGGAAAGAACGAGCAGAATCGAGAGTAAAAACAACGACGAGGAAAAAGACGAGAGGACGAGAGATGATGAGAGCAAAACCTCAAAGGAAAAAGAGGTTGAAAAGTCCTTCGACAAAGCCTTGTCGAAGAAACTGACGACGATGGCGATCCCGTCGAAAGAGCGCAAACAGAATATTTTGTTGCGCACGCTCACGGCGGTGGCGATTACGTGCGCGGCGATTCTACCGCAGATTTCGGAACGGCCGCCGACGCCGGCGATGTCGATCGGGACGGCGCGGACGAGCACGCTGGTCGTCGGCGCGACGAAGAGCGTTCTGGACGACGCCGGTTTGAAGAAGGAGAAGGACAGGAAAAGGTCGAGTTGGTACGCCGGGACGATTAATCTGTGAGGAGAAGAGAGCGATGGAGAGAGGATATATACTTTGTTGTGATGTACATTTTTTTAATAATACGTGGCAACTTTTCTAAAGTGCGACGCCGTTTTCGCGTCTTTGTTGAACACGCCGCCGTCGATGGCTTCGCTATAAATCACCCAGTGATCGTTCGCGTCCATTCTGGAAACGACTTTACACTCCACGTAACTCACGGCGTCGGCTAAAATCGGCGATCCGCACGGTGCCGGTTTCCAATCCACGCCTTCGAATCGATCCGCGCCGGGAGGGAAACGTTTCAAGAAGTGTTTCATCGGCGCTTCGAAACCGTCTTCGCCTAAGCAGTTCAAAACAAAA
>JACLAB010013217.1_pt1 | contig 23261 bp, 24 predicted proteins | sample 8027921 | NCBI WGS metagenome assembly JACLAB01 (sample SAMN15725117, study PRJNA655200) | protist metagenome | isolation source: fluorescence activated cell sorting (FACS) single amplified genomes of... | place: USA: West Boothbay Harbor, Gulf of Maine | collected 2000-07-19
TAAAAATTATTATAATCTTGCTTATACCACTATTTTAAAACATAAAAAAATAGTGAATAATACAGCAACTCAAATTTTTACAAAGCAAGGTCCAATTGCATTTTTACCAATCTCTAACACCGAAACATCTGTAGTATACTCAATAGATATTAAGAACAAAAAATTTGATAATAGCGATGTAATAGATTTAATTAATAAAAATAACCCCAAATATCTAATTAATAAAATTGATCAATTAAATAGTTTCGAGTTAAGCTCTTCAAATTTAAGAAACTATTATCATAAAAATATCTTAGCTTTTGGAGACATGCTTCACAGAGTGCACCCATTAGCAGGACAAGGATTTAATATGACAATACGAGATCTTAGAATTCTAACTAAAATTATTGAAGACAAAATTGAATTGGGTATGCAGTTAGATTCACAGATATTTGATGAATTTGAAAAAAAAACAAAAGATAAAAATTTTGTTTTTTCTAAAGCCATTGACTTAATTTATGAGTCTTTTAACTTAGATAAAAAAGTTCAAAATAAAGGCTTTAGCAAAATTCTTAAAAGAATTGGAAAAAACAAAAATCTAAATAATTATTTTATTAAACTAGCGGATACGGGAATAAATTTTTAAGTTTACTGAATAGTTGTATTGTGAAAATCATCAAAACTGTAAGTACTTAATATTTCAGAAATTTTATCTTTTCTTGCTTCTAAATTTTTACTTTCTAATAAAATTTGTTTTTCTTCTAGTGAAAAAGGAGATGCCATTGCTAGAGCATTTATAGTTTCATTCAAATCTTGTTTCTCCAATGATTTCCAATTTATAATATATCCTTTTTTTTCAAATAATAATTTTAAATCTTTAAATATTGATTCTAGATCTGAAAATTTTAATTTCTTTTTTTCAGTAGTTAAATCAAGCTCAAAATTATCATAACTAGTTTCGCAAATACGATAAGGTTTTGAACTTTTAATTTCTTTAGTTATTTCAAACCGCGTTATACCATTTAGATCAATCATATACTTACCATCTGATGTATCTTTAAAATTGGTTATTTTACCTAAACAGCCAACCTTATGAAGACCAGGAATTGAACTATCATCATTATTTTTTGGTTGAATCAAACCAATCATCTTGTTTGTTTTCATACTATCATTAATCATTTCAATATATCTTGGTTCAAATATATTTAATGGAACTGTTGTATGTGGAAATATAATAAAGTTACTCAATGGAAAGACAGGGATAGTTTTTGGTAAATTTTTCATAAAATTTTATTATTAGAATAACTATTATTCATCTATAATAATTGTACAATGATATTCTGGATAGCATCTTACCCAAAAAGTGGAAATACTTGGTTAAGAACTTTGATTAGTGCTTATTATTATTCCAAAAATGGGATTTTTGACCAAAGTATTTTAAAAAATATAGGACAGTTCCCTGAAAAGAGACATTTTGTAGGTTTTAACTATGATCAAGAAAATGTGGCAGACACTACAAAACTATGGATTAAATCACAGGAAAAAATTAACGCTGATAAAAAAATAAGATTTTTTAAAACTCATAATGTTTTTGGCAAGGTAAACGGTTATGACTTTACGAATAAACAAAATTCTGCAGGATGTATCTACGTTGTTAGAGACCCCAGAAATGTAATAACGTCATTAAAAAATCATTATGAGATGAATTATGAAACATCTTTAAAATGGATGACTAACTCAAAAAATTATATTTATGATATTCGAAATGTTAAAGAGGATGGTTATAGTGATTTTCAATTTATAAGTTCTTGGAACATGAATTATAAATCTTGGAGGGTTCAAAAAAAAATTCCAATAAAAATAATTCAATATGAAGATTTATTAAAGGAAACGTATGTAGTGTTTAAAGGCATTGTTGAATTTATAAACAAAACTTTAAATATAAAAGAAGAATTAAATAGAGATAAATTAAAAAATTCAGTCAACTCTACTTCTTTTAACAAACTAAAAAGTGACGAAAAGAAAAATGGTTTTGTTGAAGCTGTGCCTTCAAAAAAAAATGAAGAAAAAATTCCTTTTTTTAATTTGGGTCCTGATAATGATTGGAGAAAAATTTTAGATAAAAATCAACAATCAAATTTAACAAAAATCTTTAAAGAAGATTTAATCAAACTTGGATATGAGTAAAAATACCTAGATAGGCTTAACTTCAATTTTAACAAATAGTGTTTTTTTGATCTTTTTTAGAAAATTTTGATATTAATTAAAAACTTTATTATTGCTTGCTTTGAAAAAACCATCTATTTATATTGTCTTTTATAAGCGGGTCTAGCTCATTGGTAGAGCGAATCGTTGCCAACGATTAGGTAGAGGGTTCGATTCCCTTGACCCGCTCCAAAATTTTAAAACATACTAATTAATGAGTGATTTACTTAATAAAAAATGTGTACCATGTGAGGGTGGAATTTTACCTTTTGATATTAGTGAAATTCATAAATATCAAAAAAAAGTTGATGGTTGGGATGTTAAAAAAAATACAAAAGAAATATATTTTTTAGAGAAAAATTTTATTTTTAAGAATTTTGTTAATAGTCAAAATTTTATAAATAAAGTTGGTGAAATATCAGAAAATGAAAATCATCATCCAGATATTTCTTTTGGTTGGGGATATGCTAAAATTGTAATTACTACCCACGCTATTGAAGGACTATCAGAAAATGATTTTATTTTAGCAGCTAAAATTGATCAAATTTTTAATGTCTAAAATGTCTTGTTTTGGAGAAAACTAAAATAGTACCAGTTTGGTTTGCAAATTTTATTATCTCTTTGTCTCTAATTGATCCAGAAGGCTGTATTACAGCTGAAACTCCTGATTGTACTAATTTTTCAATACCATCAACAAATGGAAAAAATGCATCAGAGGCTGCCACAACATCTTCTTTTAAGTTTTGAAATTTATTCATTTTATCTATAGCAATTTGACAGCTATCAAGTCTACTAGGTTGCCCTGAACCAATACCAACTGTTGCCTCTTGGCTTGCAAGAACAATTGCATTTGATTTTACATATCTACATACATTAAATGCAAAAATTAAATTTTTTAGCTGAGATTTATTTGGTTTTAGTTTTGAAACAACTTTGAAATCTTTAGGTTCAAAAACTTTTAAATCCTCAGATTGTGTTAAAATAGATTCGTTCATAGAGCCAAATCTTATTAAATCTTTCATCATAAATTCTGATGCATCAATAATTCTTATATTTTTTTTCTTTTTTAAAATTTTTAAAGCATCAGCTTGAAAACCATTAGCAATGATAACCTCTAAGAAAATTTTATTAAGCTCTAATGCTAGAATTTTATTCATTTTGAAATTACAAGAAACTATTCCACCAAAAGCGCTAACTGGATCAGAAGCAAGAGCCAATTTATAACTTTTTAAACTATTTTTTTCAATTGAAACACCACAAGGATTAGCGTGTTTAACTATAACGGTTCCAGAGTTTCTTGGTAAAGATTTTGATATTGTTAATGCAGAAAAAATATCATTATAATTATTATAACTTAACTGTTTACCATGAATTTGTTTAATATTAAGATTTTGAGTTTTAGAATAAATCGCAGCTTCTTGATGTGGATTTTCACCATACCTTAATTTTTCAATTAAATTTCCATAAATAATTTTTTTTTTCGGAAAATTGTTTTTTTTAATTTTATTAAAATAGTTAGAAATTACAGCATCATAATAAGCTGTTTCAGAAAAAGCCTCTAAAGACATCTTTTCTCTAAATTCAATAGATGTTGATCCTTTATTATTTTCTAATTCATTAATTAAGGTTTCATATTGATCTGAGGATGTAATAACAGTAACATCATTATAGTTTTTGGCAGCTGCCCTAACCATAGTGGGACCTCCAACATCAATATTCTCTATTATTTTTGAATGATTGGTTGTTTGATCTAAAGTTTTTTCAAAAGGATAAAAGTTAACAATAACAAGGTCAATTTCATCATATTGATTAGCTTTTAGCTCTTTAGTGTGAGATTTGTCGTTTCTTTTACTTAATATACCAGCATGAATTTTTGGGTGTAGTGTTTTAACTCTTCCACCAAGAATTTCTGGTGAACCAGTATACTCTGAAACTTCTTGGCATTTAAATTTAAGCTTCTTTATTTCTTTAAAGGTGCCTCCAGAGCTAATTAATTCAATTTTGTATTTCGCTAAAACTTTTAAAAGACTGCCTAAATCTTTTTTATCAGATACTGAAATAAGAGCTTTTTTTATTTTTTTCATTATAATTTTGTGATTTCCCATCTTATAGTTTGATTTTCTTCATTAGTCATTCCTGAAATAAATATATTTTGATTATTTGTAAAAGAATTTTTTTCTCCAAAATATAACCCTTCTTCAATATTTATCTTAGAATTTTCTGAGCTAAATTTCCAACCTTCTCCATCAAGATCAATAAGTATTGATTTTTCATCTTGAGTTTTCATTAATCGAATATTTGGCTCCAAGTGAAATCTAATATCAAATTTTAAGTTTTTAACACCCTTGTTAGAAATAATTTTATCATGGCCAATGAATTTTAATTGTTCTGGGTAAAATTCTATTTCTCGATCATGAACAATACCAAGTGGTTTTGAATAGCCATCATGAGAAGCATTAATTTTCCAATAATTTTTTTCAAATACTACTTTTTTTTTTAATATTCTTAATTCTTGATTAATTTTAGATTTTTTACCTCTTACTTTGTTAAAATTACAAGAGGATTTATCATTTAAAATTAGTGTGCTATGGACTGCGCTTGACTTAGATATTTCATTTAATTGATGGTCAATTTTTTGAAAATAACCACAGTTACTAATTAATTTTTTATTATTTGATATAATCTCAAAAGATAAAGCACCAGCTTGATAATCTGAAGATAATTTTTTATTTGGGCTCGATCCAACATCCATTATTAAAGAATTTTTTTTATTATTAAGGACGACATAGCCACCCAGCTCATTATTTTGATTTTTAAAATTATATCCAAGTCTTTTTAAATAAAGGTCAAAATTATGATTATTTGTTTTATGGTTACCATTAAAGAGAAAATCTATTTTATTGTTTTGCCAAATAAAAGCGTAAGCTTGACCTAAATAATATATATTTTCATTTATAAAATCTGGTATTTCATTTTGAGATTCTTTGAACCATTCCCTAATTAATATAAAATATTTTAAGTAAAAACTTAACTGTCTAATATTCCTTGATTTTGGAAAGCCATCATTATCCAATGAATATTTGGTTAATTTTTTTAGTAAACTTAACCCAGTATTTAAATAATTATTATTTTGAGGGTACGATAGACCAGTTAAAATGATAGCTGCACACCCTATAATTTTATTATCGATTAATTCAGAGGTTTCAATTTCATTAATAAGGTGATTGATCTGCTTCTTTATAGTGCCGTTAAACTTGTCTTTATAATCTATATTACCATCCTCATAAGTAAGCCTAGAATTTGAAATCCAAGCTATTATTCTTTTTCCAATTATATCAATCTTCCAATTTTTAGAGTTGTACCTGTCATTTGTATTAATCCATTGATTAATGACATTTTGAGTATCTTTTTTTGAAGATCTAAGATCTAGGCTAAATAGCCAAAAAAAACTGTTTAAATTTTGTTGGTCTTTTTCTTTTAAATTTGGATTATCCCAAATTTCATTTAATGAATAATTTTCTATGTTAATCTTTTTTTTATCATATTTTATAAGGCCATCTAACAAGCTAGGGCTTGGCTGATATTCTAATAACTCAATAGAAGAGGGTGTAATTTTTTTATTATATAGATATGAGTTTAAATAAAAGTGACGAATTTTTTTTTTAATAAGTCTAAATGAATTGTTTAAAATCATTATTCTAACTTGATTTTAAAAGGTCTATATTTTTTTTTATATCTCCATTGTTATTTTTAAATATAGTTGTCCCAGAAACTAAAATATTTGCACCAGCTTCTATTGCTAGTTTATTATTATCAAAATTAATTCCACCATCAATCTCGATATCAAAATCCATATTCTTTTGATCTCTTATTTTTTTTAATTCTTTAATTTTTTCTAAAACTTCTGGCATAAACTTTTGTCCTCCAAATCCAGGGTTTACGCTCATAATTAGAACTAAATCTATCTCATTTAGTAAGTCAGTTATTAAATTAGTTTTACTTTCTGGATTTAAAGAAACCCCCACTTTTTTTCCTAAACTTTTAATATGTTCAATAGAGACTGCTAAATTTTCAGTTGCTTCTGGGTGTATAGTAATAATATCTGCACCTGCATCTGCATAATCTTTAATATATTTATGCACGGGTGAAATCATTAAATGAACATCAAATGGTAGTTTTGTAAATTTTCTTAATGATTTTATGATTGGTGGACCCATGGTTAAATTAGGAACAAAATGACCATCCATCACATCCACATGGATCATATCTGCACCACCTTCCTCAAGTCTTTTTATTTCATTTCCTAATTGACTAAAGTCAGCAGATAAAATTGAAGGAGATATTTGTATTTTTTTCATTGATTGCTAGCTCTACTAGTATCAATTTTTAAAATTTAATTGAATTAAATAATTGATAAATTTGTTTAGAAATTTCACTTTCTAGAGGAAATGACAACATTCCCATTACAGAATAACCTAAGACCCATGGCATAAAGTAAAATCTAATCATATAAAAGAACCATGCTACATATAATGGAACCAGTGGTCCTATAATGAAAGAAGGGGTTATTGGTTTAAAAATTTTTATTAGTGGATCGGTATATTTGACAAAAATCTTCATAAAAAAGAATTCTGAGTCTTCTTTTTGAAAAATATTCATCGCAACTCTTCCTATTAAAGTCCACATAATCATACCAAATAAGTAATCTATAAAATAAATTAAGGGATGGAAGTTTGCTGACATTTAATGAGTTATATTAGAAATGAGATTAAATTAAAAGGGGCGAAATTAATCGCCCCTTAAAATTAAAGTTTATTAGTTCTACTTACCAGTAACAGTTTTACCACTTGGTATACGAACTTCATCAACCATTTTTTGAATTGCTTTATCTGGTTCTTGAGTCATTAAACTCACTACAACCATTGAAACAAAACTAACAGCTGCTCCGAAGATTCCAAATGTTAACTGAGTAAGTCCTAAGAACCCACTTCCACCATTTCTTACCCATACAAGGTACCAAATAGCAGAACCAAGACCTAAAACCATACCAGCAACAGCACCTTCTCTATTAGCTCTCTTCCACCATACACCAAGTACAAGTGGGAAGAACAATCCAGACATCGCAAAGTCAAAAGCCCAAATTACTGAACCTAAGATACCTTGGATCTCCAGTGCTGCAATAGTTGCTCCAGCAAAACCAATTATTACAAGTAATACCCTTGCAACAAGAAGTCTTTTTGCAGTCTCTGCTTTTGGATCAATCATTTTGTAATAAACGTCATGAGAGATCGCATTTGCAATTGCTAGAATCAAACCATCAGCTGTTGACATGGCAGCAGCCATACCTCCAGCAGCAACCAGTCCTGAGATTACATATGGTAATCCAGCTATTTCTGGAGTTGCTAATACAACAGCTTTACCGCCCATGAAAAACTCATTTAATTCAAGAGTTCCATTACCGTTAAAGTCGCTGATGAACATCAAGTTTGCACTGTTCCAGTTTTGGAACCATGACAAAGCTTGAACCTCAGCAAATGATTTACCAATAATACCTGTAGGTAAAGTTGGATCAATCAATGATAGTTTTGATAGTGTTGCTAACATCGGCGCAGAAGAATACAGAAGGAAGATAAAGAATAATGACCAACCAACTGATTTTCTAGCAGCTTTTACGCTTGGAGTAGTAAAGTATCTCATCATAACGTGTGGTAATGAAGCTGTTCCCATCATCATCGCCAATGCTAATGAAATAAATGCCCAAGGTGTTGCATTTACTGCAGAGTGTGCTTTAGTTATTCCAGCTAACCCTTTAGGTACCGTTGCTAGATCAGCAGCAGAGTTTTTTACAAAACCAAACTGTTGTTCTAACTCACCAATTCTAGCTACTTCATCAGCCAACATAAAGTGAGGGAAGAAACCCGCACCTAATTTGTTACTGATCCAAAAAATTGGAAGCAAGTAAGCTATAATTAGTACGATATATTGTGCAACCTGTGTCCAAGTTACTGCTCTCATACCCCCTAACATTGAACAAAGTAAAATACTTATTAGTCCAACATATACAGCGTATTTAAAGTCAATATCTAGAGCAACAGATGCAATAGTACCTGTAGCGTTAATCTGAGCAGTCACATACGTAAATGAAGCAACAGTTAAAACTATTACCGCACATAGTCTCGCTAAATTACCACCGTATCTTGTACCTACAAAATCTGGAACTGTGTAACAGCCAAATTTTCTTAAGTATGGTGCTAATAAAGTTGCAACTAATATGTAACCACCAGTCCAACCGACAAGTAGAGCCATATATCCATAGCCTTTGAAGTAAATACCACCTGCCATTGCAACGAATGAAGCACCAGACATCCAGTCTGCCGCCGTCGCCATTCCATTGAATACAGTGGGCACTTGTCTTCCAGCCACGTAATATGCGTCTGCTTGAGCTGTTCTTGATAGATAACCGATCAATGCATAGATGAATATTGTAAAGGCTACAAAAGCAACACCTATTGCTTTAGCAGTCATACCCATCTGCTCACCAATTGCCATTAAGATTATGAAACCTATAAAACCTCCTGTATAGATTCCGTAAACTTTTGGCAAATTGTCTATAAATTTACCTTTAATCATTATTGATCTCCCCTTTCGTTGAAGCCAAATTCTTCATCGATTTTCTCTTGCCTATTAGCAAACCAGAAACATAAAATTACAAAAATTCCAAGAGATCCTTGACATGTAAACCAGTATGTCCATGGATAACCGAAAGGTCCTGTAACCTCATTCATTTCAGCTGCAAAAAGGAAGATGCCGATTGAGAAAACAAACCAAATAGCCAGTGTTACGAATAACAATGATCTAGTCTTTTCCCAGTGTTTTGTTGCGTTTGACATTTATACCTCTCTATTTTTAGTTATAACTACTCTAAACCATAACCATTCTGTAAGTTTTTAAAAGACTTAAAATTGTTCATATTAGGTGCTTATTTACTTACCTTTTTAAGGTATAATGACCATATATATGAATTTTTATGCAAAAATATAAACTCTCCTGGAAAGACATATCGTTTGATGATTTTAAAGTTTACTTGTTTGCCATGTTTAGGGCTTTTATTCCAAAGAAAAAAATTAAAAATTTAGATGAGCTTGAACACTTCATTCAAACAAAATCTGCTTGGGTAACACAAGTAACTTTATATAGTTATTTAAAAACCAGGATGGGAACAAGGTACGTTCTTCATTTTGACAATGACGTCTTCATGGCATCTCTTGATATTGCCAGATGGAATATTTATTCTGTTGCTTTACAAGATTTGACATTATTTACGTTTTCTTATTTAAAAGTTAACTTTAATTACCAAAACCTTGACCAGTCTAAAAAAATTTTTTCTAAAATTTTAGATGATGAAATTTCCAACAAGATGCCGCTTGATATTATTGAGGAAGCAAAAAAAACTTTTAATGAAAGACTCCAAAATATAAACTGGGAAATTTATTATAAAGATCTACCCTTTAATCCTAGTGCATTGTCATTATACAAATGGGCACCAATAGCTGAAGAGCTTAAAACCCTAGATCGAAAAATCGTATTGAATTCTATGATATTGAAATGGGATATTATTAAAAAAGAATTTGAGAACTTAATCGAATTTTAAATATTTTTTCTATTATCAACTAAGCTTTGCACAACGCTTGGATCAGCTAAAGTTGTAGTATCCCCTAATTGGTCATGTTCATTAGCTGCAATTTTTCTTAAAATTCTTCTCATAATTTTTCCAGACCTTGTTTTTGGAAGACCAGGTGAAAAATGAATAATGTCAGGTGTCGCTAGTGCACCGATTTGTTTTCTTACCCAAAGCTTTAAATCTCTTTCAAGATCTAAATCTGATTTCTCTCCAACATTTAGAGTTACATAACAATACAGGCCGTTACCTTTAATATCATGTGGATATCCAACCACAGCAGCTTCAGCAACTTTTGGATGAGCAACAAAAGCACTTTCTATTTCGGCAGTTCCAAGGTTATGACCAGAGACAATAATCACATCATCTACACGACCAGTTATCCAGTAGTAGCCATCCTTGTCTCTTTTAGCACCATCACCTGTGAAATATTTTCCATCGAACTGAGAAAAATAAGTATCAATAAATCTTTGATGATCACCATACACTGTTCTCATTTGTCCAGGCCAAGATTGAGAAATGCACAACCTTCCTTCACCTGCTCCTTTGATTTCTTTACCATCTTTATCAACTATAGAGGGCTTAATTCCATAAAAAGGTTTACTCGCAGAACCTGGTTTTAAATTCATAGCTCCTGTTTGAGGGCTAATTAAAATTCCACCTGTCTCAGTTTGCCACCATGTATCAACAATTGGACATTTAGAATTTCCAACTGTTTTATAATACCACATCCAAGCTTCAGGATTTATTGGCTCTCCAACAGTACCTAATAGTTTCAAAGATTTTCTTGAAGTTTTCTTAACAGGCTTATCACCCTCCCTCATTAAAGCTCTAATAGCAGTGGGCGCTGTATAAAAAATATTAACTTTGTGTTTATCAATAATTTGCCACCACCTTGAGCTGTCTGGATAGGTTGGAATTCCTTCAAACATTATTGTTGTTGCGCCATTAGCAAGTGGTCCATAAACAATATAACTGTGACCCGTTACCCAACCAATATCAGCTGTACACCAATAAACATCTTTTGGTTTATAGTTAAAAATATATTGATGGGTCATAGATGCATAAACCATATATCCACCTGTTGTATGTAAAACTCCTTTTGGTTTTCCAGTAGAACCAGATGTGTAGAGAATAAATAAAGGATCTTCTGCATTCATTTCCTCAGGCTCACATTTAGTTGACATATCTTTAATTAAATCGTCAAACCAAACATCTCTTCCTTTAACCCAATTAACTTTATTTCCAGTTCTTTTTACAACAATACATTTTTTGACATTAGGACAACTTCTTAAAGCCTCATCTGTAATTTGTTTTAGTGGAATAGTTTTTCCACCTCTAACCCCTTCATCAGCAGTTATTATATATTCTGACTCACAGTCATTAACTCTGCCAGAAATAGAGTCTGCTGAAAAACCACCAAAAATAATAGAGTGAATGGCACCAATTCTAGCACAAGCAAGCATTGTTACCGCAAGTTCTGGAATCATAGTTAAATAAATAGTAACTCGATCACCTTTTTTAATTCCTAGTTTTCTTAAACCATTTGCAGCTTTAGAAACTTCATTATGTAATTGTTTGTACGAAATTTTTTTAGTATCTTTTGGATCATCACCCACCCAAATAATAGCAGTTTTATCTTTTTTATCTTTAAGGTGACGGTCTATACAATTGGCAGAAGCATTTAATGTGCCATCCTCATACCATTTAATTTTAACTTCTTTTTTACTGTATTTTATATTTTTAATCTTTTTGTATGGTTTAATCCAAGTAATTCTTTTCCCCTCATTCTTCCAAAAGTCATCATTTTTTTTAATCGAGTCCGAGTATTTTTTTTGATATTTCGCTTTATTTACTAGAGCACTTTTTACCCACTCAGGTTTAGTTTTTATGATTAATTCTTTTTCTTCGATTTTTTTTAAAACCTTTTTCTTAAAAGGCTTTACTTTTTTTTTAGCCTTAGTTTTTTTAGAAGTTTTTTTTTTTACTTTTGATAATGATTTTTTTTTAGGCATGAATTTTTTTTATTTAAATACTACTCATCTTATTTAAAATTTTCCAGCTTTTAGAGTCTATGGGCATAACAGATAATCTGCTTTGTCTAATAAGTGATAAATGGCTAAGAGACTTGGTTTTTTTAACCTCTTCTAGAGTTACACTTTTCTTTAATTTTTCTTTAAACTTTACTTGAACAGCTACAAATCGTCCATCTTTGTCAGTTTTATCTAAAAAAGCTTCTTTAATAACCTCAACTATACCAACAATTTCTTTGCCTATATTTGAGTGATAAAAAAAACAAAGGTCTCCTTTTTTCATTGCTCTTAAATTTTTTGCAGCTTGATAATTTCTTACTCCATCCCAAGGAGCACCTTTAGCACCAGCTTTTTTTTGCTGATCAATTGACCAAACATCAGGTTCTGATTTCATCAACCAATACTGCATTACAATTTTACTCCAGCACCCTTCAAAAAAGCAGCATCTGCATCTAGAGGCCACCTAGGTTTTGCAGGACTATCTAATTCACTAAACTGTTTTAACTTAAATTTTTCTAATCCAACCATTGCAATCATTGCCGCATTATCTCCACACAAATTAATAGGTGGAAATATTGCTTCAAATTCCTCTTCTTTACAAAGATTAGTTAGAACTTCTCTAATTCTCTCGTTTGCAGCAACTCCACCTGCAACTACAAATTTATTTTTATTTGTTGTGTTCATTTTTTTAAATTCTTCAAAAGCAATTTTACTTTTCTTATATAGTATTTCTTCAATTGTTTTTTGAAAAGATGCTGCAAGATCATATTTTTCTTGTTCAGTTTTTATTTGTTTTGATATTTTTAAAACAGCAGTCTTTAAACCCGCAAATGATAAATTACACCCTCCTTTATGAAAAATCGGTTTTGGTAGCTCATATTTATTGGGATCACCTTTTTTTGCGTACACTTCAATTTGTGGCCCACCTGGAAATTCTATTCCTAATAATTTTGCCGTTTTATCAAAGGCTTCACCTACAGCATCATCAATAGTTGTTCCTAATCTTTTATAATTTCCTAAGCCTTGCACACTTAAAAACTGAGTGTGACCTCCAGAGATTAAAAGTAATAAATAAGGATAATTTAATTCAGAATTTAGTTTTGGGCTTAATGCATGTCCTTCTAAATGATTAACAGCTATAAAAGGTTTATTTAGCGAGGAGGCCATTGCTTTTCCAAAACTTAAACCAACAGACAGACAGACCATAAGACCAGGTCCTGCTGTGGCTGCTATTGCATCCAGTTCTTCCATTTTTACTCCACTTTTATCAAATGCTTTTTTTGTGATTAAATCTATTTTTTCCATATGGGATCTTGCGGCAAGTTCTGGCACAACACCACCAAACTCTTTATGAACATCTACCTGACTTGAAACAATACTTGATAAAATTGTTGGCATACCTTGCTCATTTTCAGTTATGATAGAGGCTGCTGTTTCATCACAGCTTGATTCAATTCCTAAAATTATGGGTTTTTTATTCATTAAATTAGTTTTTATTAATAATACATTCTCAATATAAGTATGAAGTATAAAGCAATTAAATGAAAAATAGAAAAATTATTATAGGCTCTAGAGGAAGCAAATTAGCACTAATCTATGCAGAAAAGGCTAGAGAAAAAATTCTTAAACATTCAAAAGATTTTGGAGTTGAAGAAGTAATCATTAAAAAAATTGTAACTAAAGGTGATCAAGTTCAAGACAAAAGGTTATCTGAAGTAGGGGGTAAGGGACTTTTCTCAAAAACTATAGAGGTTGAATTATTAGAAAAAAAAATAGATATAGCGGCACATGCATTAAAAGATATGCCTTCTGAAGAAACTAAAGGATTATTAACAGATTGTTTTTTAGAAAGAAATGATCCAAGAGAAATTTTAATTAGCAAAGACAATAAGCATCTAAAAGATTTAACCTCAAATTCAATTATTGGAACATCCTCATATAGAAGAGAATTTCAGATTAAAAAAATAAGAGATGATCTTAATTGTAAATTAATTAGAGGAAACGTTGATACAAGAATAAGAAAACTTAAGGAAAATTTATATGATGCAATTATCTTATCTTATGCTGGAATCGATTCTTTAGGATTAAATCAAAATATCTCTCAAACTTTTTCTACTTCAGAAATTATACCTTGTGCTGGACAAGGAGTTATTGCCTTGCAGTGTAGAGATAACGATGAAAGTTTAATTGAATTATTAAAACAAGTTGATCATCAATCAACACATAGCTCAATAAAAGCTGAAAGAAGTGTTTTAAAGGTTTTAGAAGGAGATTGTGAAACAGCAGTAGGAGCATTTGCAAATATTGAGGGGAACAAAATTAATCTTGAAGTAGAACTTTTTTCACTAGACGGCAGTAAAAGATTTTATTTAAAATCATCTGAAAGTGTAGATAAAGCAGAAGAATTGGGAATAGAGATGGGAAAAACTCTTAAAAAGATGTCTAATAATTCTTACAAAAAATAATATGCATATTTTATTTACAAGACCTCTAGAAGATTGTCATGAAATGATATTAAAATTTCAATCATTGGGTCATGAAATATCTCATTTACCTTTAATTAATATTGAAGGTTTAAAATACGAAGCCCCAAACTATTCGGAGTTTAAAGCAATTATTTTTACCAGTGCTAATGCTGTTAAATTTTTGGATATTAAGAACATTGATAAAAAATTAAAATGCTTTTGTGTTGGAAGTGCTACTGAAAAAAAAGCTAGAAGTGTTGGTTTTCAAAATGTTTTTGCAGCTGAAGGAAATGTTAGTAATCTTAAGGAATTAATCTTACAAAATTTTAAACCTTCTGATGGAAAGCTAATTTATATAAGTGGAGAAATAATCTCTAGTGATTTGGACAAAGAGCTTATTTCGAGTGGGTATACGATAGAACGATTAATTAATTACAGAGCTAACCCAATTGAAAAATACGATGAAAGCTTTATCGAAAAATTAAAATTAAAAATGCCTGAAATTACTTACATTTATTCACAAAATAGTGCGATTAATTTTTTAAAAGTAATTAAAAATTATCAGCTAGAAACCCTATGGATGAATACTAATTTAATGTGCATTGGAGAAAAAACGTCTTCAATTCTTAATGAAATAAAGTGGAAAAAAATTTTTCTTTTTAACCCTGGAGAAGAGGAATTTTTGCTATATAAAATTTAGCTATGGACATTTTTAACAATTTTAGTGACTTATTTTTTTCAGTTTGGTCAAAGGGAATTCACGGTATTGATATTTTTCAAATATTAATTGGAATTGGGATTTTTTTTATTTTTTTAATTTTTAGAGGAATTATCAGTAAAGTAATTATTAAAAGATTAGAAAGTATCTCTAAAAGAACAACCAATAAACTAGATGACACTTTCGTCCATGCAATGGTTGGGCCAGCAAGATTTCTTCCCATTGTTTTAGGTTTTTTTATTGCAAGTTATTACATGTCTTTTGGAGAAGATGGCAAAGTTGCTATTGATACAATTAATAGAACTTTAATAACTATTTTTATTTTTTGGGTGATACATCAAATTGTTGAACCCATCTCTTATATTTTAAGTGGTTTAGATAAAATGTTAACTAGAGAGTTAATTGGCTGGATTATTAAATCATTAAAAATTTTGATTTTCATTCTAGGTTTAGCGGCTGTTCTTGAACTTTGGGGAATAAAAATTGGACCAATTATTGCTGGACTGGGTTTATTTGGTGTTGCAGTTGCTTTAGGTGCGCAAGACTTATTTAAAAATTTAATATCAGGAATTTTAGTTTTAGTTGAAAAAAGATTTAAAATTGGAGATTGGATTTTAGTTGAAGGAACAATTGAAGGTATTGTTGAAAAAATTGGATTTAGATCAACAGTGATTAGAAAATTTGATAAATCTTTAGCAATAATTCCAAACTTTCAATTTGCTGAAAACTCAGTAGTTAATATTAGTGAAACAACCAATTGGAGAATAAGATGGTCCATTACTCTTCAATACGATACCACTGTTGCACAGTTAAAAAAAGTAAGAGAAGAAATAGAAAACTATATTAATAAAAGCGAGGACTTTAGCCAAAGTGTTGGTGTTGCGGTAAGAATTGAAAAGTTTTCTGATAGCTCAATAGATTTATTAGTTAGATGTTTTACGGCCAGCAACAGTTGGAGCGACTCTCTTTTAGTTAAAGAAAGATTAGCGATTGCAATTAAAGAAATAGTAGAAGGAAACAAAGCTTCATTTGCATTCCCAAGTCAGTCAATTTATATCGAGAAAAAATGATAGCAATTTTTTATTTGGTTCTTCAAATATTAAAGCTCTATTCTTATGTGGTAATTGCAAATGTAGTTATCAGCTGGCTTGTTGCATTTAATGTTTTAAATACTCAAAATAGATTTGTTTATTCTATTTTAGAGGTGACTTATCGATTAACAAATCCTGCACTTAATAAAATAAGAAGTTTTTTACCTAATTTAGGATCAATAGATATTTCACCAGTAATATTACTTTTATTGATTTGGTTTATAGAAATGTGTATGAACTTGTACATTGCGCCAATGATTTTTTAAGGGAATACATGATTTTAATAGATGGAAAAAAAATAGCAGCTGAACTTAGAGAAGAATTAAGACAAGAGGTCGTAGAGCTAAAAGCTAAACACAATAAAATTCCTGGACTTACAGTTATTTTAATTGGAGAAATGGCCCCTAGTCAAATATATGTTCGTATGAAAGAGAAAGCTGCGAATGAAGTAGGGTTAAAATCTGAAGTAATTAGATACCCTGAAGCTGTGGAAGAAAAAACAGTATTAGATAAAATTGAAGAATTAAATAAAGATGAAAGTATTTCAGGAATTTTAGTTCAACTACCTTTACCAAAACATATCGATAAGCAAAAAGTTATTGAAACTATTTTACCAGGAAAAGATGTTGATGGGTTTCACCCAATGAATGTTGGAAATCTTTCTTCAGGCTATGAAAGCTCAGTTCCTTGTACTCCTTTAGGATGTTATTTAATGATTAAAAAAATTGAACCAAATTTGAGTGGAAAAAAAGCTGTTATGATTGGTAGATCAAATTTAAACGGTAAACCAATGGCGCAGTTACTTTTAAAAGAAAATTGCACAGTAACAATTACTCATTCAAAGACTAAAGATTTAAAAGCAGAATGCTTGGAGGCAGATATTATAGTTGCTGCTGTTGGTATTCCAGAGCTTGTGAAAGCGGACTGGGTTAAAAAAGATGCAATTGTAATAGATGTTGGAATCAATAAAACTGAAAACGGTATTGTTGGTGACGTTGCATTCGAAGAAGTTTCAAAAGTTGCAAGAGCTTTAACACCTGTTCCAGGTGGAGTAGGGCCAATGACTATTGCCTGCTTGTTAAAAAATACTATTGAGTGTTTTAAAAGATCTCAAAAATAAAAATTTCAATAGAGGTGGCAAAATTTATAATTTTTATATTTATAATTATTGCATATAACTCATCACTAATTGCTATGGAAAAAAAACCTTATCATCATTTACCAGATGGAACTTTTAGAAATCCAGAAGGATCACCTGTTAGAACTAGTCAAGCGAAGTTTTCTTACACACAATTCATTAAATTGAAAAAGAAAATTGACATGACCGTTCCTAAAGAACACGTTGTTGATAAAGAAAAAGTTTTATCTGATTTAGAAAAGTATAAAAATGAAGATTATATTGCTTGGATTGGTCATGCTACTTACTTAATTAAACTTGGAGATACAACAATTATAACTGACCCAGTGTTTTCAAAAAATGCGGGACCTTTAATTTTTGGCCCAGACAGATTTACTGAGCCTGCCTTAAATTTAAATGAAATTCCAAAGACTGATTTATTATTATTAACACATAATCATTATGATCATCAAGATATGGGCACCATTAGAAAATATCCGTTTAAGAATACAAAAGTTTTGACACCACTAAATCTTGGAAAATACTTTACAGCAAATAAATTTAAAGATGTAAATGAAATGGATTGGTATGAGGAAATTCAGGTTAATGATGATCTAAAAGTAACTTTATTGCCAGCAGTTCATTGGTCGAAGAGAAGCCTAACAGATATGAACAAAACACTCTGGGGCAATTTCTTAATTGAATATAGGGGTAAAAAAATCTTATTTGCTTGCGATACTGGCTATGGAAATATTTACAAAGAATTAGGTGAAAAATATGGTCCAATTGATTTAACAATGATTAATATTGGAGCTTATGACTTTAAGCCTATGTTTGATAAATCGATTTATCACACAACGCCAGAAGAAGCTTTAAATGTAGCACAAGATTTAAGAAGTAAAAAGGTTATGGGAACACACTGGGGAACTTTTGTTTTATCGCTGGAACCTATTATGGAACCACCAGTAAGATTTAAAGCTAGTGCTGAGGAGTATGGTTTTGAAAAAGATGATGCTATAATCTTTAAAATTGGAGAGATAAATTCATTAAAAAATATATTATCTAATTAAAATTATTTTTTTTCCATTAACCATAAAGCATTTTCACTTAAGAAAAATATTTTACCATTAGACGGATGAACTTGAATATCTCTTATTCTTCCAACCTTATCTTTAAATATAACATCTTCTTTCACATTAGTTGGATCATTAAATATTAGTTTTCTTAAAGATCTATCTTTTAAAGAAGTAACTAGTGCATGCCCATTCCACTCTTTAAACTCATTTCCTCTGTAAATTGTAATAGCACTTGTAGCTATGGAAGGTACCCAATATTGAATTGCTTTAGTAAAACCTGGCTTCCATTTTGGGCCGATAGGAATTCCAGAATAATTTTTTCCACCCCAGCCTAAAATTTTCCATCCATAATTTTCTCCTTTTTTAGCCTCTCCAAACCAATCACCACCTCTTGCTCCATGATTACTTAAATATATTTTTCCATCATAATCAGAGAGTGTTAAACCTTGTGGATTACGAACACCTATTTGATAAATTTCAGGCAACCAATCTGGTTTACCGGTAAACTTTGGGTTATCTTTGGGAATACGACCATCAGTATGAATTCTAATAATACTACCAGGATGTTTTGTGGGATCTTGAGCAATCATACCTTGGCCTCTTTCACCAGCTGATGCATAAATATAATCATCTTTAATCGCTAATCTTGAACCAAAATGATAACCAGAATCTATAGGAGGGTTTGCTTGAAAAATATTTTTAAAATTTAATTCTTGTTTGTTTAATTGTGCTTTTGCAATTGATGTGCTTGTTTTTAAATTTCCCCTATCTTCTGAATAAGAAATCCACAGAGCATTATCTTGATGAATAATATCTAATAACCCACCTTGGCCGACTTCTAAAAAATTAAGATTATGTTTAATCTCTGTAACTTCTTTTGAAATAATATTAACAATTTTAATTTTTCCATTTTTTTCAGTAATGATGATTTCATCATTGTTAATAAAGGATGATCCCCAAGGTTCATCTAAATCTATAATTTTGGTGAATGTATAATTATTGGAATAGCTTTTTGAAGCAAATAAAAGAAAAAAAATTACTAATAAAAAATATTTTTTCACTTTAAGAAAGTTTTGATCTACCACCATCAACAGCTATTATCTGTCCAGTAATCCAAGAACTCTCTTCAGTAATTAAAAATTTTGCAAGCGCTGCAGAATCTTTTCCTTCACCCAATCTTTTAAGAGGATGAGCTTTAGCAATTCCTTCCGCAATTGCAGGATTTTTTAACATTGGTTCTGCAATTTTAGATTTTGATAAACTGGGTGCAATACAATTCACTCTAATATGTGGAGCAAACTCAGCAGCTAGTGTAACGGTCAATCCTTCAACAGCAGCTTTAGCAGAAGCAATAATTGTGTGATTAGTAAAACCTCTTTGAGCAGCAACAGTTGAAAATAAAACAACTGAGCCTTTGTTCTTTTTTAAACTTTCTTGAAATCCTTTTATTGCTTCAATAGCTGAATAAAGGTTTAGTTTCATACATTTATTCATATCTGCTTCTGTAACCATCCTTAATGGTTTTAAATCAATAGATCCCACACAGTAAGCGATACCCTTAATTTCACTAATGTCTGATTTTACTTTTTCTATAAATCCTTCTTCTAAAACGTCAGCAACCGTATAAGTGCAGCCTAATTTTTCTGCAATAGTTTTAACTTCATTTTCATTTCTTGCTATTAGATGAATATCATTTCCTGAATTTGTCAATTGTTCAGCTAAGCTGGAACCCACAGAACCTGTCGCACCAAAAATAAGATATTTTTCTGACATATAATTTTTATTTAGTTATATTTAACTATGAAATTGTTTTTTATACTTGGCAATCAATTATTTCCATTAAAATACGTAGACCGCTTCAAAAAGGACCACTCATTTTACATGGCAGAAGACTATGGACTATGCACTTATGAAAAGCATCATAAGCAAAAGATCCTGCTATTTCTATCTTCTATGAGGTCTTATGGAGATATGCTTAAGGTGAACAAATACAAACTTGAATATTCTAAAATTGAGGACAAAGATTTTAAAGATACTTATTTTAAGAAATTAAAAATTATTATTGATCAAAAAAAAATTACTGAAATTTCAAGTTTTGAGGTTGAGGATAAATTTTTTGAAAAGAAAATTTCACAATTCTTAAAAAAAGAAAAAATTAACTGGAATATTGTTCAAACTCCAATGTTTTTAAACTCAAGAGATGAGTTTAAAAATTATTTAGTAAAATCAAAAAAACCTTTTATGGCAACATTTTACAAAGAAGTTCGTAAAAAATCTGGAATATTAATGGGAGCAGATGGAAACCCTATTGGGGGCAAATGGAGTTTTGATGAAGATAACAGAAATAAATTACCAAAAGACATATCAATACCAAAATTTCCAAAAATTAACGAAACTAATCATACTAAAAAATTAAAACCAATTATTGAAAAATTATTTAAAGATCATCCTGGTAGCACTAATGATTTTTGGTTAGCAACAGAATACAATGATGTGGTCAAACTTTTAGATTTTTTTATTAAAGAAAAATCAAATTTATTTGGCGATTATGAAGATGCTATTAATCAAAAAGACAATATTTTATTTCATAGCGCATTAAGTCCGTACATTAATTTAGGATTGATAACCCCTGAAATCATCATTCAAAAAATTTTAGAATTTCATAAAAAACACAAAATTAGAATGAATTCACTTGAAGGTTATATTCGTCAAATAATAGGCTGGAGAGAGTTCATGCGTGGAATTTATCAAGGTTACTCTGATGAAATGGAAACAAAAAATTTTTTTAATCATGAAAGAAAAATGAAAAAGTCTTGGTATGAAGGCACAACAGGTTTGACTCCATTGGATCATGCAATAAAAAATGCCGTTAATCATGGCTGGTCTCACCATATTGAAAGATTGATGATTTTATCAAATATAATGAACCTTTGTGAAGTGAAACCAACAATTGTTTATAAGTGGTTTATGGAAATGTTTGTAGATTCTTCTGATTGGGTGATGGTTCCTAATGTTTATGGAATGGGCTTATTTAGTGATGGAGGTATTTTTGCAACGAAACCATACATTTGTGGATCAAGTTATTTTATGAAAATGATGGATTTTAAAAAAGGGGAATGGTGTAATACGATGGATGGTCTTTATTGGAGGTTTATAGATAAAAATAGAAAATTTTTTTTAAAGAACCCTAGATTGTCTATGATGGTTTATGTTTTTGATAAAATGAAAGATGAAAGAAAGAAAATGATTTTATCTGAAGCTGACAAATTTATTAAACAAAATACTATTTAATGAAAAAAGAAAATTTACCTTCAAAAGTTTGTCTTACTTGTAAAAGACCTTTTACATGGCGTAAGAAATGGAAGTTAAATTGGGATAAAGTAAAGTATTGCTCCAAAAAGTGCTCTAAGTGATTTACTTATCATTATTTGTTATATCTTTTTTAGCTGCAACTATTTTACCATTTTCATCTGAACTTACATTGGCAGGATTAATTGCAACATCAAATTACGATAATTTATTATTGTTAATTGTTGCTAGTTTTGGGAATATTTTGGGATCAGTTGTTAACTGGGTCTTGGGATTTTATTCAAGAAATCTTACTACAAAAAAGTGGTTTCCGTTTAAAGACAAACAAATAGAAAACTCTTCAAAATGGTTTAGTAAATTTGGTAAATGGTCATTATTATTTGCTTGGGTTCCAATTATTGGAGACCCTCTTACACTAGTGGCAGGTTTATTAAGAGTTAGGTTTTTAGATTTTATTATTTTAGTGACAATTGGAAAGGTTAGTAGGTACCTCTTAATTTACTATTTGTTTTAATATTTTCTGAATTTATCCAGGTAACTATGCTAGAAAAGTGAATGCTTGAAATATTTATTCAAACTTTTTTTTTATATTTTATTGTTATTGATCCACTAGGAAATACACCTTTATTCTTAGCAGTAACTCAGAATATGAGCAGCCAACAAAGAGTTAAAACTGCATTGAGTGCAACAATAATTGCATCAATCATATTGCTATTCTTTGCATTTCTTGGAAGCACTTTATTAAGTTATTTGAATATATCTTTTCCAGCATTTACAATTGGTGGAGGCATCATTTTATTAATAATTTCGATGGAAATGTTGTTTGATAAAAGACAACAACGAAAAGAAGATGACATTGATTTTAATTCTGAAAATGTAAGTGTGTTTCCTTTAGCAACACCCATTATAGCAGGACCAGCTGCAATCACATCTGTTATTGTTTCTGTTTCAGATATGGGAAGTAATTTTACAAACCAATCTGTTGGAATGATTGCTTTAGCTTCAGTTTTGCTTTTAACTTTTATATTTTTTTTTACTGCTTCAAAATTTTCTCAGATAATAAACAAAAAAGTTATTAGTGTAATTTCAAGAGTAATAGCAATTATTCTAGTTGGATTAAGTGTTCAGTATATTTTAGATGGAATAAAAACCTTTCTAGCTTAAAATATTGTTCAGTAGACTATTTTAAAATACTATAAATATAGAAATGAATAATAAATTTTTTGAATGGACAGGGGTTTTTACAGCAATCCTTTATTCTATGTTTGTAGCCTTAAACATTGGAATAGAGTTTTTAGGATTTTGTTTGTTACTGTTGTCAGCTATTTTAATTGGTATCTGGGCATATAGAGGAGGTCACAAGGGAATACTCATACTACAATTTTTTTATGCATCAGCAGGTATAATTGGAATGATACGTTGGTTTTAATTGAAATTAGCAATAATTTTTGGAATATAGTTTTTAAAATTAAAAAAACCTTTATTACAATATTGCCAAGAAAACTGATCCAACTTTCTATATAAAAATCTTATACTTTTTAATTGATTATTTTGAATAAAATTTAAATTTTCACCAACGGTTGGATAAAG
>JACLAB010002060.1_pt1 | contig 23252 bp, 17 predicted proteins | sample 8027921 | NCBI WGS metagenome assembly JACLAB01 (sample SAMN15725117, study PRJNA655200) | protist metagenome | isolation source: fluorescence activated cell sorting (FACS) single amplified genomes of... | place: USA: West Boothbay Harbor, Gulf of Maine | collected 2000-07-19
GCAGCCATGACGCCTCAACCGTCGCAACCATCGCTTGCCCGGTCGCACAACCGCAAAAAACACTAACGGAACTACTTTCACACGATACCTTGCCCCTGCAAGACAAACAAGCACACCCTTTCGCGGACTTAACCCCTGAGTTCAAAAGCCGCACAGACCCCACCAACCTAGTTGGTGAATCGGCTCACTCCACACAAAGTCTCAAGGACATCGCTTCCAAGTATCGCCGGACTCACAAGCGCTATCGACTGATCCTCTCCAGTTTTCGCGGTTTTGTCTATTAATCGCATGGGTAAAATGCAATAATGTTTGTATGTGATCTAGTTATTAGACGAAACTACATCCCATGTGATGAAATATATCAGTAAAATCGAACTAGTAGCATTCGTTGTAGTCGTGGACATTTTCACCAATATATAGGTATACTTTTGCTTTTAGTTCAATGACGAAATGGATGCCAGCGTCTGATGCCATCGTCTGATGTGATATGCGTGACGCAGGCGGAATATAGCCCACTTTGCTTCCCAATCTGTACCTTGCTGGTGGAGTTTGTAAATTGAAGGAGCACCTGAGAGAAATTCTTCGACTTTTCTCGTTTTCAGAGTTCCATAATCATGCAAACACATACACTATACCCCAAATGAAGTATGAACTACGCGCCATTTGATTGCGGTCGTTGTTGCTCTTGATATACTTGATCGGTTTCGTTTTACGAAGGTGATAATAATGTGTATCTAATAATGTGTACTTGATCGATTAATATGATTGCTTGCACTTATTATTTATCTATGTGCTTTATTTATTTATTTCCCCTCATGGGCCCCCGCGATAATATCCGCCTCTTTCTCGATGCTAGCGGCTCAACTCGTTGATGCGCAAGCTGATGTCGAACAAAAAGCTTCATACACTCGACGGATGGAGGAACAAGCTCTTACGCCGGCGTTTGGGAAAATTCGCGCTTAAAAAAAATGTTCTGCGTCGTGCGAAACGGGCCTCGCTGTGCCTTTTCGTGGCATTGATTTACGTTTTTTACGCATTTTCCACACATCGGGCTGAGATCTCACTGCCACCGCCGACCATAACGTTGTTTCCAAATATTCTTCATATCGATAGAAACGATCTAGTGACAGGCGAGCGAATTTCCACGCTATCTGATATCGCGTTCTACACCGCTGAATATGCCAAACGGCATTCTTCAGTGTTCGAGCACGCAAAAAGACTCATTCTCATCGATCGTCGTTTCACCGCGTCAGATATCGAAAACATTGCACGCAGTCGCATTTTCTTCATCCAAATGGATAACATCGTACCGTTCATCGAAAAAGTGATTCCACACGTTTCCGCGGGTTTCGTTCTCTTGACTCACAGCTCTGACACCATCACTGCTGGCTCAGTTGCTGACTTGCTCTTGAACCCGCTCCTCGTCCGATGGTATGGGTGCAATATGCTACCACATGTTAAAACTCGGGGCATTCCACTTGGATTACATGATCGCGACGCGTCTGGGGGGACTGAATTTGACTTGACTCCGAGCCTTTTGGGTTTCTCAAGGTTTCTCAAGAAAAGGAAAAATAGAAAAATGACTTTGACTTTGACAGACTTTGACTTGATAGAGAAATTAAGGCATGCTCGGAAGAAAAAACTTCTGCACGTGTTAGAAAACACTTCCGTACACCACGCGCTGATGTCTCGTGGATTCGATGTGCAGCGTCGCAAGATCTGGACGGCTTACATGGTCGAACTTTCACAATACAAGTTTTGTGCTTGTCCGGAAGGGAGCGGCATAGACACGCACAGGATGTGGGAGTGCATTTTCCTAGGAGTCATCCCCGTCGTGGTTAGGACCCCAGAACTGTATGAGTGGTATTCTGCCTTGCCTATCTTTTGGGTGGAGTCCTTTAGGGAAGTCACGCGAAACAGACTTCGGAATTCTTTAATACGCTCGGCAGATGATCTGAACCACACTTCCCTGATCACGTTGACTGGAATATCAAGAAGCGTGCATGAGGAACTATCACTTCATCAACTAAAAGTGGCAGAGCGTTTCACATGAACCACCATACATGGAAGTAAAGAGAGTGCTCCGTGATAATAAGATTCTGAGACGAACGCACGGTGTAAACCGCATAGCGACACTCGGGGGATCGGCATCAAAGCTTTGGACGATCGTCATATCTAGTATGATAGTTGTGTACTGACTAGGCGTACAACTCCTTCGACTTAACGATGCCGTTATCTTGAAATATCACGGCATACTTTTATTTCTGCTCCATGGCCCTGCGGTAGAAGTCGAGGTGGTGACCAAAGTAACATATCTTTGAGTATAATTTGATGATGTTACCACCGCTGCTGTGGACAATACACTCACATCACGATACTTTTGTCGCTGAATCGCGCAAATATCGATCAGCCGAGAAAATATATGTTCATGCTCAGCGGCATAAAGGGTGTGAGGAATAAGTCAAGCTGCTCGCAAATGCGGCCGCCAGCGGTTGGAAGGTTAGAAAGATGTCCGCCAAGTTCACAGCCCCGGGCAAGGACACTGCAATATCGGACTACCACACAGAAGCGGAACGTGCCACATCACTCGGCGCGTGTACCTCGTAGGTGCCATCCAGCGGGTGTGCTCGTGTGCTCGCAGGGTGGACCTATGCTGTCTCAGTGCTCTTATGGATCTGTGGTTTTTAGGCACCGGCGAGAGAGCGCGTGACTGCGCGCTACTTGCGAGCGGCGCGCTCGGTCTTTAGGGTCGCACCAAACATTGTTGGGGGGGGTTGGGGGTTAGGGTATATGGTCATTGCGCCGCAGGAAGCCCCCCTCGCCCCCTCATGGTTGAAAGCATCGCGCACTTTGAAAGAAGATCTCATTTGAGGGGTCGAAGAGCTGCTTCGCGGCTGTTTAAACTCTAAACCCTAAAAACCCCAACCCAACCCCCTAATGATACGGCGCGCCGCTTGTTATTCGCCCGTCAGCGTCTGCATGAGTGCGCATCTTGCTCATGTGAAAAACGCTCAGGACGGAGTTATATAGGGAAATGAACTCAAGGATGACGAATCCCGCCCCCGGCTCAAAAAAAAAGTTTCCTTCGTAATAACACAGATTTAAAATGGACTAACTTTCGCTGCTTCACAACTTGTGCTTTTTTATTTGAACAACCAAATGCAACCAGCGCATACTGGAGCACACGTCTGCTGGCTCGTTCTACATTTCACCGTGGTCTCCCTGTGGTATGTTGGGGCTGTCCATGCTCCGACATGTCACGAGGAAAGAGTGCAGACATTAATCTTGGTGCTTTCGATAGTATTTGCCTCCTCGGCTCTAAAAAGGTAGCGGTGATCTTTTCAACTTGAATCGTAAATTATTTGCTACCCATAAACGAATAGTGTCCCTGGCAATCATCAGTACTCCACTTTACGCACTCCAAAATCACGCCTTCGACGTGTTTGAAAACAACGAAAGACTGCTAAAGGGAACTCGACGAAACGCTCGTTCACACCGCGTGAAATCCAATGAAGATTTCCCGTTCAACAAGACGCGAGACAAGCTTCCAATGAATCACATTCCTCCGGCCAACTATATGGGTGCACGACAAACTCTTCAGATGAGTTGAAGTGTGTTTTCTCTTCCATGTGAAAGTGCCAAATATTTACATGCTCACATAGTTGTTTTGCACATTTAAAGCGTGATGACTTCAAAATAGCATTAAGTGCTGCTTCTTCTGCGCCGTTTTGATTCATCGTAAATGGCATTCGCAATTTCCCATCCAAAAAGTCAGTTTGGTTAAAATACAGATGCTCAGGATCGAAAACGAACGCATCCCACGAAGTTCTCTTCTCCTTTGCCAAGTCATAGCACCGATTGATGTTAGCCTTAATTTTCCGGCCCAATAAAATTGCGTATTTCGACTTAACATCTTCAGGGTAAGAGCCTGAAGGCATGCCCTTTGTAGCAATAACTGCGACTGTATCTGATCGTAGAGGCTGAACTGCCGAGACGGTTTCATCAAATACCATGTCGGCATTGGCGATTGTCACAAGGGTTTGTTTAGATGAGGTATCTTTCAGAGACCGTGCAAAGCGAAACATATCGGCATAAGAAACCAATCTTGACGCATGATGTACACAGTTCATATTAGCCTGAACGCTCATGTTATGTCGCTCAGCGTGATGCTCTATGCGCTTCTTCAACTGGTGGCATTTGAAGTCGAGAGTAGCCTCCAGCAAAACGTGAACGGTGTGAAAGTGCTTGTTGCACAAATTTGAGAATATAGCCGCTTCCACTTCATCTCTGTGAGGAGTGAGTTTGAGCTGTGGAGACCAAAAATTGACTACCAAGTGTATTTCCCTTTGTGATTTGAGCAACGGCTGGGGTGTCAAGAGCAGCGGCCGAGGGGCAGCGATGAATAGCACAGTGAGAAAACAAGCCAAGGCCAGGACCCAGCGGCGTCTCCTCCGTGTTTTCATCAACGTGGGCAGAACGGCGACTGCACTTGACGGAAACTGAGACGCAGCCCGATCCTTGTACCCCTGCACCATATACCTTCGAAGCAAGGTACAAAATTGCTTGACGATGCAGCAGTCACTGTGAGAAATAAATCGGGGAAAGACCGGGGAAATACCGGGGAAACTATGGGGAATCGATGGGAATCGCCGATACAGTCCGTATTCCCCGGTTAAAATATGGTACGATGGTACGGTTTCGAAGGTACGAAGGTACGAAGGTAATTTCGAAGGTATTAATTTCGGCTAATTTTCGTGTTTATTATTAAGTGTTACGAAGGTACATTATGGGATGTAGTTTCGTCTAATAATTAGATTACGCAGCAACCTTTCTTTGCACTCCTCGCCGCGCCTGGCAGCAGGCGCCGTAGACTGAAATCCTGAAATAGCCAACATCGCCCCACGGGGACGGCGAGCACGCGCATGCGGGCCGGACGGGTCGCATGATGCGTCGGAGGCCGCCGCGCGGCGGCCCGGGACGCTGTGACGGGCGGGGGAGCGGGGGCCGACGGAAGATCCCGCTCGTTTTTCAAAAAACGCGGGGGTCGAGCATTGCGGAGATGGAGTAATACGATCCGGGACTCAAACTGACCAACTGCGCGCGAAACTCGGTGTGCGAGGACATGTCGGCCGTTTAAATTGAACTCCGCGTCGCGCTCGGCGAAATCATGCCGGGATCGGCGCCGGGGGCGGCCGAAGAGCGCGCCCGTTTCCCGCCCGTTTTTTGAAAACTAGTTTTAAACCATCGCCCGGCTTGTGGCGCCGCCGCGGGCGGGCCGGGCGCCCGGAACTGACCTCCCCGTGTAACGCAGGATCACATACCGGCCTATCGCGGCCTGCTGGCGGCTCAGGGACGAGCCAGCGCCCCGGGATGGGGCGTGGGGGGCGAGGGAGGCTCGAGGCTGGAGGGGCCCGCCAAACGGTCACTCCTCTGCGGACCCACACGCTCGAAATTAACCCCGATTAGTAAAACAATCGACGTGTGAGCGTGGTGAGGGGGCGGGGAAAACCTCTATTATGGCCGTATCATATAAACTAGTAGCACGGGTTTCCTGCAGGTCGGGGCGATGGACGCGACTGTGGGCTTATCCCTTCTTCTTTCAAACTAAGGCGCCCCTCATCCCCCACTCACTGAGTGTTAGGGAAGGGGAGGACGCCGGGGGAGTGAACAGGAACGTGGGCGCCCCTACGCCCCAGTGACCCTGCCTGGAAACCCCGGGTTCCAGGGCGCTGCGGTGACCGAGTGGATGGCCTACTGACAGGGCTGCCTCCAACATGGAGGTGCACAGACGTCGCAACGCAATCGTGTCCCTGGGAGCTACGGTGCAAGTAGAACCGGGCGCGGCTTCGCCGCGCACACAGCCACCCAGGGATTAGGAGTATCATCCACGGCCTCGCTCGGTATCGTTCGAACTTAAGTGATCAAACGGCCGGAGCATGACACGGGGGCGGGTAAGAATACCAAAGGAGTGATGGGCCGAAATCGGAATAATAACTCACAACAGATTACGCAGCAAATATCGAATTTTCGTACCTATTAATATAAGTGTTTTTTTTTAAAAAGAACACTTATCTTGACTCGAACATTATTATTATTACCTTCGGAGACGTCATCAGTGGTGGGTGCGACTTGGACAGCAAAGGAACGGCTTTTGTGATGAAACGCTATTACCATCAGTCGAGACAACGAAGAACAAACACAACGTGTCGACTCGTTGGTTTCGTTTTTTCCCTGTTGTGCGTGCTCTATGCTGCGAAGGACACGCTTTCCCCGAAAAGAGCCATCGTATTCGTTGTTTTGAGCGGGGCAAACTGGAACACGATAGGAATTCAGGGCGCTTTGACTTGGCATAAACACATCAAGCCTCCAAATAGATTGGTTATTGCCACAAACAAACCTACCGTCTTGACAAAAGGCATAGTATATCGTCAAGAGGGGGAAAATAGTCACAAGGATTCCCAGCGGCGATTCCTGGATGTCGTGTTGCGATTGCCGCTTAAGCCACACGAGTATTTGGTTCTCGTCGATGACGATGCGTTCGTCTCAGTCCATGGTTTCACAAGCTTCGTTGATAGCGAGATGTTACTGACGTCTGCTTCCATATACTCGCAGTTGGCGTGCCCACACATATGTGGTGGAGGCGGAGCTTTATTTTCGCCTGCAGCCATTTCGCTTCTGCGATTAAATAAAAACAAAGAACAAATACTGTTCGAGTACCATGACGAAAACACTCACTGGGACTGGGATGTGGTGCTGTCAAAAGTTGCTCCAAAAGTTAAAGGCTTAGTGCTGTTGAACTACGAAGGAAATTTCAACTCGCAGCCACCAAACTTCCTCGCGCGATTTCCGTACCCAGATGCGGAGGCTCAAGCACGTCTTTTAAGTCTACCCCTCACATTCCACTATGTTGATGAATATCATCAAAAGAAGTACAATGACACTTATAGCTGTGGCACCTGCGAGTCGCTGATACCGAAACTCTACAGAGAGATGTACACAGGGCTTAACTGACTTCACCACCGCAGTGTCATCAATGCGGCACTTTCAGAAGACAGATGTGCAAGTAACTTGGATACTCGCCCGATGTGCAACTTATTCGTATGATCATCTCTTAATAGTCTGCGAGGCTTTCTAGAAGAAAGTCTGTGTGAGGTACCATAGCAGTTCAGGTTTTTAACCCGTGTGCAGATATGATCGTGATGCTTTGTTCGAAGTTCAGATGGCAAAATAGTTGTTGCACTTTCGGCTTTTACAGGATCGAATCTCGCAGAAATATTGGCGCTCCTATAAAAACGCAAAGCGCTTTCAAAGTTCCGCTATCATAATTCAGATTGAAACTTGAATCCCTGTCGCCACCCCTGCCTGCGAGTGATAACATGATGAGTTTTATTCCGTTGATTTGGTGAATATCTGCCGAATTCTTTCCTGGCGCTCTTTCTCCCACGCGATAAGTCATTCAACCGCCCATAGTTAGACCCCAATATCGGATATTAGCCTGCAGCTGCTACGTAGGGCGATGAAACGCTGCCGAGTACGAGATGCAGTCATCTCTGTCAGCGGCGTCAGCGGCGGTACCGATCATCCGCACCCGTTTCGCTGTTTTTTGCAGGATCCCGCGGTACCTCCTGCAGTACCACGGACTCTCGCCCATGGAAACCACGCCAGGCGCGTCGCAGCGCCGTCGGCGATGCTCCCGGCCATGGCAGTCACTGTCCCCCGCGCGGTGGGTTCCACCGAAGAACCTCTTCACTTTCCCCGGCGTCCTACCCCCTGTCTTACCCCTCAGTGGGAGGGGGGGTGAAAAAGGACCACATGCAGTCGCGTCCAGCCCCGACCCGCAGGAACCTGTATTACGAAAGCGGCGAAAATAGAGTCTCCCCGGCCACCCACCACGCTCAACCGTCGATAACTTTTGGGGTTAATTTTGAGTGTGCGGGTTCACAGAGAAGTTACCGTTGGCACCCCCGCCCAACCTCGAGCCTCCATCGCCCTCACGCCCCATCCTGAGGCACTGGCTCGTCCCTGAGCCTCCGCCAGACCGATATGCACGCCTGCGTTCCGGCGAAGTCTGTTCCGGGCACGTAGCCCGCCCACGATCGTGCAACAAGCCGGGAGATGTTTTAAAACGAGTTTAATAGGGCGAATCTTTGAAAGATTGGAGCAGATCCTCAAAGGTGTCCTCTATTGTCACAAACCGAGTTCTCATCACAAGCTGGAAGCGCTGATGTAAACGACCGCAGCCAGGCATTGATTGTATTCACTGTCGCCATGCAGAAAAAGCCAGCAGCTCGCTGAAGTACAACTGCTGCTGATCCTATCATGCTCATGATAAAGATTTAAAAAAAAGGCGATGTCATATTCCTCTCACTGCTGATGACGGCACGCGCTGAGTTACATATGGGATAGGGCACCATTAATATTGCATGTTTCAAGGCAGTTTCGGATATAAGACAAGACCACCGCGAGCTCGGACAATCTTGCTGACGAGTGCACTATATCCCCCACCACCCTGCACAAAAACTTGCGACGAACAAAGCAGAGCGAAGTCTTGATCAGGTGTGCCGGTGCTCATTACCATGGCCGTACGATGCTGCGACCGAAAAAAACTGGCAATGCTTTCCAGATACGCTTCATCCACTCTGTAATCACCTTGACGCGGATCCAAGCTGCGTGTCCAGTGACGTACGTCGCCCAAAATGACCACCCCCGAAATATCGGTAAGAAGGTCGAGTTCTTGTAGGACGTTGCTGTACCACTCCTTTGAGTATGCATACTGTTTTGTACTAGTTCCAACATCATACCAACAATCACTATCATGTATCCAGCAATCTGGAACACCAGTCCGTCCCTTTCTGCACATAACGTCGTCATTCTCTGCACACAACCCGTCCCCAACGCGTACATGTATGAATGCTGTCGAACGCACGTCTATCTGGTAGCTGTGCCAACGCCTGCTTTCCAGGACTCGGATCAAAACATCTATATCGTTCGGCGCATTCGTGACATGCTCGTACTCACAAACTATACTCTGGGGAAATTGTTCACAACCGGGAGCACCGGGATAGCGGGCGATTCCATCCCCAATACGATAGATGTTCCAATCGATCTTTTGGTTCGACTCGTGAGCACCCTGATCACCCGCCAAAGCTGCACGGGTCATCGTCGCTGTCGAAATATGAGAGGGTGGCCCGCTGTGTGGATGAGTCAGATGCATGTCCAGATGTCGTGGAGTGACTGTTGTGAGGGCCAGCGCAGTGCCAAGAAAGATGGTAATGCGGTATACAGCTATCCTTCTGGGCGTGAAGGGCATTTCGACCTCACGGTGGGGGCTGTGTTTTCAAGGATGAAGTTATGTCACCACCTAGTGCCCATGAGCGGTTGGACGACTATCGCCGCGGGACCTCGGCACCAGGAGATATATCAGATATCAATATCTTCGTTCGTTCGTTCGTTCGTTCGTTCGATACACTAGCTAGCTATCTACTCGAACATATTTGTGGTGTGAAGTAGTAGTGGTGTAATAATAATAAAGTGGCTGGTAGGCGGTGTGAAGAAATATTAATACACATACGAACAGTTATATCGTATTTATGGTTAAGGTCCATGGCGGCCGTGACTGGAGCGCAGCGACCAAGGACTCCTCAAAATCTTAGTTTCTGCAGGCCCACCAAGATTAGTTTGACAATCCTTAATTATGGTTAAGGACTGCCGCGGCCGTGACTGGAGCGAAGCGACCAATGACTGCCCAGATTCTTAGAGCGGGGGAGCGTAGAGTCGTGTTTCTATTATCAGGTCTCCTATGGACTTCTGGTGAGCTGCGTGATAGAAGGTGTCACTGAAGGTCATAGGCGCTCGATGGCCATCACCACTGGGGCGGAGCGACGAGTGTTCGTGACCAACCGCGGCCGTGACTGGAGCGAAGCGACCCCAATCCCCGAAAGGTAGAAATGTGTTTCTACCTTCCCACGGCCATACATATACCAATTTAGACCAATCAATATTAATCTTATATTTTATTTAGGAACCTTCGAAGGTATTAAATAATGATGAAAGAACCAAGTCCGCGGGGGCTGGAAACGCTTTTGAGAGCGAAATGGCTCAGATCCGTCACCACACGTTTCCGCTTGGCAAAGCTTATTCACAACATCCATGTAGATGGTTCGCGGTCGCGAATGGGGCCAACAGGTGGTGGACATCGTTATCGGGAAGTATTGGAGATACGGGCAGAAGTGCCAGCTCATCATCATCGCCGAGCACTTGGCGCCGTGCGGGCCGTCGGACCGAAGCGTTCGAGATATCTTAGAGCGATTCCGGAACGGTGTGCTGTCGTGCGGGCGGCCGAGAAAAAAGCGGAGCGATATGGCCCTGCAGGGTGAAGAAAGGATGATGTTCCAACGTGTGGTTCTGAACAATCCACTGTCATTTCTACTTGACACATGTTTCTGACATTACCCCTGATCACAGGGGAGTCGAATTTTAATAATCCTGGGTGTAAACTCTTTGGGAAGCATCCTCATGATCAAAGCCATGTCCTTTGAAAGTATCCGGCACGGTTAACGTCCTGCCGAAGAGCTCAAGACGTTCTGCACAGATCGTTTAATCGCCGTCATGGTGCACAAAACTTCTCCAGCGAGATTTTCGGGCGCAGCCAAAATCTCAACAGATTCCAAATATGTCGGAGTCACTTGTTGAAATGAATCTATCCATAAGATTGGCAACCCAGAGAACCATCTCTGTAGAATTGGATTGCGCACAACGACTGGGATAACTCCAAGGTACAAGCATTCCCACATTCGATGCGTGTCGACGCCATTTCCTTGTGGACTGGCGCAAAATTTATATTGCGCAAGTTCTTCAATATAAACAGACCAATTATCATGCCGCTTTTGTTGACTAAAACCGTTGATACTCAAGGATTTATTTGCCATACCCCTAGCTTTCAAATTGGTCCGGGCGTTAAAGTAGAAGTACAACAGTTTTTTTTTCTTTGTATGCCTTGCCCTCATTAATTGCAAATAATTGGTCCTTTTCCACATGTCCACGTTTTCGAGTCCAAGTGGGACGCCTTCTGTCTTTTTAGTTGGGCTCATGTTGCATCCGTACCACTTCAGTAAACGCGGGAGACAACGCAATATATGTTTGTACATATATTTGTATTGGTATTTATTGTATTCACCAGAAGTTTCATCAGACATGTGGGTGAACAGCACATATTCCTCTCGAATCAACGGATCCACTTCACGAATGAAGAACTTGAGGAACTCTGGTTTCAAGAAAAAAGTGCGGCTCCTCGAGATGAGAGCAGCGGACGCGTAAGTGAAAGGCTCGTCGACAAAAAACAGAGCCTTCGCGTTTAGTCGTACTGACGGGAATTCGTCGACGTATTCTCGAGGAAAGAATGCAACGTCGCAAATGTTTAGGATCCGCTCGCCCGTGACAAACTCTTGCTCGCCCAATTGATGAAGCACATCGCTATTGGTCACAGCGGTTTGCAAACGAGGTTTCCCAGCGTACCAGAGGACTAGCACAAAAATGGGGCTAGTGAGGAGATTCGCACGGGTGGTTCTTTTGAATAATTGAGCAAAACGAAGCTTTGGCAGCGTTCGCATGCTTCTCCCCTTACAGAACGTGTTGAGAGTGAAAAAGAAAAAATGCATAAAACAAAAAATAATACGAATAATAATGCATATCGTACGGATCGATGGAGGAAATAACTGCGAATAGAATATGTTTTGCTTTATTTATTTATTTGCAATCGATATCTATGTAAGAGTTACTAGTTTTTTGGCTGGTAGCTTCACGTGTAGGACCACAACCAAGATATATGCTGAATCATATACATTCATGATTTATTTTATATATCGTTCAGTTGTTATATTATTAGTTAGAGATAAAGTGTATAACGTCGGTCGGTTGCAAATACTGACATGCGCCACGCGCCAAACTTCAAAACAAATATCATTAATATTAAGATCTTATGTATTTTTTATATTTTTTTAATACATGCATCATCACTGATTATTATATATTATTTTATTAAAACTTATTATTTTATCTAAATTTTAATGATCGGTAATAATAATTTTACAGAATTTTAAATACAATGGGAATATGTTTAAAGGATCGGCAACATTAAAATATATCAATAAACTTCATAAAAATTCGTAAGAATCAGTTTTAGTTCGTATCTATTCTACAGAAATATCGTCGTATTTACGGCTACTACCAGAGCATTTATACAAACGCAACCTCCAGATTTACGTATGACTTTAACAGTCAAACGGTTAGGCGACGCTTCGGCTTCCATGTATGAGAGCAGTATGATCTATTAAATCCTCGATTTCTATGGGAGATTTAACTCCAACTTTTGGCGGTCTAATTATATTCGCGCACAGAGCAAACAGTCAGAGTCTCTACAAAACAGCTACCATACATATATATACTAGATGTACATATGCGCATGTTGATTGGGAAATAAATGACAAAATGCTGGGATAACACTTGACACCAAAATACTGCTGTTTTGAGAATGAACGAAGTTCATAATAATTGAAGTTCACATATTATTATTAAAAGTCAAAATGACGACGGCGATATATTTCAGCGGGCTCAAAGTAGTAGCATGGCGGTGCACTGAACGCCGTTATTTTAAACAGTTTTTTTTGGTTTTTACTATGATCAGCGTCTCGGAGCGCTGAGCAGAGTAATCTTGAGGTTTCCTCGCTTGAGATTTTCATCAGCGCGCGATTTACCTCGCGAGCGCGACGAAGCCCAACAGCAAGAAGCTATCATGGTGGTGGCTTTTACAACGGAGTGGCTCGCACCGGAGACCACGTCGCAGGTTGTGTCGCCGCCGGAGGCGTCGTCACCCGCCGCGTTGGTGGTGCCGGCGGCGCACGCGGTGCAGGCATCAGAGGAGACGTACTAGCTAGTTAGCGGCGCAAAGTGTGATGTCGCAGGTTGTCGTAGAAATGGTGCTCACATCACCTGCGGCGTTTGTGCTGTCCGTGGCGCTGGTGCCGCAGTGATGACGTCGGCCCCCTTTGAAGAGACATATTTGTTCGCGGCGCAGGCCACAAAACCAGTGTTTACGAGGCTGTAAGTGGCATCCGCACACTTGGCGCCGGAAGCTACAGTCGCTGTGGTGTCGCACTCAGACAACACGCTGTTGGTGCCACCAACGCTGGAGTCGCCTGCGGCGTTCGTCCTACCGGAGGGGCACGCAGTGACGGTGCCCGCGGTGGTTGCATCAGCGCCAACGGCAGAGACGTAGTAGTTCGCGGTGGCGACTTGGCACGCAGCGATGACACCGCCGGCGGAGGATTGAGTGGTGCCGGTACCGCGCGCGGTGCACGTACCAGCGGTGTTTACATCAGCGCCAAGGGCGGCAACGTGGTCACTGGCAGCGCAGAGGATGCACTAATTGTTAGCTCCGGTGATGTCGTCACCAGCGGCTCTGACGAAACCTGCTGGGCAATCGACGCATGTCTTGGCGTTCACATATTGGTTCGCCGCGCAGCGTTTTTCAGTGCGGTTTTCGCACCAGCGCTGGTGGAAAGTCCAACGGCAATCTTGCTACCGGTCGGGCACACGGCGCACGTGCCGGCAGTGGAGGCGTCAGCGCCAAGGGCAGAGACGTAGTAGTTCTCTGCGCAAGATAAGCAAGCCTTATTGGAAGCAGTAAATTCCATGCCAGCGGAGGTGCTGTCGGCGAGGCCGCTGGTGTAGTAAGCCGGTAGCACACGCGGTGCACGTGCCCGGGGTGTTCCCGGATATTCAAAAACTAATAATAATAATTACGTACCTTCGTACCATATATATATATGTATACGTCTAATACGTAATATTACGTACGTCGTGATGTATGTATATATGATTATTATTGATGAGTTATTATTCCAACTAGGTCAATACCGTCGCGGAAATCTTTCCTGGCTCTGTTATCCCACGCGATCGTTGAACCATCGCACCTGGGCAGTGTACCTTTTGGGTATTAGCATGTACCCGGACGTCCTTCGCGGGCGACCGCCGTCGCTCGCTTGGGGCCGAGCGCGGTGCGGAGCACCGCGCCGGCGACCGGCGTTCCCACCGCCGTCCCACCCGGGCCTTGGTATGCATAGTGTAACCTCGCGATGTGTCCGGCCCTGTGGGCTAGAGCACTGGGACTGTTCACGTCCCCGGCGTCCTACCTCACACCCTACCCCTCAGTGAGAGAACCAGATGTCTGGATCCTCAGCGAGAGGGTGATGAGAGGGGACGCAATAGTTTGAAAGAAGAAGGGCCACCCGCAGTCGCCCCGACCTGCAGGAACCTGTGTTACTAGGTTTATATAATACGGCCATAATAGAGGTTTTATCCCCGCCCCCTGAACACGCTCCCCTGTCGATCATTTTACTAATCGGGGTTAATTTCGAGCGTGTGGGTCCGCGGAGGAGTCACCGTCTGGCTGGCCCCTCCAGCCTCGAGCCTCCCTCGCCCCCACGCCCCATCCCGGGGCGTCGGCTCGTTCCCAAGCCGCCACCAGGGCGTGGAATGCCGATATGCGCTCCTGCATTGCGAAGGGGGTCATTTTCGGGTTAGGGTTGGCGCCACACGCCGGGCGTTGGTTTAAACGAGTTTTCAAAAACGGGCGGGAAACGGGCGCGCTCTTCGGCCGCCCCCGGCGCCGAGCCCGGCATGATTTCGCCGAGCGCGACGCGGAGTTCAATTTAAACGGCCGACATGTCCTCGCAAACCGAGTTTCGCGCGCAGTTGGTCAGTTTGAGTCCCGGATCGTATTACTCCAACTCCGCAATGCTCGAGCCCCGCGTTTTTGAAAAACGAGTGGGATCCTCCGTCGCCCCCCGCTCCCCCGCCCGTCACAGCGTCCCGGGCTGCCGCGCGGCGGCCTCCGACGCATCATGCGACCCGTACGGCCCGCGTGCGCGTGCTCGCCGTCCCCGTGGGGCGATGTTGGCTATTTCAGGATTTCAGTCTACGGCGCCTGCTGCCAGGCGCGGCGAGAAGTGACTTCATGTACCTTCGAAGGTATGTAATAATAATTAATAAGATAAATAAAGGGGCATTTACGTGCCTCGCTCGGAATGGTCCTGTCAAAATAGAAAGTTACAGGCCCTGACGAGGATAAGTTCGTTCTAATCGATGACCACAATGGCTTTCAGGTTTCAGGTAATAACACTTACGAAAGTTCGATGTTTGCTGCGTGATCTATCTAGATATATCTACCTTCGTACGTATGTAGTTATTATTATACGAAACTAGCTACATCCCATACGCGCATGTAATATTATGTAATAAACATTTGATTATTACAGGCCCGCAACTTTTGCCCCCCCCGTTTCCCCATAATTTTCGTGGGATATGGCTCGGAATGGGATACGGGAGGTGCAAAGTTACGGGGCCCCGTATCGTAATAAATAATAATATGATGCCAACGAAACGCGTATTCCTACTGTAAACCGTGTAGATATTAGCTCGATAGCCGGACGGAGAAGAGTTTCCGCAATAAAGCCGGGCGGCGCCGGGGAAGAGCAAGTTCAAGTACTTTGCCGCAGCCTCACTCAGAATGAACAATCAAAAGCAGCAGAGTAGAAATGAACGGATCTGCGTGGCCCTTATAACTGGAGTGACGGGGCAAACTGGTTCCTATCTTACGAGGTACATGGAGTGACGCGCAGCTCGCCCTCAGATGTTCCAGCCCGACTCACCCACGTCTTGAGTGATAGTTTTCCCCATAGAAAAAACTTTCACCTTCACCATTGAGACATCATGGACGTGCAAGCGTTTGCTTCAGTGCTGCATCTTACAAAACCCAACGAACTTTACAACTTGGCCGTGCAGTCAAGCGTCGGAATGTCTTTTACGCAGCCTCTCGAAACCGTGCGTGTCGATGGTTTTGGCGTTTTCAGCGTCTTAGAGACAGTAAGGCTAACATACCCAAGCATCAAGGTGTTTCAAGCGTCATCCTCAGAAATCTTTGGCAGAGCAGTTGTATCACCTCAAGATGAAGATACGATGCCATACCCGTGGTCCCCTTATGCTAATGCGAAACTCATGGGACACGCACTCGCCCGTCTTTACGGGATGTACGTGTGTTCCGGAATTCTGTACAACCACGAATCCATTAGAAGGGGAACCGCCTTTGTCACTCAAAAAATAGTGCAGGCAGCCGTTCGTATCAGTCTTGGTTTACAACAATCTCTTAAGCTGGGGAACTTGGATTCGTGAAGGGATTGGGGACACGCAAGAGATTTCGCAGACTGCATGGTGCGAATGTTGCAATTAGACCAGCCAGAGGATTTCATTGTGGCAACAGGAAAGACTCACACTGTACGAGAATTTGCCAAGTTTGCTTTCGATGTCGTCGGCATGGAGCTGAGATTCGAGGGCGAAGGACTTTCCGAGGTTGGCATTCATTATAATACCGGCAAAGTTCTCGTCATGGTCGACCCACAATTCTTCCGTCCCACAGAGCCCTATCAAATAGTTGGTGATGCCAGTAAGGCAAAAAACTGCTAAACTGGACGCCGTCTATTTCTGTCGATGCGTTGATAACAGGAATGGTTGAAGCTTATAAGTGTGAGCTTACTGGTGAGCTAAGATATCTTTAATTTTGAAGCTATGTAATTTGGCTCATGTAAACCTGGTGTAGAGGGAACATGCGCTTTTTAAGTCAAGGGTAAACGACGAGCTCTGTTCGTAACTATTGTGGGTGCCTTGCTGGTCACAAGGGTGGTTCAATTGGTTCCTGTGACGCATTTCGCTTGGGCTAATCTTTATAATCTCTGCATCCATGCGAAATGCCTTCATTTTCATTCTTCAACTGAATGACATTTTTGCGTTGTGCCCGGTTCTGAACTAATATGCGACCAAATGACAGAGACTCCAAGTCGTGCTGTGCTGGGTACTTCCTCTTCGGTAATAATTCAACTTGCGTATGGTAGAGATAGACCTGTCTCAAATTCTTATTACATATGTGTTCTTGATGATGAGTACTATTCCACTTCGGTCAATGTCTATGCAGAATTCTTTCCTGGCGCTGTTCCTCCCACGTGATCGATGATCAACCGCCCATGAGCAGACCCCAATAACGGACATTAGCCTGATTCATCCAGGATGTGGCACCCCACGTAGCGGGGTGCTCCAGTGCGGTATGTCGCACCGACTGTCCATGCTGCGTCCCCCAGGCCAAGTTTTTTGCGTTGCATCGTGCATGCGTTTTCCTGCACTTTGTAACCGCGTCGTGTGCCCTGCCACCTGCTTGGTTCCCGGGCTGGACCACGACCCGCGCGGCGTTTGGTTCTGGCCGCGGTTCTATTCACTCCCCCGCCGCCCAACCCCCTCTCTAACTCCTCATTGAGACACGGTGAGAGGAGGGATAAGGGGACGCCTCGATTGAAACAAGAAAATACCACCTGCAATGGCCTCCTGCCCCGACCTGCTGCAGGACCCTGTATTACTAATACGGCCAAAATAAAGGTTTTTTCCGCCCCCTCACCATGCTTTAATCGTCGATAATTTTACCTATCGGGGTTACTTTTCGAGCGTGCGGGTCCGCAGAGGAGTTAGCGTTTTGTAGTTCCCCCCTGCCTCGAGCTTCCCTTGTCCCTTGCGCAGGATCGTCCCCGAGCCTCCACCAGGCCGCGATTGGCCGTTCCGGCCGCTTAGCCCGGCTGCTGTTGCGCAAAGAATTGATGCGTGATATCTAATGAAGGGCATGCGCCATTATGAACCATTTTTTATTCGCCAATTACCCACTAAGAAGGTAATAGATAGGCGAACAAGAGTCGAATCCCATATTTAACTGTTTGCTCTTGACAAACTTAACTGCCACCTGAGTATTCAAAAATCCCTCAGCAGTTTTTCCTCCTCTATTCTATTGGGTCATGGAATCGCTCACCTTCGAAGGTGCAAAAGCACAAATAAATGGGTATGTAACTGCTCACCCCAATCCTCACACACTTCAACGGCACCACAGCAGCCCAGATATCTGTGTCGATGGTCTCTGCGAAGGCACGACAACTCGGCTTCAAGCCTCTGTTGCACACATCATGCAAACCACCCGGACCACCTCCCCCTTCGTAGTAATGAGCTTTATTTCGGTGTCGTCGATGAGGATATTCCAGAAAACAGGTTCATATACAAACAAAATCCTCGATATCGAATCCATGCTTCAGACGACATTTTCCGCCGACCCTTCTGTGACATCGGCAAACAAGCAAACGTCTGACTGAGCTGGATTTGATAGCGATACATGCGGTCACAGAATCTTCTTCAGGACCTTTGAAGTGACTCAACAAGCATGAAGTACAGAATTCATTGGATGTATGAAGGCATCTTGATATGCTCACAAAGTCGTGGCGACGAGAGACCTGACATCACTGCATTTTTACAAAGTTTCCCCTGAACTTGGTTTGTACAAAGTCTTTATGCGCAAGTCCTGCCCCTGGAAGCAGAATATTATCGATGACGAGGAAGAAGCCAAGCAGCAACCCCGAGATGTTTGTCATCGACATTTTGATCATTGTTGTGATGGTCCTCTGTCTGTGTCCAACTTCACTTGGCCCGATGTTCACAACATTTCAAACTCTGACTTCAACATTACTAACGGACTTTGCAGTGGTTTGTGAGTCCCTGTGCTTCCCACAACGAGTTGTTTAGTGACGCTTGAAGCCAGTGGACGAGGACCAACGCATTTCTTAACAAAAAGCGCGCCAGCCCCAATTTGATAGTCGGCCGGAATATCAAGTGTTTGCTGATACGATATCTGAGGTAGAAGTATCCATTGTTTTCCGTAAGCCCGCATGGGATGAACGTCAACGATTCGTTTCGTGTTTGGTAATCCAAGGTCTAAGAGGCGCTCGCGGAAACTCAAGAAATTGTAAGAGGGTAGAATATATAGGTCAGAAGAACGCATGTCGCAGCCTGGATTTCTCAACTCACAGAAGTGTTCGCCGTATACATAACTCGTGACACACCTGCAACTACTTGGGCAGTGAGAAGTCCCACTCAGTTGAAGAAAATACGGTCGGAAACCAAAGCGAATCATATTCCACGCGTTTGATGCAAGTAATTGGGAAAACTTTTCGGCAGCTTCAAAAGAAAAGTCTCTGTCGACAAACGCGAGGTCGTCCTCCAGCACAGCAATTGTTTTGTACCCAGCCTCTATGGAAAGAGTGATAATTGCTGCGTGAGTGAACGTAACTTTCATTGCATGCTCGAAATCCCCATCTGTAAACTTTTTTGGTGTGCAATCATCTAAGACTTTCCCATGGATACAGGTTGAGCGAGAAGCTACCCATGGTGGGAACCTAGAGTTGCAACCCTCCAATGAGATTACAAATATGTGCTCTACCAGAGAGAGCATGGCCAACACCTGCTGCGGCATCGTAATAGACACGTTGGCACCCGAATCGACAGGACCAGAGAACTCTACGCACGTTCGAACGACGTCACGATGCTCGAGGGCAACAACTTGACCGACATCCGCCCGCAAGAACACACGGAACAACAAGGAGCCCGTGAGGCAGCCGAAACAAATTAGCTGGAACGCCGTTCGTATTTTGGTCGACTTTTGCGTCCGTGAGGACGTGCGTAACGTCGGTTTCCGCATGTAGAGGGAAATGCTTTCTTCGTTCGGATATATTATCAAACAAAAAATAACACACGCTAGCTGATGATGATACGATGAGATATCTAATACCTTCGTAATATATTTTATAGATAGAATTTTTAAAAACATGTGTGATAATAATTTGTAGTGGACTACGATACGTACCATGACAACGTGTGCCACCAATTGGGGTGAGTTTCTGCCTGTTCGCCCATACGATTTTCCATGACAACGCCCTAAACATGCCAACCATTTTTGGGTTTATGTGGCGTGATCCGTCGCCGTGCCTTGACCCTAACTACCTTTTTCATGTTAGGGCTTTTTTTCCGCACTGCCGAGCAGTCTGCTGATTCCGCGTAATTCACGTTAGGCCCTAACTCACAGGCCATTAGGACTTAGGGCTACAGCTCGCCGATTTCGCCCGATTTCGCCGATTACAGCTGTCTCCGAGCTGTGATCGAGCTGTCGACAGCTGTCTCAAAATCGGCTCGAGCTGTCGAAGCTGTAAATCGAGCTGTCTCGGGTCGCGCGGTTTTTTTCCTATGGCGCCTAGTCTGGACGGCGAGCGCGCTGGACCACTTGCTAATATGCTGTTTGGCCCCAAACACGGAGGACGTCATCATTAGTAGTGCGTATCAACGTTGCCGAGTTTACATTGTCAGATATTGCGTTGCAGCTGAACTAGAAGACTTTGACCGCGACTCAAGAACTGACGGTTTAATTTATATGGCAGTGAATCTCATACATTTTAGACCGTTGTTTCTTGAGTTCCTGAGGCAAAGTAAAACATCGCTGTAGAACACGTTGGGAACACTCAAAGAGCGAAATACTCCTCGACGATAATGCGCGACATGATCCGAGGTCGCCCTCCGTGTTTGGCGCCCAGCAGCATCTTTGCAAGCGGTCCAGCGCGCTCGCCGTTCTGACTTGGCCTGACTAGCGCCATAGGAAAAAAAACACGAAAATACCTTCGCGCGACCCTAAATATAGTACAACCGACCGAAATTGGGTCCGACCGCGAGTCAACGATATAGGGGGAATGGTGTATTATTGGTATTAATATTTAATACGAGAAGGTAATTAATAATATTAATATGCCAACTCGAAATAAACTAACCGTTGATCACACGGGCAATATAGGCCTTGCTTATTATGACAACGAACGAACAACGAATCGAACCTCATGTTTTAATATTATTTTTATTACCTTCATTCGTATTTAATAACTAAAATTAAAATCTCCACGCTTGATTATTGAAATCCAGAATATTGAAATCCAGAAAATATAATATAGAATAGTTGGAAAATTATAACTGAAAATTATTATACGAGTGTATATTATGTTTTTTTTCTATCTCACCGATATATTTGCTCTGAAAAACAAGTTTTCGTTTCTGTCTTTCTACCTTTTTGCCCTGTCTCATCATATGACCTGCTGAATAATAATGATATTAAAATATCATGATAATATTACGAAGGTAATAATAATTGAATTAAATAATAATATTATTAATAAAATAACCGCCCGCACCTTTTATTTCATCTCCCATCAGTCACGGAAATTTTCAAATATTGCCACGCCTCTGGCGTACGTGTTGTTGAACGACTCGATCGGACTCATCACCATCCCCCTGTACAGCTCCTCGAGTTTCGCCGGTTGCAGGAACGACCGATTGATGACTCGCGTCACCGCCTCATAGCATTTCTCGAACACGTTCCTGTGCACGTCTGGGTAATCGTCCCACCCTATCCCCCCAAGTCGTCATGGTCTGTGGTGTATGCCCCCTCGCTTTTTCGCACACCACTCCCCGCAGTTGGAGTGATCACGATCAAACAGGTGATCCGGGATCGCCTCCAACGCAACTCTCACCTCTTCTTTGTTCCCTTTGTTTTGCAGGATCGCGCACGAGCAATAATAGGCGATGCAGAGCTGGTGCTTCTGGGTGAGTATGAACTTCTCTCCTTTCATGTCGTTTGCCTTCTTCTTCTTGTCGTTTGCCTTCTTCTTCTTGCCATCTTTTATGTCAACCTCCTCCCAGCCATCAAGCGCGTACCCGAAGTCCTGCTCGGTGCCCACAAACTCATCTCCGTGCCCCTTCATACGCCAGTGGCATCGCAGAGCGGTGACATCCATAACGTCGAAGTTCGGACCTTCGTCAGCTTCGTCAGGATTGATCTCGATCGCATTCTGGGGCAGCCGGCTCATCGAGACTCAACCCTGTTGAACGCTTCAATGGTAACATGGGTAACGCCATCAACAATGTGTTCATACCTGCGACATTGTTGGGGGGCCATGGAGATCCCAACAAGCCGAATTACAACCATGAATTGTTCACAAAGAATATCAATGCTGCTATACAACTTTTTTGCCACTACACGACGGACAGCGTCGGTTATGATGGTATACCCATTTCAACTGCATGTCCACCCGTCTGCCCTGAAAGAGAACAGCTTTCAGATACGAGACGGTGATCGAGCGAGCGAGGGCGCCAAATTTCAAATAAGTTGGACAAAGTGCAAGTGCGATGATGTCACATATGGACGGGATCACGTTCAACAATCAATGCAATAACTCTTGACGGCTGCAAATAATACATTCGCATAAAATACATAAACTACATAAACTACATAAATTGGGTCTCGAGCGACTTCAGCCAGTGGTGCAGAACAATAGAAGGGAAGCACAAGTGTGGACCACGCTTTTGATCCGGGAACATTTCGACATACTTGCAAGTAGCATCTGTGATGTTGAGAACTGGAACGCCAAGTCTTTTGAGGACCTCACTGACACCGCTCTTATCGCCTGAGGGGCAGTTTGTAAAACTTTCAGACCGCCACACGAGAGTCGAACCCTTCAGTTTTTTGGCCAGAATCAAGTGGAGAGCTCTCTCCATCATGTCTGTAAATAGAAAGGAATGCGTATTACTTGCGTTTTCATCCACAATCATATAGTCGTCCACATGGGAGTTCACACGAAACCTTTCTCCTGTGACATCCGTAACATAACCGATTGTGTTGGAAGCCCACCAAGTCGCAACGTTTAAAACTATGATATCAGACCTTCGCAGCGCCTCTGCAACGTTGTGATCTAATTCACGGAGATCCAACTCGTGCGATAAATTATATGGATTGCCTATATCACATCTGGAATAATTATGTAGTTGATAGTCATTCCTCTTAAACAAGAAATGCCCTCCAGCATAGTAGGACCAGTTGGAAATACCTTCGAACAAGAGTTGCTCGTGCATCTGTCTAGTTACGGACCCACCGACAAAGGTCACTCTTTTACCGTGCCATTTGTCTGGGTCTAACTTGTAGCTGCCGACTTGGTCGAAGTAATATGAACTATTACTGGGGTGTTCTGGACACTGATAAGGCTTTGCCTGTAGTGCATAATTCTTGGCCTCATCACTAATATTCCACAACTGCGAGTCCAAGCAGCAGCGCCAGTTTGGTTTGTCTGCCCGTCGCGGACTGTAGAGTAGGTTCATCAAATGACCCTTTGGTTCAACTACACCGGACACACACCGGATGGCAACGGCAAGCAAACACAGGGACGAAACTGCCATTAGAGGTACGCCTATCGCCGTGTCAGAACGAGTAGTGGAGAAAACATTCAAAAGTTTTAGTTTAGTTTCTG
>JACLAB010016767.1_pt1 | contig 23207 bp, 11 predicted proteins | sample 8027921 | NCBI WGS metagenome assembly JACLAB01 (sample SAMN15725117, study PRJNA655200) | protist metagenome | isolation source: fluorescence activated cell sorting (FACS) single amplified genomes of... | place: USA: West Boothbay Harbor, Gulf of Maine | collected 2000-07-19
ATGGAGCGCGAGGACGAGTTCCGGGACGCGAGGGACGCGCGACACATGGCGCCGTGTCGTCGTGAGCGCCAGCGCGGCGAGGTATGCCACCTCGCGGCTCCCTCCCCAGTTTTTGACCAGGCGTTTTTTCTCGGAACGCACGACAAGCCACGACAAGCGCCAGTCCTTTTCCTTCCTCCACTCTCGGGCGCGCGGGCGCGCGCCGCCACGCGCCGAGGATGGGGCGCAAGCGTTGCCGGCATGGTAAGCGGAAAGATAGCTGCGCGGCCTGCGGCGGCTGCCCGCATGGCATGGTGAAGAACCACTGCGCGGCCTGCAGCGGCTGCCCGCATGGCAAGCTGAACTACAACTGCGTGGCCTGCAAGGGCTGCCCGCATGGCAAGCTGAAGTGCAAGTGCGCGGACTGCAACCCCTGCCCGCATGGCAAGCTGAAATACATCTGCGCGGACTGCAACCCCTGCCCGCATGGCAAGCTGAAATACAGCTGCGCGGACTGCAAGCCCTGCCCGCATGGCAAGCGGAAAGCCCACTGCGGGGACTGCACCGGCTGCCCGCATGGCAAGGTGAAACACCGCTGCGCGGCCTGCAACCCCTGCCCGCATAGCAAGCTGAAGTGCAACTGCGCGGCCTGCAACCCCTGCCCGCATGGCAAGCTGAAACGCGACTGCGCAGCCTGCAAGGGCTGCCCGCACGGCAAGCGGAAAGACAACTGCAGAGTGTGCAGTGGGTGTGAACACGGCAAGGTGAAATACAGGTGCGCGGTGTGCAAGTCGGCGCGCGCCGAGCACCCGGTTGCGCCCGAGGTGAAGCCCGACCCGGAGGTCAAGCTCGAGCATCCCGAGATCAAGCCCGACCCCGAGATCAAGCAGGAGCCGTTCACCATCCGCGGCTACTTCGGCATCGGCGAGTAAAGAGACAGCGGTGTTGGTTGGTGATAGGCGTACAATTGTAAATACCACGGTAGACTACCTTTTCCTCGCTTTCGAAGGAAGGTACCTCACCTCTACCTCTCGCTACGTCGCGAATCGCAGCGTCTGCTCGCTCGCGCCCGAGCGGCTCCGCGCCAGCCTTTCGTTCTCCTCGCGGACGAGTTCCAGCGAGGACTTCTCCCACCACGTGCCGTCCTCCTGCGCCTCGACGTCGCGCATGTACGAGGGCACGCGCGCGTTTTTTCCACAACGCGCGTCCAGCCAACTCTTGTAGATGCGCGCCGCGTACGATTTCTGATTCTTCGCCGCGATTTGCGACTCGCGCGCCTTCAGAGCCTTCACCTCGGCGGCGGGCGCGCCTCCCCTCTTCTCCGCCCACCTCTGCTCGCTCTCCGCGAACGCAGCGGCGTCGCGCTTCGACGCGGGCACGTACCACTTGCCGTACTGCTTCACGCGAGCCTCCTTCTCCAAACGCCGTCTCGCGTTCCGCTCCGCGAAACCCAAACGGCTCACGTCGCCGCTCTTCTCCGAAACGGCGAGCGCGTCGAAACCCAAACGCGACGCGTCCGACGAAACGCCGAACCGCATGGGGGGCGGTTCCCGCGCGTCTATCCGGGTCCCGACCGACCGCGAGCCGCTTTCATACATCGCGCCGGCTTCCGTCCCGAGCGTCCCAGGTGTCGCGGTGTCTCCGTCTTCGCCGCGCGCGGAAAGGTCGTGCAGAGAGATCTTCCCGGAGACGGACGCGAACGCCCTCTTGGTCTCCGCCAGGTGCGCCGACGCCGAAGCCTTCGTCCGCCCGCCCGCCGGCGCGGCGCGCGCGGCGGCGAGGTTCGCATCGTACGCCGCCGAGAGCCGCGCCGCGCGGCGGCGGCGCTCCAGCGCCACCGCGCGCGCGGCTTCCTCGTCCATCGTGCTCAGCTGCTCCTTCCCTGACTTGTAGTGCGCCTTGACGGTGTTCGCGTCCGCGGCGGCGGGGGTTGTATTCTTCACCTTGAACGATTTGTCGAAGTCTTCGCCGTCGCCGAAGGCGTCGGCTCGGTCCGCGCCGCCGCCTGGGTTGGCGGCGGCGGCGCGCATGCCCGTGGAGCGCACGTTGGCGTCGCGCAGGGTCTTCCCCGCCGCGAGCACGGCCTCGTCGTACTGCGCGTCGTCGTCCTGGAACAGCTCCAGGGGCAGAGAGTACGCCAGGCGCACGCGCGTCACGGGGCGCCAGTGGAACTCCCGCTGCGCCTTACCTATGCGCTCGAGCGCCTCGCGCTTCTCCTCCTCCTTGAGCGCAAACGACAGCTCGCGGTACTCCTTCTCGCCCATGTCCTCTGTCGCCTTCTTCTCCGCGAACATCGCCGCGTTGGGTTGGCCCAGCTTGGGCTGGAAGGCGACACCGTCGGCGTCGCCATCGGCGTCGAAGGCCTCGGCGTCGCCGTCGAGGGCCGTAAGGCCGTCGAGCTTTTGTGATGCGTTTCCGAAACGCGACGCGAGCGCCTTCTTCGTCGCCGCCAGCGACGACGCCAGCCGCGCCTTCTCGGCGTCGCGAACGGAAATCGGATCATCCGTCGACATTCGGGAAACGTCCACGTCGTCGGCGCGCGGAGGCGTCTCACTCCACGTCTCGCCTCGTGCCTCCGCGGCTGCCCTCTCCGCGGCTTCGCGCTCGAGTCTCTGCCTGCGGACCGCCGCCGTCGCGTTTGCTTTCCTCGACAACGTCGTCAGGCGCTTGACGTACGACACAAAGTGCAGAGCGTCGCACGCTTTTTTCCAGCGCGCGCGCGGATCCGAGCGTTTGAAATCGGCGAGCTGCGCGCGAATTTTCTCCAGCCGCGCCAGGCGCGCGGCCTCGTTCTCCAATCGGACTCGCGCGGCGTACGCCTTGTCCGTCCGCGCCTTCTTCAGCGCAGCCAGCGCGACGTCCGCCACGGAGCGCAGGGTGCCGCGGTGCAGGTCCACCCAGCGCATGATGTACTTGCGCTGCACGGGGGTCACCAGAATGGGAGGCTCCTCCACCGCCTGCAGCCTGACCGCCAGACGCCGACGCGCCGCGTCGCTCATCAAGTCGCGGTGCATCTGCTTGTGCGCGGCGAGGCTGGAGGAAAAGCGGGACGGCGTCGGCGCCGCCGAGGGCGTCCCCGACGCCGAGTTCGCCGGCGCGCGCGTCGAGAAGCCGGGCGTGGCGGAGATCGATCCCGTCGTCGTCGATCCCGCGGCGTCCTCCGCGGCGTCCTCCGCGGTGTCCTCCTCCCCGCGAAGCGCGCGTTCGACGCTTCGCTCGAGCGGTCGCGCGAGGCGCGCGGCGGCCGTCTCCCCCATCTCGCGGCCGACGGGTCCGCCGGCGGACGAGCGCCTGGACATGAGCAGCTCGCGCAGCGTGCCGCCCTCGCGCGTCGTCTCGAGGAGGTCTTCCTCCGACGCGTCGGAGGAGGAGGACGAGACCGGCGCGCCGGCCTTCCGCCGCAGCGACCGCGACATCGCGCTGAGCGTCGAGAGCGCCTCCGCCCTCCCCACCGTGCGAATCGCGGCGCGTCGGCCATCGCGGGCGCGCTCGGCGCGCGACTCGATTGTGCCCGCGCGATTGGGGAACAACGCGGGCGACGCCTCCATCACGAAACTCCAGGGCGAGTCCGATCCGCCGGCCGTCTTGCCGGAGGGACCGTCGCCCTGGCTCGACGTCCCGGGGGAGGACATGTCGCTCGCCTCTGACGCGCCCCCGGCCTGCCGCGCACCGCCCGAGCGCGGAATCGAAATGCTGCTGCATCCAAACAAAGGTTGTTGTTGTTTCAGTCGCGCGAGCGGCGCGAGTCGGGGGATTTCTTGGTCTGTTGAACCAGCCGCGACGGGCCAATCACTGCTCTTCTTGGATCTTCACGACCGGCCGCGAGCGCGTTTCCGTGGCGGTTGCCGCCCGCGCGAGGCATTCTCGACGCGCGGCGCAGCCGGCGGTGGCACCCGTGCCGCCCGTTTCACACGCGGTCTCGAGACCCTCGGGTGTGCTCGGCGCGAACCGCGAGCTTCGGATCCGCGCGCGGCCTCGGGGAGAGGTCCGGGCGAAGCCGACACGGCCTAGACTCGGCGCTTCACGCGTTCGCCGAGATTCGGATATCCGTGTCGGGATAACGACGGGGCGCGTCGCCATGTCGTCGTTCGCGGCCACGCGGGTCCGCGCGCGCGTCGCGGGGGTCTCCCCGCGCGCCTCGAGCGCGCGGGGACTGCCCCGCGCCGGCTTCCGAGCGCCCGGCTCGTGCGGCAAACTCCGCGCGCGCGCGCGTCTTCCGCTTCACGCCACGCCTCGCCGAGACGCGACGGTTGCCGGGCGGGGCGGCCACGCCGTCCGCGCGGTGGCGGACGCCAAGCCCCCCTCGCCGGTGAAGCCGGTGGAGCACAAGCCCCACGAGCACGACCTGCCTCGCCTGTCTCCCACGAGCCGTGAGGACCGCGTGGATCTGCTCATCGTGGGGTGCGGCCCCGCGGGTCTGTCCGCGGCAGATCGCGCCAGCGAGAAGGGCCTCCGCGTGGCGCTGGTGGACCCGCGCCCGCTCGCGGCGTGGCGCAACAACTACGGCGTCTGGGTGGACGAGTTCCAGGAGCTGGGCCTGGACGACTGCTTCGCGAACGTCTGGCCCAAGGCGCGCGTGGTGATCGACGACGAGCGCCCGGAGGGCATCCAGCTCGACCGGCCGTACGCGCAGGTGGATCGCGTTAAACTCAAAGACAAACTGCTCGCGCGGTGCGTCGAGCGCGGCGTGCAGTTCGGGGCGTGCGCGGTGGAGGACGTCAGACACGAGCGCGATGGCTCGATCGTCACGCTCAAAGGCGGTGACCCGAACTCGCCGAACGCGCTGTCGGGCGTTGAAGTGCACGCGAAGATGGTGCTCGACGCCACCGGGCACGCGCGCAAGATTGTCGAGTTTGAAAGAGACTTCACCCCCGGGTACCAGGCGGCGTTCGGCATCGTGTGCGAGACGGTGGAGCCGCACGGGTTCCCGCTGGACGAGATGCTGTTCATGGACTGGCGGGACGCGCATCTGGACAGTAAGTTCAAGGCGATGAACGACGAGCACCCCACGTTCCTGTACGCCATGCCTTTCGGCCCGAACAAAATCTTCTTCGAGGAGACGTCGCTGGTGGAGCGGCCCGGACTGGAGTTTGACGACCTCAAGGTGAAGCTGCAGCAGCGCCTGGACCGGCTGGGCGTCGAGGTGAAGAGCGTGGAGGAGGAGGAGTACTGCCTGATCCCCATGGGGGGCGTGCTTCCCACGCTCCCGCAAAGAGCGCTGGGCGTCGGCGGGACGGCGGGGATGGTGCACCCCTCGACGGGGTTTATGGTGGCGAAGACTCTGCTCTCGGTGCGTTCGCTCGTCGACACGCTCGCGGACGAGATCGCCGCGGGTCAAAGCGACGAGTCCATCGACGCGGACGCGGTTTCCGCGAAGGTGTGGCGCTCGGTGTGGCCGGACGACGAGCTGCGCATGCGCACGTTCATGTGCTTCGGGATGGAGACGCTGATGCAGCTGAACATCAAGGGCACCAGGCAATTTTTCGAGACGTTTTTCCAGATGTCCGAGGAGATCTGGGGCGGGTTCCTCTCGTGGCGCGTGAAGCCCGCGGGGCTGGTCAAGCTCGGCGGCGTGCTGTTCCTCAAGTTCTCCAACTACATGCGGTTCAACTTCGTGTGGTCCGCGCTGCCGTTCATGCTGAGCTTCGTGAAGAACTTCGCGGACGCGGGCAACACGTTCGACTCGCAGAAGTGGGGGGGGATGGCGCTCCGCAAAAACGAAAAGCCCCCCGTCGTGCCCGGCCAGGGCCCCATCCCCAAGCCCAACGCCAAGGGCTCCTTGCGGGGCGCGGCGAACCCGTGCGACGAGCCCATCACGTCTTCGCCCCTGGATTTCACCGCGCTCGTGGGGGGAGACGTGGACACGCCCCGCGCGGCGTCGCAACTCAGGCCGGACAAGGAGTGGATCGAGTTTCAGCAACGCAAAGTGTTCCAGGATCAGGCGCCGCTGGCGGAGACGCTCGCGCCGTTACACGGCGGCGACGAAGTGGACGTCTTGGTGGTGGGCGCCGGCCCCGCTGGTTTGGCGGTGGCGGCGGAGATGGCGCAGAGGGGCGTTTCCGTCGGGCTCGTCGCTCCCGACACGCCGTTCGTGAACAACTACGGCGTCTGGCTGGACGAGTTTGACGAGCTCGGCTTGCGGGACTGCCTTTTGCACGAGTACGACGACGCGCTGGTGTGGTTCAACGACGAAGACCCGGCGGAGGGGATCGGCTTGGGGCGGCCGTACGGCCAGGTGTGCCGCCGGAGGCTTCGCGAGGAGCTCTTGAAGCGCTGCGAGCGACACGGCGTGCGGTACATGCCCGGTCTGGTGGACCAGGTGACGCACTCGGAGAACGACGAGCCCTCCACTCTGCGCGGGTCGCTCGCGCGGTTCGACGACGCGGAGATGGACGCGTCGACGGCTTTGGACGCCGAGTTTGAATTAAAGGCGCGTCTCGTCGTGTGCAGCACCGGGCACAACCGCGACATGCTCCGGTACGGCGAGGGTCCCCCTCCCGGGTGGCAGACCGCGTACGGCGTGGAGGTGCGCATGCCCGACCACCCGTTCGAGGTGAACAAGGCTGTGTTCATGGACTTCAGGCAGTCCGATCCCGAGCTCGAGGGCGACGCGCCCGGGGCGGAGGGCGTCTGGCGCGTGCCCAGCTTTCTGTACGTGCTTCCGGTGGACAAGGACACGGTGTTCGTGGAGGAGACTTGTTTGGTGGCGCGCGTGCAGGTGCCGTTCGACGAGCTGAAGCGCCGTTTGTACCGCCGCCTGAAAAGAATGGGCCTCCCGGTGGAAAAAGAAAACATCATCGAGGAGGAGGCTTCGTGGATCCCGCTCGGAGGTACCCCGCCTGTCGCGCCGCAGCGAACGCTCGCGTACGGCGCCGCCGCCGGACTGGTGCACCCCGCGTCCGGGTACTCCATCGTCAACTCTCTGCGCCGCGCGCCGTCGTTCGCCGAGGCGGTGGTTAGGGGCTTAAACGCCGGCGGGTCCGTGGAGGCGTCCCGAGCGGGCTGGGAGGTTCTGTGGGGAGACGAACCCAGGCGCCAGGTTGGTTTCTACCAATTCGGCATGGAACTGCTCATGTCGCTGCGCATCGAGCAGATGCGAAACTTCTTCTCGACGTTTTTTGGGCTTCCCAAGGACCTCTCCGCGGGGTTCCTGGGTAACGACCTGAGCTCGTCCAAACTCATCGTGTTCGCGCTGACGTGCTTCATCCAGGGCAACTGGGAGCTCCGCGCGCTGCTGCTGACGCACCTCGCCTCCGCGGGCGCGGGCGTGCGTCTCGGCCAGGCGTACCTCTATCCCGCGCTCCGAGCGATGGAGGCGGCGAAGCAGAAAGACGCGTCGCGCGTCCCCGCCGAGGCGCTGGCGCGCAAGGCGCCGCCGCAGGAGCCCAACTTCTCTTCGTTCGCCAAGGACCTCGGCGCCGCGGAGAAGCAGGGCATGATGCCCGGGTTTCAGGGCAAGGACTGGTGGGCGGTCGGGTCCATGGACTCGGGCGGGAACGGGAGCGCGTCCGCGGGTGACGACGAGCCGAGCTCCGGGAAGGCGCGGGACGACGACGACGACGCCGGCGGCGGCGGGGGGGGATCGGCGACGCCGGCGGCGGCGATCGGCGGACCCTCGGATGGTTCCGTTTCCGTCGCGCGCGAGCCCGAGACCTCCATGGCGTACTGGTCCGACGGCTCGGCGGCGCTGGTGGTGACCTCGGCGGTGCGCCGGACGGGCCTGACGAGCTCGAGCCTGTACGGCGAGTCGCGTCGCAAGTTCATGCCCGCCGCGCTGTTGAACTTGGCGGGCCCGAAAGCCGTGCCCGCGTATTTGACCGGCGAGATGCCCGGCGACGCCGGCTGGGACCCCCTTCAGATGGGCGCGCAGAGGGACATCATGAAACTGCGCGAGCGCGAGCTCATCCACGGGCGCTGGGCGATGCTCGCGGCGGTGGGCGTGCTCACCCCAGAGTGCACGGCGAAGCTGTCTCTGTTTGGCACGCCAGGGCAACACTGGTGGAACACGTCGCTCGTGTTCGACGGCGCGAACGGGATTTGGCCCTCGCTGACGTACCTCGGCGAGACGATCCCCAACGAGATCGTGTGGCTGCCTATTCTGCACCTGCCTCTGTTCGTGATCGCGGAGTCGCTGAGGACGGGGACGTACACGCTCGAGCGGTTCGCGCACCTCGACCGCATGTACCCGGGCGGGAAGTTGTTTGATCCGCTCGGCATCGGCGCAAACGTGTCGGACGAAGATCTGGCGGTTCTGAAGACCATCGAGATCCAGCACTGCCGCCTGGCCATGATCGCGTCGTTCGGGTTCATCGTCGAGGCGCTCGGGTGGGGGGCGGGGCCGCTCGACTTTCTGCCGTAGAGGAGAGAGCGGGGGAGGATCACTCCGAGGGGAGAGAGCGAGCGGACGATTCATTTTCGCGCAATAAAGCAAAGCAAAGCAACGCAAGCAGCAATCGAGACTTCTCGGGTCAACGTCGTTTCGCGCTTCTTCCTTCCGATCGCCCGGCCGATCTGACACAGTCTGAGTCGCGCGTCTCCCGGGACACCCACGTTTGTCGCGATGGAGCGGCTGGTGGGGGAGATGCTCGGCGGCGGGTCCGGGTCCGCCTCGCCGAGCGGGCTCGGATTCGGCGCGGAGAAACGCGGCGCGTCCGCGGCCGAGGGCGAGGGCGAGCCCGCGTCCGCGGATGAGTTCTTCGCGTTCCTGCAGCAGTACACCGCCATGGGAGGGAGCCTGGACCCGGACCAGGCGCCTCCCGAGCTTGGCCCGGTCCTGAAGTCGCTCACGGAGGGCGCGGGTGGCGTGGGTGCGCTGAAGCAGATGCTCGCGGGCGGCGGCGGCGAGGACCTCGGAGGCACGAGCGCGTTCGAGCGGATGGTGGGATCGATGGGCGACCCTTCGTCCGCGGGCGCGCCAGGCGCGCCCTCGGCGCCTTTGGACCGCGAGGAGATCGTCCCCGAGCCCGGCTTCGTGGTGAAGACCGTGGACGACACCGGCCGCAAGGTGTTCATCAACGTCTGCGGGCACTTCAAGATCCAGGCGCCCGGCTCGGAGTGGGCCAACGGCGTGGTCCCAACGGCGGTGGAAAACGCGCTCGCCAACCTCGACGACCCGGACGCCGTGCAGCACCTGCGGTTCCCGCTTTCGGTCTCCGACGCGCGTAACGAGCTGGACAAGAAAGGTTCGCCTTGTACTGTGTACGACGCGGTGTTCAACGCCGATGTCGTGAAGCAGGCTATCGTGTCGAGACGCTTAAAGGTGTTCCTCGTGGAGCTCGTGCTTCAGTGGATCGCGCAGAAGTACGAAACGCCGCTCGACCCGCAGTACAAGCTGCCGCACCGGCGCTACGTCGGCGACGCGGACAAACCGACAAAACAGTGCATTCGAGTCGACCGGAAGTCCATGATCGAGGAGCTGCAGGAGCCGGACGAGGAGCCCTCGTTCCCGCTGCGCCCGAGAAGAAGCGAGCGGCAGGTGCGGGAAGAGGCGGCGGCGAAGAGCGCAAAGACGACGACGACGACGACGACGTTTGCGGGGCGCGACGCGAAGAACGGGAGTCTCGAAGCCGCGTCTGGAAGCCACGTTTCTTCGTCATCCGTCGCTTCCGAGTCGGCGGCGTTCGCGTTCGACGGCTTGCCCGAAGTGAAGCACGAGGTGTCGTTCAGAGGGAGGCCGGTGACGTCCGTGGTGGTGACCATCGATGTGCCGCCGGGAATCGACCCGGAAAACGTCAAGGTATGCGCGGTCACCGAGGGCGTCACCGTGGACATGCCCGGCCGAAAACAGGCGCGCGTCGCCTTCCCCTTCGCCGTCGACGGCGACGCCGCGACGTGCGCGTTCGACGAGAACCCGGTGCGGCGGCAGGTGACGTTCGAGGCGCCGTACGTGCCTTACGACCAATTAGTCAGGAAACACGCCGCGCCCGTCGTGCGCGAAGGCGCGCTCGCCAAGCTCAGCGCCGGGTTCCTGGACGTGTGAGCGAGATGAGACGCGCGCGACGGACGAGACGAACGGAGCGGACCGATACCGAGAGGTTTAGATAGACGACTGAGAGTAATCCTTTCACCTTCGAAGCTAGTCTACGATAAAGATAAATGTACGCCATCGATGAGTGGACCGCGTATCGTCAGAACGCCCAGCTCCAAACGTGTTCCCCCACGAGCGGCACGGGTTTGAGGTGCGCGGCGAGAGGATCGACGCGCGAGACGCGCGTTTTCCCAAAACGCGCCTCCGACGCGTCGACAGGGTTTTCATCTCCCGCCTTTTCAAAAAAACGCTCTTTTTCGTCACCCGCCTCGCCGTCCCAGTCGCTTCGCAGGCGAAAGTCGCGCACGCCCGCGAGCCGCCGCTCGCGCTCCGCCATCGCGCAGACCGCGCCCGCGGTCCACGACCCGCCCGAGGGCAGAAACGCGGAGACGCACTTTGGCAGCGCGCCCGGAAACGGCGCGGGAAGAGCGCACAGCAATCGCGCGCCTCTATTGACGTACGCGGGCATTTTTTTCCCCGGAACCAACCTTCGGACGAGCGCGTCGCAAAAGTGATTACAGTTCTTCGTGAGCAGGTGGTACGAGTCTGAGGACCACTCTTTTTTTAAGTCGTCCAGCACTTGAACGATCTCTTTGTGTCGCAAAGACGTCTCCCCCAAGTAACACCTCGTCTGTCTGGTGAACGCGAGGTGCGGGTTGGCGCCCGCGCAGCACTGGTACACGCCCGTGCCTCGCCGCGCGCCGCCTTCGAAGCCAAACTCTACGACGTCCGCCGGGTCGGAAAGGCTCTGGACCTGCACGTTGCTGTGGCAGATGGGCACGCCCAGCCACTCCGCGGCGGCGCTGCCGAGCCACCCGAAAGGAACGCCGAGCGCTCTCTGCTTGTCGATCGTCAGCGAGCTGAAGAAATACGTCAACACGTAGACGCGCGCGGCGGCGGGCTTTGCGGCGTCGTCGGACGCAGACGTCGCCGACGTCGAAGGCGCTCGTGTTCGTCGCGCCGAGACGGACGCCGATCGATGATGATTCGAGCGGCGGTCGTTCCGAGCCACGTTCGGTGCCGTTCGGCTCCGCGCGGCGCTCGAGCGCGCGCGAGGCGCGCTTCCCCCGCGCGCGACCGGTTTTGCGCCTTTCTCGGGCGACGCGCGAGCGGTATCGGCGAGGGTCGCGATCGCGATCGTCGTGCCGAGGCGCGCTTTTTTGCCGATCGCCGATCGCAGCGGCGCTGCGGTCTCCGCCGCGGAGGCGGGCGCCTCAGCCCGCGCGCGCCCCGTCCGCGCGCGTCGCGCGGCCGCGGGCATCGTGAGCGGCGTGGCTGACCCGCGAGGAACCGCTTCTCGATCGAGGAACGATCGCGGCGCGGCGCGTTGTGCGGCGGGTCGAAGGACTGTTCGAAGTTTCCACCGCCACTTGGCGCTTGGTCGGCTGAAAACCGCCGACCGCCGACTCAGCGTCAGCAAGTCCCGATCGTCGATTTCTCACACGTGTGGGTTTTTTTTTGTTTTTTTTTAACGCCTCCCTTCGATCCTCATCGAGCCATTCGTTCACACGCGCGTCCTCGCACCATGGATATCGACCAGTCCCTCGACGCGATGATCAAGGCCGCCCCCAAGAAGAAGGGGGGCGGCGGCGGCAAGAAGAAGGCCAAGCCCGGGCCCAAGGGCCAGACCACCCCCGGCAAGAAGGTCGGAGGCGTCAAGACCAAAGTGATCGCCAAGGCGAGGCGCGGCCCCAAGGCGAGCGCTATGGCGGTCGACACGTGGGCTCACGACAAGTTCAAGGGCCCCGGCCTCGCGGGCGGCACCGCGAAGCTGATCATCTCCAACCTGCACCCCAACGTCACCAACCAGGACATCAAGGTTCGTACCGCCTTCTTGACGTGCCACGGCTGAGTCACGCGCCCGCACGACAGATCTGGCGAATCCTTCCCGCCCAATAAATCGCGCGCGCAATAATTGCGCGTCAGATGCCGCGATCGGGGTCGGACGCGTCGCGGTGCCCGGCTCGATCGGGCCCGCGCGATCGACGCTCCGAGGGGCGGGTCCGGGTCAGCATCGCGAGGGCGGTTCAGCTTCGGACCGGCTCCAGTCGCGACGGCGCGCGACCCGCGCGCTCGTCTCGGTCGAGCGCGGTCGCGGATCGCCTCCGATCGCCTCGTAGGCGTCCGCCGCGGACGCGACGTTTTTTTTCGACACACGGAGACTGTGGACTGGCGGACTTTACGTTTTTTATTTCGCGGTATACTCTGGACGCGCGCCGCGTCGGAGACGCGCCGAACGATCGCTCGGGCGTCGAAAACGCCGAATGCGACGACGAACGATCATCTCACCCGTGTGTCTTATCGAAACGCGCTTTACGACTCTCGCGTTTCGCTCGCGTTCGAAACGACAGGAACTCTTCTCGCAAGTCGGCCAGGTGAAGAAGGCGGGTTTGAACTTTGACCAGAACGGCCGCAGCAAGGGCACCGCCGAGGTGATCCTCGCGCGCCGCCAGGACGCCATGCAGGCCATCAAGACGTACAACGGCGTGAAGCTCGACGGGCGCCCGCTGCGCATCGAGCTCGTCGGCGGCGCGCCGGGGGGGGTCACGCTCTCCAGCGGCGTCACGGTCACGGGCGTGCGCGGCGGCGGCGCGCGCGGCCCCGGCGGCGGCAAGAAGGTGGTCGTCAAGGTGGTGCCGCGCCCCGGGACGGCCAAGGCCAAGGCGCAGGGCGCGAAGGGCGCGGGCGCGCAGGGCGGGAAGAAGAAGAAGAAGAAGGGACCCAAGAAGCCGGCGGCGAAGGCGGAGCCGCTCACGCAGGCGCAGCTCGACGCGCAGCTCGACTCGTACAAGGGCGCCGCGGCGATGGAGGCGTGATGAGCGACGTTGGACGACTTGCGGCGATGGAGAGGAGCGACGCGTCGTGTCGCGGAGCATCTTTTTTTTTGCGATCGGCGCGTGTCGACGCGCCGACCGCTCTGTACATGCGCGCACGCGCATCGAGCGTGCTTGGAGCGTAGACGACGATCGTGTGGAGGTTCTTCTAAGAGATTTCCCGCGCGCGGAGAGTCTCGCGCGCTCGCGACGTCGGCTCTTTTTTTACCTTGTCGGTAGTCTACTTTCTTTTTTAGTTCAATCCGATCCGAAGATTCTCTCGTCCGGCGACCGTCGCCGGTTCGTTCTCTAATCCGCCTTGGTCAGGTCCACCCTGTCCCCCACGCGCGCGGGCTTTTGCGTGGCGGTGAGGAACATCCACAGCACTAACGCGAGGAAGTGCAGTCCGGCGAGTAACAGGACCGTGACCTCCAAGGTCCCGAGCTCGTCGAAGGTTTTGTGCCCGAATTTCATCTTTTTCCGAGGGCGAAATTTCGTTGTTACGCGACGAGGGCGGTCGCGGTGAAGCCGGGAGTGGCGGCGGCGTCGGTCACGAACGAACGCGCACGGACGCGCGAGGCTCGACGCGGTGCGGGAGCGAGCGTGCGGGTGGGTCTGGCGGGCCGAAACTCGCGGGTCAGAGTTTCGTCGTCGTTCTTTCAGTTTCGGGAACGTCGTGTGATGAGATCTCATTTCGTCGTCCGGCAAAAGCAAGCCTTCGGGTGACTCGGATCCAGAGGATTCGATTCGGTCAGACCGAGAAGCGCGGCGCACGCGTGCGCGGGGCGCACCAGGTGCCGCTCGACCGGCGCGATGAAGTCCTTCGGGATGCGGGCGATGGCCGAGGCGGCGAAGGCGCGCGAGCGCGTCAAGGAGGCCGCGGAGAAGGGCGCGGCGTTCATCGAGACCAACATGGCGAACGTCTCGCAGTCGCTCGTCACGGACGACGACGACGACGGGTTCCCGTTCGGCGGCGCCATCGGCTCGGCGAAGAAGACCCCGCCGAGGACACCCTCAGGGAGCACCCGCGGTGGAATCCGACGCGACGATGCGAGCGGTTCCGTGTCCCAACCCAGCACACCGATCGGCCCCGCGGCGACGGACGAGCCCGGCATCTTCGTGCCCGCGTCCAGCGCGATGAAGCTCCGCTTCTTCGACGCCGCCGACATCGCCGGCGTGGTCAAGGCGCACCTCGAGGAGAAGATGGCGCTCGCGGAGGAGCACGAGCGCGTGTGGATGGCGCTGGAGAAGGTGGTGGAGGGGGGGAGGGAGGACGCGCGACGCCGCGTGGCCATGCTCCTGCCGGCCGACGTCGCCGCCGCCGCAAACAGAGCGCGCGAGACCGAGGATGGCGCGAACCGAGTCGCGCTGTCATCCGCGCTCGCCGAGCTCGACCGGCTGCGAGACGCGCTGAGAGACGCGCAGGAGCGAGCCGGCGACGACGAGCACAGACTTGATCGCGCGAACAAAAGCTCTTCTTTCGGTGACGGGAACGAAACGAACCAGAAGAAGCAAACGTCGGACGCGCGCGACATCTTCTCCAAAACGGACGACGGGTGGAACGACGGCTGGAGCGACGACGGCGCGGGAGAAGGCGGGGTTTTCGGGTTCGGACGCGACGACGACGACGACGACGACGACGACCGCGAGAGGAAAAAGAACGCGAAAGCGGACGCTACCGCCGCTCGGGAGGCGTCTGCCACGAGAGGTTCGATCGAATCGAACGATTCGAACAAGACCATCGACTCGCTTCGCGCGACGGTCGAGTCTCTGGAAGCGTCTTTGCGTTCGGAACGCGCCGCGTTCGAGAAGCGCGCCGCCGCGCTCGAGTCCGCCGCCGAGATCACCGAGTCCGCCGCCGCCGAGGCGGTGGAGGAGGCGGAGAAGATTCTGCGCGACGCGGAGGCGGAGAAGAAGGCGCTGGGTGAGCGGGTCAAGAGCCTGCAGGAGGCGCTGGAGGAGGCCGAGAAGGGAGCGTCGGACCTGGCGTCGGCGCGGAAAAAGGTGGAGACGCTCGCCGCAGGGAACGCCGAGGCGGAGAAGCGCATCGGCGAGCTGGAGCGCGAGCGGCGGGAGGCGGAGGAGGCCACGGAGAAGGAGAAGCGAGACGCGGAGAAGACTCTGCGGACGCTCCGTGAAGAGAAGGACGCGGCGGAGCAGAAGGTGGCGGCGCTGGAGGCGGCAAAGGCGGAAGCTGAGCGAACCATCGAGACTCTGCGGGAGGAGAACGCCGAGGCGGCGTCTGCGCTTGAAGCGTCCGCCGCCGCCGGCTCCAAGCTCGAGGCCACGGAGAAGGAGAAGCGAGACGCGGAGAAGACTTTGCGGACGCTCCGTGAAGAGAAGGACGCGGCGGAGCAGAAGGTGGCGGCGCTGGAGGCGGCGAAGGCGGAGACGGCGTCGACGCTCCAGACGCTCGAGAAGGAAAAGGCGGCGGCGCTCGCGGCGAAAGATGACGCGGAATCCGAGTCGGCGACGCTCCGCGAGGAGGCGCGAGCCGCCGCGGAAAAGCTGGAGAAGCTGGAGACGTTTCAGCGCGAGACCGAGGCGCGAGCGGCTGCGGCGAGCGAGAAAGAAGAGGAAGAGAGCGAAGCCGCCGAGAAGGCTTCCGCCGAGCTTGCCGCCGCGCGCGACGACGCGAAGGCGGCGACGACGAAGCTCGCCGCCGTCGAGGCGAGCCTCGCCGCGGCGAAGCAGGAACAGGCGTCGGCGGAGCTCGCGGAGGCGCGCGCCGAGGAGGCCGCCGCCGCGGCTTCGGCGGAGCTCGAGTCTTTGCGCGCGTCGCTGCGCGAGGCGCGCTCTGCGGCGAAAGCCGCCTCCGAGGCGCAGAGCTCGGCGGAGACGGCGGAGGCGCGCGCCGAGGAGGCTGCCGCCGCCGCCGCCGCCGAGGCAAAGACCCTGCGCGGCGCGGTTGAGGATTTGAAGGCGCAGATCGCGGCGCACGTCGCCAAGAAGCGCGACGCCTCGAAAATTTCCGCCGAGCTCGAAAACGCGCGACGCGAAGCGACGACGTTACGCGAGCAGTTAACGCGTTTCGAGAAATCGCGCGACGAGACGGAAGCGCGCGCGAAACTCTCGAAGACGGCACACGAGAAGGCTGCCGCGGAGACGGAGCGCGCGCGATTGGAACTCGCCGCGGCGGCGGAAGCCAAACGCGCGTCCGAGTTGCGTTTTTCGGACCTGGAAAAAAAGTTTGAGGCGTCGCGGGAGACCTTTCGCGTCGAGGCGGAAACCGCCGAACGCGCGAGGCACGAGGAATCGATGGAGGCGCGCGCGAAACTCGACGCGAGTCAGTCTTCGCTGAAGGAGGCGCTATCGCGCGCCGAAGCCGCCGAGCGCGCGCGCGACGACGCCGAGGCGGAGCTCGTCAACGCCGCCAAGCTCACCGCCGCGGCGGCGGCGCGAGCGGATGCCGCCGAGGCGGCGGCGCGCGCTGCTTCGAGAGAAGCCTCCGCGGCGGCTGCCGAGGCGGATGAAAAAGAAGCGGTCTCCGCTGAGCTCGAGAAGTGCGCGGCGCGCGAGGCGGCGCTCGAGACGAGCCTCGCCGAGACGCGCGTCTTGCTGCGCGCCGCCGAGGCGGACTGTTTGTCCTTCCGCGCCGCGGCGGAGACGGCGGCGGCGCGCGCCGAGCGGGAGAAGCGCGAGTCGGATCTCGCACTCGAAGCCGCCGTCGAGGCTTCGCTGGTGGATAAGCGACGCGCGGACGCGTTAGAGCTCGAGATCGAGCGCGCCGAGAAGGATAAAAGCAAAGAAGACGAATCGATGGCGCACGAGACGCGCGTCGCGGCGCTCGAGGCGGAGACGGCGGCGTCGGCGGCGGCGGCGGCGGCGGCGACGTCCGCGCTCGCGGAGGCGCGCGCCGACGCCGACGCGTTCAAGGCGAAGGCGCGGTCGATGCTGGAGGAGAAGGACAAAGAGCTCGAGACCGTCTCGGCGCGGCTGGCGCGCGTTCTGCGCGACGAGGAGACGACGTCTGTCGACGTCGGTGACGACGGAGACGCGACGCCGGGGCGGACGCCCGAGGAGGAGGCGACGACTTCGGAGGCGACGACTTCGACGACTTCGCCGGCGGCTGTCGCGGCGCCTCCCAACGCCTCCGCGGCGCTCGTCGGCGCTTCGCCCGCTTCGACGGAGACCTCTCTCGACGCTTCGCGCCTGGACTACCTGCGCAACGTGATTTCGAAGTTCCTGGTGACGGACGACTGGGAGACCCAGGACCGGCTCGTGCCTGTGATCGGCGCCGTTCTCGGCTTCTCGGAGAGCGACTTGGCGTCCGTCAAGACCAAGCGCGACGCGCTCACGCCGCTGGACATTCGCGCCGCCAGGCTCATCGGGTGATGGACGAGAACAATCGTCGTTCGGCGACTACGATCTTAGTCCATTGACGTAAAAACTCTAGAGCTATCTAAAAGGTTAGTCTACGTAGTCCTAGTTAGACTACGTAGTTAGCTATCACTTCACGGGAGGTTTACTATGACATACCTTTGTCGAGACGCTTCGACTGGTTTCCCGCACGCGGCGTGCGCGTCGTCGCTCTGCGTGGCGGCGTCCCGGCGCCTCGCCGCGCGCGCCAGCCGCGCGCTTCGTTTGGCGAGCGCCGCGTCTCGCGTCCGCGCGGTCGCCGGTTCGATCTCCGCGCGGGCGTCACGCACGAACGCGCGCGCGTCTCGGTGCGACGCGATGGCGCAGAGCAATAAGGCTCGCGTCGAACCAAACTCCGAACGCGCGGCGGACGCGACAGACGCCGAGTCGGAAGCCAAGTCCGACAGAAAAGCAAACTCGCGCTCGACGCGACTGGTGAACTCGTGCGCCTCCTTTTCCTCGCGCTCGGCTTTTTCGCGCTCGGCGAATTCTTTTTCGCGCGCGAGCGCGTTTCGAGCCAAAGCCGTTTCCTCACGATACAAGCGCGCCTGTCTCGCCGCTTCGTCGCGCTGATCGACGACACACCGCCGCGTCAGTTCCAGCTGTACCACTTCCTCCGCCAAAACGTCGCGCGCGTCGCGCGCGACGCGAAGCGCGCGTCGCGTCGTTTCCAACGTCTCATTCGTCTTCTTTTCTTTTCTTCGCGTCGCGAGACGCTCAGAGCGGAACGCTTCACGCGTCGATCGTAACGACGCGTCCATGGACTTCACGTCATCTTGTGTGTCTTCGTAGGCAGCCTGTACCACGAACTCACAAAGCAGAGCGTCGATGGATGCCTCCTCCGAGCGCTTTAGTGTCAAAGTCGATTCGAGAAGTTTCAAGTCGCGGTCCTCCACGCGCGCTCGTAACGCCGCCGCGATTTTGGCGTTTTCGTCCGCCGCGCGTTTCAAGATGCCGGCGTCGCGCCGACCGTTTTCCGTCTCGGTTCGAGCTCGTTCCAGCTCTGCGTCGCGTTTCGCCAGCCGGTGCTCGAGCGCGCGCGCTTTCATGTCCAGGGCCTCGCGCGCGGAGCAGCATTCCTTGAGTTTCGCCGAAAACTTCGCCGCCGCCGAGGCGCTTCGTTTCGCGTCGCTCGCGACGTGCGCCAGCCGGGTTTCCAGCGCGAACCTCTCGCGGAGCGAAGCGTCGTTCGCGTCTCGGAAAGCGCGCAAAAGACGCGCCGCCGCGTTCGACGCCGACACCAGGCGAACATCGCTCCGTACCAAAACGCGCACATCGTCGTCCAAGTCGTCGTCGTCGTCGTCTTCTTCTTCTTCTCGTTTCGTTTCGATACGAGAATCATCGAGGACGATATCCTCGACACTCGAAACCTCGGCAATCAGACGCGCCGTCGCGGCGTCGCGCGCCTCCGCCGCAGCTCGCGCGCGACGCAAGGCGTCCTCTCGCGACGTCGCCGCCGCTTCGGCGGCGTCGATGGTCCGCCGCGCCTCCGCGAGCGCCGACTCCGCCGACTCGGCGCGCGTCGATGCGACGGCCATGCGCTCTCGAAGCGCGTCCATCTCCACGCGCGTCTCTCCCAGAGCGCGTCGCGTCTCGACCAGCGCGGCGCGGACGGTTTCCGCCTCCGCACGAGACTCGCGAACCATACAAAACGCGTCGTCTCGCGCTTGGCGCCGTCTGTTCCCCTCTTCCCGCGCGACGCGCGCTTCGTTTAACGCAGCCGCGACGGCATCGGCGGCGGCGCGTTCTTTCCGCGCGCCGTCGCGCTCGAGCTCTTCGACGCATTTTTTCAGAACAGTGTTTTTTGTATTCTCGGCGACGAGCGAGGCGCGGCAGGACTCGAGACGCTCGAGCACATCGGACTCGGCGGTCTCGAAGACGAGCGCGCGCAAAGAGGCTTCGACGTCGGCGTCGGCGCGAACGGCTTCGGCGACGACGACGGCGATTTTCGCGCGTCGTCGTTCCTCCTCGCGCGCGCGCGTCACGACGCGCCGCGCGATTGATCGCCACGCCGACTCGTGCGCCGCGCGTTTTGTTTTCTCGAAACGAACGCGCGCGTCGCGTAATTCCTCGCGAAGCGCGTTTTCGCGGCGGCACGCCCGCGCGGAGGCGCCGCGCGCGTCCGCCGAGTCGCACACGGCGTCTCGCAGTTTCTTCGTCAACGCGAAGATTTGCGTCTTGGACTTTTCGAGTTGCTTTTCGTGCGCGCGCTCCATCCGTCGCGTGCGCGTCGTCGACTCAGCCAGCGCGAGCTTCAGCGTCTCGTTTTCAGTCTTGAACCGCGCTCTCGACGTCCGCGCCTCGTGCGCCTCACGCGTCGCCGCGAGGCGCGCGGGCGCCGACTTCGCGGCGCCTCTCAACTCGAAAAACGTCGAGTTGAACGCCCAGACTCGGCGCAGAAGCGCGGCGCGGTCGCGGCACTCCGTGAACACGTCAAGAGCGATGGTCTCGAACGTCGCGCGAAACGCGTCGATCGCGGCGTCGCACGTCTCGGCGATTTCGGCGAGAGTGAAAGGCGCAGAGAGTATCGTCGCGTCGTTCTCGTTCTTTTGTTTTTCTCGTCGCGTCTCCGTCGCGGCGTCGGCGTCGTCGTCGTTTTTTAAGTCGTCATCCGCGCGACGAAAAAAAAACGCATCCGCATCCGCCACGGAGGCGTCTAGCCACCGTTCGAGCACATAAACGTCCTCTCGCGAAGTGTGCGCGTGCTTCGCGTGGATCGAGCTCGTCACACTCGTTCCCGTGTGGGGTCCCGTGTGGGGTCCCGTCGGGAACACCTCCCGTGTCCACGTCTTCGAGGACTCGTCGTACGAAAGACCCGCGGTGCGCGCGTCGCCGATTCGCGTTTTGTTTTCGTCGTTTTCGTCTTCCGCTCCGAACGGCGCCAGCACCGGGAAACGCTCGACGAAGCGAATCGGTCCGGGCGACGACGCCGATGTGGAACTTCTCGGTTGGTCACCACCTGCCGCCTCCTCCGCGGCGGGAAACGGCCACGGCTCCGGCGGAGGCTTCGTCTCCGCCTCGTCCTCGAGCGGGAGAGGCTCGCTCGCCCGCTTCAGCGCGGCCGTGACCTCCGCCGCGAGCGCCGAGACGCGCGCCTCCAGCGCCTTCGGGTCGGGGGGCGTGGGGTCCGCCACGACCCATCGCGTGGTTTTCGGACGTGGCGCGTTGACATCGACGCGTCCGAGAACCCGGGGGTCCATGGGCTCGAGCGCGCGCGCGCGCCGCGACGCGTCCACGAGTGGATCCGCGACGCCGGGGCTCGCCGGGAGCGGCACCGTCGGTCGCGCGTCGAGCGGCTCGAGGGTCACGCGCTTCATCCCGGACCCCTCGCGCCGGGAACCCCCGGCGCGTCGCGACGAATGCGGCTGGACGAAACGACGATTCGTCTCACACAGAAAAAAGGCGTCGGATGTTCCAGTGTTCAAGATATCGCCTTTTTCGGCTCGAGCGTCGCGAATGGGATACAATTGTAGCGCTATACGTCTACTCGGGCGCGTACACCAGGAACGTCCCGTCTTCTCTCCCGCACTTCTTCTGCGCGAACGTCTTCCCCGCCTCGGTGGGCTGCGTGAACGCGCACTCCTCATACCCAGAGACGTACCCCGACGTCATACAATGCCTCGCGGTGTCTAACAATCGCGACGCGACGCCCGATCGACGCCGAACCGGATGCGTCCAAAGCGCGCGAACGCCGAGCGTCGCGCGCTCAACCCGGTCGCCGCGCCGCGTGACGTTTGAACCTTCGACCGGTTTTTTTTGTTCGCCGCGCAGTTCCACACGTTCCACACCGACACCACCGACACCGCCATCGACGGATGACCCGCTCAGAACCGTCCTGAACGCGCCGCGTAGCGGCTCGGCGACGAGCGCGCCCACCACGCGGTCGCCGGCGACGTAGCAAAACGCTTTTTTTTTTTCCGAGGCGGGGCATTTGGCGTCGCACATCGCCCACCCCGTTTTCATCCCGAGCGTCTTCTCGACGTGCGCCGCCACCTTGAGCGCCACCGCGCGACGCTTCGCGTGGTCCCGGCTCCCGACGACCACGACCCATTCGCTGTCGTCTGCCGAACGCCACGCCGCGGACTCGAAGCCCCAACGTTTTGGACACGCGAGTCCAAACTTTTCTGTTCTTTTTGAAACCGTCGCGGAGTTTGCTTCGTCCCGAAACGCCAAACCCTGCTCTTCGACGTAGCGGGCGTGGTACATCGCGTGCGTTTTCTCGTCCTCGCGCTCGCCCTTGGCGTACAGAAGACCGCACGTCGCGCACGTGACGTGCCCGAAGCTCTTCTGCCCGAGATCAAGGAAGAGCTGCTTCGTTTTCCCGGACTCTTTGGCGCGAGGAAAAGAGGATTCCTTTTTTTTAGTGAAAACGCCGTCCGGGTCGTCTCCCAGTTCGCCCTCATCCGCGGATGGTCCGGACGAAGACGGTCCCGGGCGCCCTTCGCCTTCATCTTCGTCCACAACTCGGTCCGCCCCGTTCCGGTCGTCGGAGACGCGCGCGCGTTTCGCGTCGCGCGCCGAGTTCCGCGCGCCCGCGCTCGCCGCGTCCCCCGACCTCGCGCCTCGTCGGCGCCTGGCGTACGCCACGACGGGGCGGTCGTTCGGCCGATCCCACGCGGGGACGGACCCCGCGGGGACGGAAGCGGGCGGAGGCGCGGCGGGAGCGGGAGCGGGCGCCTCGGGAAGGGCGGTGGACGTCGAGCACGGCGCGTGAACCCCGCGAAAGAAGCTGTGGATTGGCCGATGGCCCGCGGGTGCGGCCGACGGCGCCATCACGCGCCGCGCGCGTGGGATGTGGTCCGGTGTGCCTACCTCGGGAGCGTTTTTCAAAATTTTCAAGTGGTTCGTCCTTCGTCGCAAAACCTGACATCGTTGCTCGATCCGCGCGCCCCGCCCCATTGCGTGGACGCGCGCCGCGACGACGCCCCCGGGCGTTGAGCACCGCGGCGCCAGTCACGTGACCGCGCGACTGTCGCGGCGCCATGACCCTCTTCGCCGTGCTCGTGGTCGCGGTGGCCGCGTCGTGCATCAACGTCGGCAAGGCTCTGCAGAAAGAGGGCACGAAGAGGTTACCTCGGTTCGCGCTGGACCGCAAGGTTGTGGCGACGTACTTCAAGGACACGACGTGGGCCACCGGGATGGGCATGGACGTGTGCGGCGGCCTTTTGATGGTGGTGGCCCTTTCCATGGCCCCCGTGTCCCTGGTGCAGCCGGTCGCCGCCGGGGGCGTCGCGGTGCTGGCGGTCTTTTCGCATTTCCGCCTCAACGAGAAGCTCGAGCGCAAAGCCTGGGCGGGGGTCGCCGCCACGGTCGCGGGCACGATCGGCATCGGGTGGACCGCGGAGGAGCAGCCCGGAGGCGAGAGCGTGTCGTTGGCTCGCATCGCGCTCGGCGCGTTCCTGATCGCGGGGACGCTGGCGTATCAAAACGCGCACCCGACGGGGCAAAGAGAGGGGAAGAAACGCGCCGGGAGCGCCAGCGCGCGACTGCTTGGGCTCGGAGGGAAGACGAAAAAGATTGTCGGCGTCGGCGGCGGTACGCCGCATCACCTCCGCGAGCAGTTCCTGAAAGGACAGGTGCCGCACGACTCCATATATCTCACCCACGGTACTCTGGCGCACGGTAGTGGTAAAGAGACGCGCGCGGAGGAAATCGAGGCTGGGTTCAGGAGCGGGACGTTCTTCTCGCTGAGCGCGTCGGCGTGTAAAGTCGGCTTTCTGCTCGCTAAACGAGGATTTCACCCGTTTTTGTGTTGTCTCGCCGGTTTGGGCGCCAGCGTCGCGCTCACGGGATTCGGTTTGGTGTGCCAGACGAAAGGCTTGAAGGATGGGAACTCCGTGATCGTGTGCACGTGCGGCAACGTCGCGCAGATGGTCGTAGCGGTGGTGTTCGGGGTGGTCGTGCTGGGAGAGCGGCTCCCAGGAAGCGGAAGCGCGAACAAAGGCGGCGTCCCGTTTTTTTTTCCCTTCGGGAAGCTGGGCGCGTGGTTCGCCTCGTGGTCGCTCATCCTGAGCGGCGTGGTGTGGATC
>JACLAB010011900.1_pt1 | contig 23203 bp, 10 predicted proteins | sample 8027921 | NCBI WGS metagenome assembly JACLAB01 (sample SAMN15725117, study PRJNA655200) | protist metagenome | isolation source: fluorescence activated cell sorting (FACS) single amplified genomes of... | place: USA: West Boothbay Harbor, Gulf of Maine | collected 2000-07-19
AGCGAGGGAGGAGTAGGAGGAGGAGGTCACGCCTCTCACGATCGTCGAACAAGAACACGGAGACGAGGACGAAGACATCGCCGCTCGTCGCAAAGAAAAGCAGACGGAAGACATTATTGCGCGTACTTTTGAGGCCTCTTTAAAGTGAAGATATGTTTTCGTCCCCCGGGGAAAAGGCAAATTGTATCGTCAATACGCGTTACGTTTATATACTACAATCAATACATCACATCATCCACCAGGTCTCTCTCTCTCTTCTAAATCTAATCATCGTGCCCGCGGTATCGATCAAATTATTACGCTCTCATCGCATTACGTTTCTTATACTACAAACAATACATCTCATCAACCGAAAGTCTCTGTCTCTGTCTCTCTCTCTTCTAATAAAAATCTAATCATCGTGCGCGGTATCGATCAAATTACACTCCGCTTTCAACTGCTCGATTTTCAATCCCATGCTCCTTTGAATTTTCTCCTTCCTCCCCGCATCTCCCTCGCATTTCGTCAACAACTCCTCGTATTTCGCGACGCAATCTCTGGTTAATTCTTTCGCGATTTCCGCGTCGTCGTTGAAATACGTCGTCCCGACGCTCTCCATCGCCGCTTCGATTTCCTCTCTCGCTTCCGCGAACGTCGCGTTTATCTCTTGCTCTAGTTTCATCTGTTCTTCGGTCGAGATGTTTCTTCTTTTGATGCTTCCTAATCCTAATATTGCGTTGTTGGTTCCCGCGTTCCGCCGGAGGAGACGGGAAACTGTTGTTCGCAACATGATATCTTCTTTTGTGTGCAAACAAACGACAGGTTTCGTTTCGTTTTATGGATCAAAAACGCCATTTTTTTCTCTAAAATACGAGTACTTTTAAAATTGTGTGACACCACCCTCTCGAGTAGTCGCAGTAGCGCTGATTTTGCCAAGTAATAAGATATACGAGAGAATAAAAGCACTCACTTCGTTTCGTCTTCATCGCTTCTGACGTCAGAAGCGCTTCTTTGAGCGCTCGGGAAACTGTTGTTCGCATTGCGTTTCTCTAAAATACGACTAAAAATAGACCAAAAACTTTTTTTTCGTATCTAATAAAAGCGCCAAACGGTTCGTTTTGACGGGGACACACACCCCAACAGAGCACGAATACAATGAAGAACGAAGAAGAAGGGAGTATCCGCAAGGGTCGTGAAGACGACGAGAACAACAAAACGGGAGGAGCGGTGGTGGTAAAAGCGCGCGTGGCACCGTCCGGCGCGTTTGGTTTGCCGATGTCGTTCGCTTTGGTGTGTCGTTCGATTGTGTTCTTGGACGACGCGCTTTGCGCGCTTCCGATTGGTCACGGCGTGTTGTTGGTGGAGAGCGAACGCGGGAGGCAAGTGGCGTTCGTGCCCGGGACGCCCGGGCAGAGGAAAGTGACCGCGATCGCGGCGAAGAAGTGTTTTGGGGGTGGGAGCGCGAGGGAGAGAAGCGAAGACTTTTTGGAGCAGGAGGAAGAGGAGAGAGGAAAAGGCGGTGGTCAACGAAGAAGGGAGGCGGGAGTATCTTCTTCTTCTGCTTCTTCTGCTTCTGCTTCCGGACCGATCACGTTTACTGGCGAAACTGCTTCTTTACTCGCGATTGCAGAGAGTGGAGACGAGGAAATAGGACCGTCGATTGTGTTGTGCGCGATACATCGACAGACGCAAAGGCGCGCGAGGTTGAGAACGTTTTCGTTGAGAGACGCGATCGGGACAGACGGGAAGAAAAGTTCGAGCTCTTCTTCCAGTGCAACAGTAGCTTCGATGAGTGGATGTTTCGGTGAGTATGCGTTCACTGAGGTGTGTTTTTCAACCGATGGAGCTTCGATTGTAGCGAAAGTGCAAAGAGTTTCGGACGAGAACGATTGGACCTTGCGTTCGTGGACTTTCTCGGATCTGACGAAGCGCACCAACGTCAGTAACGACGGTGATATCAATAGTAATCAAGAACTGTCGACGAGCAATCCGTTTCCTACGTCGTCTGCTTACTCTGATATTTTCTCTGCGGGTAAAAAGTCCTCGTCGGTGTCGAACGTGTCGCACGTGATTGGTTTTCTTCCAGAGCCGCGCATAAGCGTCGGTCAACGCAACCATTCAACGTCACACTCCAATCCGGCGAGTTTTAAATTTCATCCACGCGAGAGAAATACCGTTTCAGCTGTCGCTATGAGCGTGATCAGAATGTATAAGCTCCCTCAAAAGTCAGAGGCTGACTTATATGCCGCATCTTCGGCGTCGGGGAGTCGGGGCGTTATCAAACTCGCCAGCGCAATACCATTCGGGGAAGCCTTTGAAGGAGATGAACCAGTCGATCACGCGTGGTTAGAGAAAGGAAACGGAGAGAGAGTCGTTGTTGCATTTAAAAGTGGACAAGCGTTGATACTAGAACAATCGCAACCGATATTTATTGTTCGAAACTGCTTTGCGCAAAATAATAATAGCTACAATATTGGCGCAACGGGCGTATGCGCCATCGGCGCACGAGGTTTTTGTATTTTCGGAACTAACGGAAGCCTTTCCGTGTATAACAGAAATGCCGATCGAAAGATTACCGCGGGTAAAGAGCCATACGGTAAAATCCGAGTTTGGTCTGTTCGTAGGAAAAACCAAGCCTATGAAGATAGTCCGGAAGAAGAAGAAGAAGAGGAAGAAGAAGGTGAGGTAGACGGAGTAGATGAAGACGCGGTCGATGAGAAGAATGTGAAGAATCGCAACTGTAACTCGCGTGATGGTACAGAATCCGATGACGTTTGTGGCAAAGATACTACAGATACTAGTATTTGTCAGTCGCAAGAAGTGCGTTGGATCATTGAAAGGGGAGCGATTGTTTCTGCGGACGTCTCTCCGTGCGGCGAAACTCTTATCGTGTGGATGGACCATCCAACGAACGAGCTTTACACTCTCGCAGTCTCAGATGCAGACGCATCGGTTCGGGAAATAACGACCGAGAAGGAAGCTTCCAGCGATTGTGAACAGAGCGCTTTGCAAGGTACCGCGCATAGTGACGTGTTCCAAGTACTTTTGCGGGAAAACTTCAGCGTCACAGCTTCTGAACGCTCGAAACTACCCGGTGCGACAAACTCGACGATATCGTTTTCTTCCACGTTTAATCAAGATGCCAACAGTACGTCATGTGGTGGTAATATGATATCGCACAACGTTGTGCTTCCATCTCCATCCTCGCGTGCAAGTCATTGCGCTTTGAAACCGATACTCGCTACGTGTTCCACTGACGGCGCCGTTCGTATCTGGTCTACTAAAGAGAAGAATAAAATGTTGTTTGGTGGCATTTCTACCGCGTTGACGACCAGTGATGTGCATTCAGAGACGACCGCAAAGTCGTCAGATCGCGGCTCTAGTACGAGCACGTCTACAGAGTCGTCGGCTTTTAGCTGTGCGCTTGAACTTTGTGAGCACTTCCCAGAGACGCCACTTTCAGTAGCATTGCATCCGTCCGGACATATTCTCCTCGTTGGCTTCAACGATAAACTCCGCATGTTCTACATTCACCGCGACACTCTCGAAAAAGCTCGCGAGTTTCCATTGAAGAACGTGCGTGATGTCAGTTTTGCACACGGTGGACACAAGTTTGTGGCCGCGCATGGTAACTGTGCCAAGATTTTCGACACGTATACAGGCGCAAATGTGTCGACGCTTCGGGGACACTCGTCAAAGGTTAGACGGGTAAAATGGACGAGTGATGACGAAAATGTCGTTACTATAGGTGCGGACGGTTGCTGTTATCGCTGGGAGTTACACGGTGTTGATGCTTTATCTGGAGAACATAAGAGAAACGCAGAACACGCGAGAAAGGGGTGTCGATACGACGACGTCGCACTTCTGCCGAAAGAACTCGGGAATGGCGTGTTTTTAGTTGGAAGCGATCGAACGATCAAAGAGCTAGACGGTGAAAAGTTTGGCGCAGGTTCTTGCCGAGAATTTGAAATCTCTTCATCCATGTCAGCGCTCTCTTGTAACGGCGGCGGTGACGGTACCGCCGGAACGACTTTCGACCAGAGCGGAAGTGATGAGGAGCACAGCAGAATGGTCTCGCGACGAAAAGCAACTACTCTAACATCTGCGTGCTTTCTGCATTCATCTCGACTCCTGGTATGTGGTACATCCTGCGGTGCGTTGCGGGTATACACAACTCCGTTGACCGGAGAATTTCGTGAATATCGATGCGCGAGCAATCGGGAAATTACATCCATATGTGCGTCCGATACTGAGAAGAGAGTGTTCGCGTGTGCCTCGGACGGAACAATGTTTGCATTCGAGATTATTATAGAATCTGATTCCGGTGCATTCAATTTCAATAACCCTCTTCCTCGGTTTGATAAAAATAGAAGCGTAAAAGATACGAGTGACGCGGACGCGCCAGACGACGTGCTCATATCGCGCCTCGTCCTACTTGAAAAGGAGAAGAGCATAGCAGATCTCCGTTCAAGAATTCGTGAACTTCGCGCCAGACACGAATACGAGCGTCGAGTGTCCGACCAACGGAATCGAGAAGAAGTTAATCGTCTAGAAACGCAGCGTAAGAACGATCTGGAAAGAGAAATCGCCAAGCGAACGAGGTTGCGAGAAACATTTCTGGAGGAGAGGGCAAAAACTGAAGAGAAAACGCGCAGCGAAGACGAAACGCGCCGAACACGCGAAGAACACAAAGAGAGAGAGTATAGGCGTAAACTCGCGAAAGAGTTTGAGAAGACTGAAAACTTAAAAGTCGTGAAAGATGAGGAAATTGCGAAGTGGGACGAGCAAAATTCAGCATTGGTGCAGGCCCATGAGGCGTACGTCAAAGAATCGGAAGCGAAATTGGAGAAAGAGACGCGACTTTTACAGCATAAAATCGCGCAGCTAGAACTAGAAATTCGCACAGAGAAGGAAATTAGCGAAGAGACGCAGCGCCAAGTTGAAGAAGACGCCGACGAAGAGATTGAAAATTTGAAAAAGGTATTTCAGGAAAACGTGGAGTACGAGCGCCATCGTTCTGCGGAGTTACGAATTGAGCACGCGAAAACACGGAAGCTTCGCGAAAGCGCAACCAGAAACGAAGAATTGATGCGCGAAGAGGCCTCGTTAGCAAAGCGCGAGCGAGATGTGCTCAAAGAAGAGCTGGAAAAGGCGAAACAAACTTTAGCAGAACGCGACGCTGAAATACGTGATTTGAAAGAAGACAATAAAAAATCGACTCGAGAGATGCAAAAGAAGATTGCATCAGAACGGAAGCTCTCCTCTCAACTGACGGAACTTTCCGAGAGACTCGTCAAAGTCGATTCTGAGATTGTACCAAAGTTTGAGCGCACCGTGAACGATTTGAACGAACATTTACAGTTGAAGGATAAAGAAATAGTAAAAGTATTGGCAGAAGTGAAAGCTCTCAAAGGCGAGTTGGAAGAAACAACACGCAAAGGAGAGAGCTTTCGCAAAGAAGCAAAGTTGAAGCGTAGAAACGCGGAAAAATCGCAGCAGTTGATTAAAAGATTCCAGCGCGACTTGTTCCAGGTGGTGGATAGAAAAGCAAACGAGGACTTCAAAGCGTTGAAAGATGCCGTTGTGCAACTGTATTCCCGATACGCTCGCGAAGAAGACATCAAGGAGAACGAAGTACACTTGACGCGCGCGGAAGAAGCAGCTCTTGCGGTCCAAAAACGGAACGATGTATTAGAACAAACTGTCGAGAAGTTACGTAAGCAATTGAGAAAAGAAAGTGAGGCTCGGCGTATCGAAGTATCGAAGGTTTTGAAGGAAAATCTGGAGCTCGTTGAGGCCGAACGCAAAAAGGAAAAAAAGACTACGGACGAACAGCAGCAACCATTTTTAGAGCTGAAGAGATATTTACACACCTTAGCCGTGCAATGAGGAATAAATATTTGTGTGCATCTTATCGTACTACACGCTGGCAATACCGGCTATTTGTGATCCTATAACCCAAAACCCATCCAAATCGAAGTGTTCATAGTCTACGTTTTCGCTGCCAAACACCTTCTTTATGACTTCGCCTGTCTTCCTGTTCAATCTGCAACCATCCGCAGCTTTGATCTGCATCGGTGTCAATGCCTCCTGCTGACGTCTCAAGCTATCGTTCGTTTGACTCAACACGTGTTCGACGAAGATAAACTTGCCCGTCTTGGGTTTCAACACGCGCTTCACCTCCTTCAACGAAGCCAACTGATCCTCCACCGAACACAAAACAAGCGACACGACCGCCACATCCACAGAACCATCTTCAAACGGCAAATTCTCGCTCACGCCACGCAACGGCTCGTATTTCACCTTATCCGATTTCACCTTTTCAAAATTCTCCAGCGCGTACGGAGTCATGTACTCGTTCGGATCGACGCCGTACACGTCAACGCTCACTCCAAAATTCGTCGTCGAAGCGACCATATCGTAATACTTGGCATTCGGCCAGGTGCCCGCGCCTAATTCAACCACGTCCACCTTCCCTGTTCTGTTCGAAAATGCTCTCGTGAATAATTCTGTCTTTCTCTCTTCGATGACGCTTTCGTATCCAGCCATCGTTGTCACTACGTAAAAAGAGTTATAGAGTTAGTTGGAAAGAGTTCGTTAGGGAGTTCGCAAAGAAAGAAGAAAAACACAAACACTCACTCGCTTTGGCAAACACTTTGTCCGTCCGCTGATTCCTGTGATCGAGCACATAGTTCACGTCCTCGACGGTTTCATCGTTCAAGTCTAAGAGTTTTGGAAACGCTCGCGCGGCCTCCGAAAAGGAAGCGGCAAAACAGAAAGCGCAGCCAGAACACGCGACGAAAGCGCGTCTGCTCGAATCTTTCTTCGCTTCCAATCCTCTTTTTCTTCTTTTTCTTCTTTCATTTTTGTCCTCATCATCGGTCCTAGATGCATCAGCATCAGCACGCGAGGATGGTACCACGCGACGACGACAACTGTTGCGATTGTTTGCTCCTCGAGATGTGGTGGTAACGCGACGACCGGTGTTGTGATGCGCTGAAGACGCGAAGAGAGATGTCATTTTTATAGGGGATTTTTAGGGGAATTTTCTCCACTTTATAGAGACGACGGACGCTTTATATATACACATCAAATATGGTCGCCGATCGCGAAATTGGAGCATCGACGCACACGAAAAAGTCCTCGAGAGTATCATCTCGGAATAAACGTGCGTTTGGCGGATTTGTCGTCGCCGCGCTCGCATCCATGACCGGGTACTTTTTAGCGACCAAATGGAAGGAGTTTACGACGAGTTTTTCTTCTGACGATGATGCAGCGGGGAACAGACGACAAATATTACTCGTGGGAGACTCGCTGACGCAACGAGGCTACGATTCAAAGAAAGGATGGGTGTCGAAACTCGCGTCTTCGTACGTCAGACGCGCGGATGTTATAAACAGAGGGTACTCCGGGTACAACACGAGATGGGTTTTGGATTTGATGAAAAGGAAACCGAAATTGTTTGTGAAAAAACCAACGCTGGTGGTTGTGTTTCTCGGCGCGAACGACGCCGCGGTGAATCACAAGCGCGAATACGCGGTTCCGCTCGAAGAATACGTGAAGAATATGCGGGAGATATTGAATTTGTATAAGAACGTGCCGAGAATTGTCATCACGCCACCACCGATTATTGAAAAGGACCGGGTGCAACACGCGATGGAGACGACGGCGTTCGATACGCCGGATCGACTTTATCAACACACTGAGAAATACGCGGTTGCGGCGGAAAAAGTGGCGAGAGAAATGGGGGTAGGTGTGGCAGACGCGTTCGATACGTTTGAAAAGTTAGGCGGTGGGGATTTGAGCGCGTATTTTTCGGACGGGTTGCATTTTAGCGAAAAAGGCGAGGAGGTTGTGTACGCGTTAATCGTAGAAACCATAAAGCACACGTATCCGTGGATCGCCTCGGAAAAGTTATCCTTAGACGCGCCGTTGCACGGAGAGTTAGCCGAAAGAAATATGTAATAGCTATGTCATACTATGTAGTAGCGTGAATTGTTCTCTAGTATTCTGAATCTATTTTTCAGTATTATTAACTTATATCTAATGTTTCTAATGTTTCTATCGTCGCATTTGAGTAAACGCAGGCGAGGAAGTTTGTCCGGGAGGTTTTTGTTGCTGACTGCCAAAACCAGAAGCTTGTCCGAAAGCAGAAGCTTGCCCGAAACCAGAAGCCTGTCCGAATCCGGTATTTTGTTGTTGTCCAAATCCAGCACCTTGTTGTTGCCCGAATCCAGTGCTTTGTTGTTGTAGTTGCCCGAATCCAGTGCTTTGTTGTTGTTGTCCGAAACCGGTACCTTGTTGTTGTCCCAAACCAGCAGAAGGTTGTCCAAAACCGCTCGTTTGCCCGAAACTCCCAGAACTTTGTGGTTGTTGCTGCTGCTGATTGCCAAAACTAGACGCTTGCCCGAAAGCACCGCCTTGCTGTTGCGCTTGTTGCGCAAACGGACTAGAAGACGCTTGTTGCGCGGCTTGCGCAAAACCACCTCCACCACCACTTTGACTCGCCAGCGCGCCAAAACCACCTCCGCCGGAAGCCGCCGCGGCGGCACCAAATCCAGTCGGTTTATTTGCAAAAGCAGCGAAACCAGACGTCGGAGCAGGCGTCGACGGGGCAGTAGCGGCGGCAACAGTAGTCGCTGCCGCTTGGCCGAAAGTACTCTGCGGTGTTGAAGAGCCGAACGCAGGCGTACCACCTCCAATCTTTGCCGCTTGGCCGAACGATGGAGTTCCCGTCAATGCTGCCGCGCCTCCACTCGTTGAAGGTTGACCAAAAGAAGATGTTGAAGTGGGCGTGCCAAAAGCTGCGCTTCCGCCTCCACCAATCGTTGCGGCTTGGCCAAAACCAGGCGTGCCAGTGAGCGCGGCTGCACCACCACCACCACCGCTAGATCCAAAACCAGTGCTCGTAGCAACGGCTCCTGTAGACGCAGGCGGATTCATACTACCAAACGATGAAAAAGTACCCGTACCCGGTACACCAGCCACCGAAGCGGCGGGCTTTCCGAACGCAGGTGCCACCGTTGGTGCACCGGCCACGGTAGTAGTAGACGTAAGCACCGCAGACTTACCAAAAATTCCACCTACTGCAGACGTTGATGTCGTCGAACCTAAACCTCCGAAACTGCCAAAGCTCGACGCGACGTCTGTCACCGGAGCTTCAGCAGCTTCCTTTTCCTTAGCAAGCACCAACGGAGGTGCCAATTTCGGGGTTTCTGGAGGCGCTGAAAATAGAGCGGACGTTTCACCCTCTTCTTTCCTCTTTGCTGGCGCCGCCGTCGCGAGCGATCCAAAGCTGAACACAGTCTTCTCAGAGCTCGCACTCGCCGCGGCGCGTTGTAACGGTGGCGGTGAAGACTGAATGTCCTCTTCCTTCTCTCCTTCCTTACTATCATCCAGTTTTAACTCTTCGACAGATCCGAAGGCTTTGGATTTCGGGACGCTCGTTGCAATTGAAGAAGTTCCAAAGCCGAGCGGTTTCACCGCCGGCGCCGGCGCCAAGGATGCCAGCGTTACAGGAGCAGAAGCAACGGGAGGAGCAGGAAAAGTAGTAGTATCATCAGCACTTTCTTCCTTCTTCTCCTCTTCTTCTCCTTCTTTCTTCTTCTCGGGTTGGTTTTTAGCGATGCCGAAACTAAAGGCCGGCTTACTGTCGCCACCACTACTCGTCGACAATGGCGCAAAGCTGAATGCAGGTTTTGGCTTCTCCTCCTCTTCAATGGCTTCTTGAATTTTCGCTCGGTCTGCTTTATTTTTAGCCATGAAGTTTGCGCTCCATAAGTTCACCACTGGTTTCGCTGGAGTCACAGAGGATGCGGTGCTAGATGCCGTCGCTGCTTCAGGAGCAGCTGGGGCCGACGACGCCGAAAGACTCGGGAACAAAGGTTTCTTCGACGCTGCCTCTTCCTCGTTCGTCATTTTTTTGGGTGCCAAGGAAGGTGCAGTCAACGACGGTGGCGGAGGAACTTCCATTTTCTTCGGCGCTTCTTTCGGTTTCGACGGTGCCGCTGCAACAGGTGCTGAGAACGCCGGGAAGAGTGGTGCCTTAGCCGGCGCCGCCGCCCCTGGCGGTGGAGGAACCTCCACTTTCTTCGCGGCAGAAACAGGAGCAAAAGCAGAAGCAGATACTACAGGCGGCGCAGAAACTGTTCTCTCGATGCGCTTCGGAGGCATTCGCGGTTCTATGCGGCGAAGCGGTTGCTTCAAAACGTCTCGCTTCATTTCAGAGACTACGACTCGAGGTTGCTTGACGAGCGTTTTGATCGCGCGATCCATAGCTTCCTTGTGCGAAGTCGTCGGCACGTCCACTCCGAGATTATCGTCACCTCTACCTCTCGAGGCCGTTCCAGGCGTGCTAAACATCACACCAGACGATAACGCCGCTAAGCGTTGCTTACCGGGAGTTTCAATCGCATTCACTTCAACTCTCCCATCCTTCCCGACGCGCACGTCAGCGTCGTACCCAAACTCGCGGAGATCCGCAATAGTTGTTTCCAAACGTTCATTCTGATCTTCGATGACTTCTTTCTGCGTTTCGATTGCTGCCTTCAACGCTCTCGTGGTTTCTTGCGAGCGACTCTGATTCATCGTCAAGACTGAATTTGAACTGCTGCTCCCGGCTGCCTTCTTGATGCGATCGAGCCGCTTCTTCTCGCGTTCGGCGAGATTTGTACGCACTTCGAAATCAGCCGCTCCTTGCGCGATGACATCCATTTCTCGCCGCAGCTGAGCTTTCAACTTTCGCAAACCTGTTGGGAGTTCCATATCTAAATCGACGATTTCAGTCAAATCTTCGTCGTCGGGATTTTGATTTTGGTTCTTCTCCAGATTTTCTTGTGCAGCCTCGATGAGACTTTCGAGTTCACATCGCATGGTTTCGTTCTGGCGGTCGCGCGACCAAAGTTCACCGATGGCTTCGTTTTGTAGCCTCGCGACGCGTTTCGTCTCCTGGATTTCATCTCGAGCTGAATCTCTGGCTTGCGTAGAAATATCAAAGTGTTTTTTTGAAAATTTCGCGCTCGCAGCGAATGCAGAATTTTCATTTTGAATCGCATCGCACGCGTCGTTACAGTCCGATAACATAGCGTCGCACTCAAGTTTCGCGTTTTCGAAATCATTCGCAATAAGTTTGAGAGCATTTGCAATATCTTTTGACGTACTCACACCTGAAGCGGCTGAGGTCTTTGGAACACCTTCCAACTTTTTACCCCAAGAAGGTAATGGCGAAGCCTTCGGGTCCATCGGCGCTAACGCCTTCGAATCGTCGGCGATTTTTGTTACATCTATAGACCGCATCACTGGAACTGGTGAAGCAGTACTCGCCTCTCCGCTACTTGTTGCAGAAATTTTCTGCTTTGGCGTAGTTTCGATTTCGTGCTCCTTCAAAAACAGTTGTTTTAACTTTTCGCGCGCCGCAGCTACGTCTGAGATTTTACCAAGCGAGAGTTGCTCCAAGAGTTTCGTAGGATCATCCGCGAGCGCTTCGAACGAGGTAGGAGCGGACGGAGAAGAAGGAACTGCGGACGTAGGTGTTGTTCTTGATGGCGGCGCTGCTCTAGGTGGCGTCGGATCTGGTACTGGAGTTGGCGGCGGGACGTTGTCTCTTTCTTTTTCTTTTTCTTCGTTTTCCTTTTTCAAGTCTGCCGCCGGCGTCGAAGGAACGCCAAAACTAAACGCAGGTTTCTCCCCTGTCGCGGGTGGACCAAAGCTAAATGCAGGTTTATCCCCCGTTGCGGGTGGAACAAAGCTAAACGCCGATTTCGGTTTCTCCTCCTCTTCGATAGCTTCTTGAACTTTCGCCTGATGTGCTTTGTTTTTCGCCAAGAAATCCGCACCCCACAAATTTTTAACCGGCGCTGGAGCTTCTACTTTTTCTTCATCATCTTCTTTTTTTTGCGGTGCCGCCAACGTTTGTATTTTTACCGGCTCTTCTCTGGGAGTCTTTTCAATCCTATACCCGGGCGGATCTGTCAAACACGCCAATCGAAAGCATGCGATGCGTCCATCCGACGTGGAAAGGATAACTGTCGGTCCTAGGGGTAAGTCACCAGCACCGCCGTCGGATGGGTTCAACATGGCCCCGCACGAGGCGCCGTAATCCACCGCGACGCCAGAAACAAAATTATTCTCGTCGTCGAAAGCTAAAGGGATCGTGCAAAAGCACCTATCGTCGTCGATTTCTAAAACGCGACACGGTTCCGATGCGGACGTGGACACGAGAAGCACTTGGTTATCCCACGCGCGCGCGTGCGCACACAAAGCGACATCCCAACCATTAATTGGGACGACGTGCAAAGGATTCCCAGTCGCCGCGTCTTGCGTGGGATCGATATCGAACCCTCCGCCTAATTTGCTCGCCGTCCACTGGCCGTCCTTCTTCCTCAACGCAAGCAATCTGCACTCATCCTCTCCGTTTAATATAGAAACTAAAACCAAATCGTCGCTGTTTTCGTTTGGAAACGCAATCGATTCGATTCGCTTTACGTCGTTCAAATTCACAACGTCTTCCCCGACGAATACCGAGCCCTTTGCGTTCGCGTACGCCAACGCGTTCGTCTTTGGATGACACGCCGCGCACTCAACGCCTCCACCTGCCACCTCTTCCGTCCCGTTCCGAATCAACGATCCACCTTCAGTGACAACAACATAGCTCATACCATCCTCTTTCTCCTCCCAAACGAACTGTTTTACCTTTTTCGTCTTCGTAAAAGTACCTTCCTCTCGTCTCTTCACCGCGCCTTTACCGACGACGTCGTAAAACTCCAAGACGTCATCGTCTCCATCGCTGACAACGACCGCGACGACATCTTCGCTCCTCGGTTTCACGCTCACTATTTTCACGTTTCCTTTTACGACACCTTTAGTATTCTCATTCTTCTTCTCGTCCGACGTCGAGGATGAAAAAAGTATCGCTTCGCTCTCTTTCCTCCCTTTCAGTCCCATCACTTCCTTCCCAACCTCGTCCACATCAAACGCTCTTAACTTATTCTCATCGTCCACGTGTACAATCGTTCCGTATCTCACGGATACGCTCGTTTGTCTTTCGTTGCCTCTCGCGAAGCTTTCCTCTTCTTCTCTGAATCTGTGCACGGACACCGCGCCGCAGTTGGAAAACACGAACGGGCCGACGACGGATTCATTTTCTTCCGTTTGTTTCATCTCTTCTTTTTTTCTTCTTCTGATTCTTCTTCTTCGCTTTAAATATATTCAAAACAAATCGAACGCTTCTCTCTCTCTCTCTCTCTTCTTTAGGTCGTCTGTTCAAGAAAACGGAAGCGCGTCTGTTCGAGAAAAGAGAAAGGCAACAAAAAAGGAACTACTCTCGCAACAGAAAGCTTTCTCTATGTGACGATTCTTTGAAAGAAGAAGAAGAAGGCGTTTACTCCTCTCGAGTGTGATGAAGAAAATCTGAGGAGCTCCTCCAGAGAGAAGAGAAAAACAACGAACCCAAAACTCGCTCCTCGAAAAAAAAATATTTGATACCCTAAACAAAGAACAGAGGCGACACCAAGAGATGAAGTTTTTTTTAGGGGAAACGCAGCAGAAGAAAAAGAAAGAGAGACTTTACATTGCGCTTTGTTGAAAAGAGAAAGAGTTTGAAGAAAAGAAGAGAGAACCGCGCGCGAGTACTCTCTCTCTCTCTCTCTCTCTCTTTTACATCTCGAGAGACAACAGAGAAAAATCGAAGAACAAAAATGGAGGAGGAAGAAAACGAAGCAAAACGACGACAGGAAATCCAGGACCCGAAGAACATCGTCCTTTCCAACGACCTCTCGTCCTATCGAGTCTTCTCGGAACTCTGGAACGTGGACTGCGAGCGGTACCATTTAATCGCGTTACTCGGCTCGGGTTCGTACGGTACCGTGGTGAAAGCGTACGATAACGAGCACAAAGTCTTCGTCGCGTTGAAGCGCATCGGAAACGCGTTGTATTCGAAACAAAACGCGAAGAGGACTCTGAGGGAAATAGTCGCCTTGAATAGAGTGTCGCACCCGAACGTGGCGGAACTTTTGGACGTGTTCGTGAAACCGGCGACGACGGGTGCGAGGAAATTTATAGGCGGGAAGTTCGTGGCGACGAGTTTGGACGTGTACTTATCGTTCGAGTTAGCGGAAGGCGGAGACTTGTATAACTTGCGCGGGCAGATGGACGGCGAGGAGGTAAGGTCGCTGATGAAACAGTTGGTGAGCGCGTGCGGGTATTTGCACGAGAATAGGATTTGGCACAGGGATTTGAAGAGCGCGAACGCGTTATTGGGGAGTTTACGAGCGATTGGTGAGGGCGGGAGAGTGATTAAGATTTGCGATTTCGGGAGCGCGAGAGGCGCGCCGCCGAGAGGCGGGTGGAGAGACAGCGAAGAAGACGGAGGAGGGGAGAGAAACGGAGGATGGACGTCAGAAGAAGAAGAAGAAGAAGAAGAAGAAAAAAGAGAAGAAGAAGATGAAGATATGATGCAAGACCAAGAAACAACAGAAAGGCGGAGGAAGATTGCATCCTCTTCGCCGTCGAAGAGAATGAAGAAAAGCGGCACGTTTGGGAGTTCGAACTTAACAGGCGTCGTTGCGACGCCATGTTATCGCGCGCCAGAGGTTGTGATGAATTCAGGCGTTGGAGCGTATACCGCTGCCGTGGATATTTGGTCGTTAGGGTGCATATTTGCGGAGCTTCTGCGACGCGAAATGCACTCCGCGGGCGCTTTGAACAAAAAGTTGCAAGTGCAACCGCTCTTTCAATTCGACGACGAGTTCGTGGTGTTCCAAACCCCTAAAACGTACGAACAGATTGAAAGCGACGACAGTCGACGTTCCATGCAGTTGGACAAGTATTTCGATACGATTGGCACGCCTGATTGGTTTGATATTGAAAGTTTGCCCGCGGAGAAATGGCGTCGATACTTGTCAAAAATGACCGGACGGGCCGGGATGTTGCACCAAATATTTTCCGGCGTAGATGCAGACGCGCTCGATTTACTCACGCGCATGCTCGCGTTCGACCCGAGACGCCGACCGACGTGTGAGGAGATTGCGCACCACGCGTACTTTCAAAAAGCGTTTGAAACTGGTGGTGCGCCGCACGAAAACCAAGCCATGTTGCTGGAACAACAGAGGAGGAGGCGACATCAGTTGGCCACTGAAAACGTCTCGAAAATTACCCTCGGCGACGGCCCTCCGGAGAATCAGCAACGGCAACAACAGGAGCTCGTGTTCACGCCAATCTCGGAAGCTATTCCGGAAATCTCCCCTCGCTCACGCTCACAAAACAAAAGCAAACGTTTTTGTGATCTTCGTCACCCGGGCGATGCCCTCGCCGCGCTCGAGCGTGCCTTTGAAACTGCCTCTTTCCAAGCGGATACGGAAAATAACGGCGACTGGTCGGAAATCTTCAAAAAACTCTTCGAAGACGAAATCGAATTCGGCACGCGGGAGAAACAAAAACGGTTCAACCGCTCCTACAGTAACAGAGACCTCTTCAACCAGCGGTTTTTAGGCGCTGGAGACAGCACCGACACGCCCGACCGCTCGCTCACCGCCATGTTCCCCTCCATCTTCCGCGGTCTCGCCGCCAAAGAATACACCGGCGAAGCCGAACGCAAACCCGAAGACGAAGCCGAAGACGCCAACGTCGGCGTCCACACCTCCCGGTTCTACGAGCGCGACAGGATGGCCGATTGGACGCCCCAAATGCAGTGCGCGGAAGACAACGTCATGGTATCCGATGCCGGAGAAGACGGTGGCGGTGGTCGACTCACGCCTTCGCAGCAAAAATGTTTCGGCGTGTGGGGCGTGAGCGTCGGCGGGAGTAATCAGCAAGAGAAAGACGCGCTCGCAAAGCAGCAGCAAAGATAACAAGAACGAGAACAAGAAACGAATTCACCACGAAACGCGGGTTTTAGGGTTTAGGGTTTAGGGTTTAGGGTTTTACGCGGGAGAGGCAAGCCAGCTGCGAGGAGAAGCTTCCAAAAAATTCAAAAAACGAACTCGTCATTGTTTTACGAACACGAGTAGACACTTTTTTTTATTACGCGTAATAAACATGGCCAAAGGGAACAAGAAGAAAGCGAAGAAGCGGGCGCAAAAGGCAGTCGGTAATGCCGCGCCGACGCCGACGACGACGACGACGACTGGTGGTGCCACTGGCACGACGACGACTCTTCCCAAGCCTTTGAATGATTCGAACAAGATGACGCCAAAATCGGGCCCGGGGGTTCCCCCTTCGCCGTCGAAACCGATTCGATTACCGTCGCCGGAACAAGCGGCGTCCCTGGACAAACTCCAATCTTTCCCGACGCCGACGAAGAGTAACGGCAAAGACGTGGAAAAGACGCCGGAGTACGTGTGGAAAGCGCCGTACGAACCCGGGAGCGCGTGGGCGGATCAAGTGGATTCAGATATGTTTAAACGAGGAGGAGGAGAGAAGAAGAGCGCGGCGTCGCCGTCTCCGGGAGGGAAGCGATTGTCGATGACACCACAATCTGTCGCGATAGAGTCGTCGTCATTGTCGCCGAAGAATATGACGGAAGCCAGTCCGGGGAAGACGGAGAGAGTGATCGCGGAGGCGACGTCGCCGGCGAGGATTCCGGACGCGAAGAAGGCGCCGACGCCGCCTGCGGCCGCGACGAGACAACCGTCGCCGTTGAGCAGACAGTCGCAGCCGCAATATGCTCAGCAGCAGCAGCAACAACAATATCAGTCACAACCGAAAGTTCCGACGCCGCAGAGAAAGGCGCAAATCGAGAGAAAGTCGTTCATCGAGAGAACGTTCACGCCGGCCAAGGAGAAGTTGGATAAAAATCCGTTGATTGCGGAAATCGTTCGTGAACGCGAGGAAGCGGCAAAGAAACAAGACAAGACGAGTGGAAATAAGAGTGGCGGCGAGAAATCGTTTTTGGAGAATACTTTGGCGAATTTGAAGGAGAACAAAATTGCGGCGATTGGGATCGGGGCCGGCGCGGTCGCGTTCTTGGTGAAGACCATGGGTAAAGGACAACAAAAATCGCGCGCTTAAATTGTGATTGAGTGTGTGTTTATGCTCCGCTGCTATAGTAAGCAATAAATACTTAGTAACGTCGTCATCATTGTCATAAAAACGAAATGCCTACGAATCTATAAAGCATGGGTACCACTATTTCATGCGGTTTCTTTGATCTCAAACCGCCGCTACTTTCTCTTCCTGTTCGTCATCGATATTGTGCACGTTTACCGCGGATTGTTTCGCCAACTCGGCTTCGTTCCGCCAATTCACCCGCGATACCATCACTGCCAGCGTCGACCCACTGGCAATCACACCACCCATTAAACCGATCCAAATACCTTTCGCGCGCAAGGAAGTTGCAAACGCGAGCGACGTGCCCAAGGTCACGCCAACCGCCCACAACGCAACCATGTTTGTTATCGCCAAAATTCTCTGCCTCCCGCACGCCCTCAAGACGCCATTACAAATCCCAAGCAATGCGTCAAACACTTGAAAGGTTGCAGCGAGTGGCGATAAAACAACCACTAAATCGGCGATATCTTTATCTCCATCCGTATACGCGTTGCCAATATGTCGTGCGTAAATAGCAATCAACACCGAACATATCGTCATCCACGTCAAACCGACAAAGATGTATAAACTCGCAGCCGTTTTAGCGATGCGATATTTCCCCATACCTAACAAATTCCCCACTCGGATGCTCGCGGCGATACCGAAAGCCATCGGACCAGTCATAAACGTTAACCCACACACAGATAATAACGCATTGTGCGCGTCCAGCTCCACCTCTCCTAGTATACTCGCCGTGATTACCGTCACCTCAAAAGCCCAGGCTTCCGAGGCGAGCATCAAACCACCGTGAAAACACAAACTCGTCGCGCGTTGAAACATCTTCTTGGTGATATTTTTCTTCGCCTGTATCCACTCTTCCCACTCCTTTTTCCTATCTTCTCTCGTTTCGTACGCTAAACTTCTCGACGCGCTGTACATCCCTAGAAATATCAGATTCGCCAACCTTGAAATCGTCGTCGCGATGGGCGCGCCTCTTAAACCAAAATCCAACGTGTGTATAAACAATTGATTTAATCCAACGTTCAACATTAAAGTCATAAAGCTCGTTATTCCAACCGGATTCACCCTACCCTGCATTTGCAAATACTTTTGATACACCAAACTCCAGGACATAAACCATAACCCCGGGAATAAAATAACGCACGCTCTCCCGACTTCTCTCGCCACCGCGTCCGGGCGTTTCAACGCGTCCCCAACGATCGCTTCCGCGCTGAACAAAAACGCCGCGGCTGGGAAACACGCCAACGTGATCACTAACAAAACAAGAAGCGTCCAACTTTTCACCGCTCTCGCGTCGTTCGCGCCGTGCGCTTGACTCGCCAGCGTGTCCATCGCCGACGTTAACCCCGCCAAGAAATACCAGCACAAAAGAAACAAGACCGTGAACAACGAACCGACTTGCATTTCAAATCTCCCTAACCTCCCGACGTAAATCAAATCGCACGCGAGCATGATTTGTTGCGACCCCATTTGGAGAACGATAGGCCACGTGAGACGCGCTAAGTGTTTCATCTCCGTGGGGACGGTGGGAGACCCGCCGTCGTCGTCGTCGTCATCCTCCATCATTCTATCCGCTTTTTTGCTTCGCTTTTTGTCGCCGTCATCATCCGTCATTTCGGTACGACTCTGCGACGCGAATAAATAGAAACGCAGAAGCGTCGTCCAACGCGTCCTCTCTCTGTTCAAAAAGAAAGACGAGACCGAAAACGCTCGTCTCGCTCACCTCCGCGCTCTGTCTCTCTCTGTCTCGTCCTCTTTCGATTTTAGTCCTCGCGCGAGTAAAGCACGCACAGCGTCTCCGTAAACAGATATTCTGAGGTTAACACCAAAACGTTTTTTTCCCCACTTGCAACAAAAAGATAACAAAGAAAAGAGAACGAAGAAGAAGAAGAAGAAGAGGACGCGAGGTTACGCGCGGTTTCGAAGACGATGATGTTTAAAAAAAGCGCTTTTCACGCGGTGCGCTCTGTTCTGTTTTTGGTGGTGTGTGTATTCCTCTCTTTGGAGGCGGTGATTCGTACCGGTGTTGGTGTTGCTGCTGCTGATGTGCACGATGAGAATGCGAACGACGGAGGCGAAGGTCACGATGATGATTTCTGGGGAAAGAAGACGATCGAGCGCGATTTAGAGCGATTCTCCGAGCACTGCGACGCGATTCTCGGCGCGCACCAAGACCGATGGTTGAAGTTATACGAGACGAACGAGAGAGTGTTGACGATTGACGCGTCGTGCTCGGAGCGCGCGAACGGGATTGGGAACTATCTCGGCGATTTTTTAGCCTGGTTCGCCTGGGGGATGGCCTCGGAGAGAGCGGTGTACGTTCGGTTTACGGATTGCGGCGACGAGGAGCACGGGCGATTCGTCCAGGAAAGGGCGTTTGATTCCAAAGCCAGGAGAGAGGTGAAAAGAGACATGAGGAAGAGGAATAAAGAGGAAGAGAACGTCATGGCAGCGAGCAAAGGTCAAGATGAAAGCGAGACGATGGAAAAGTTAAGAAGAAGGAGTAACAGTCGACGGTTATCTTCGTCGTCGAGAAAGCTTTTGCAGCGAGAGGCGGTGACGTCGTTGTTGAACGATAACGAGGGAGCGCAAAGACGTCAAGAGGAGATGTTTGAGAGAGAAAGAGAGGAGATGATACGAGGTGAGCAAATGGAGGCAAACAGAGAACGAGCGCGACTCGCAGAGGAGAGAAGACAGGGAAGTACAGTCATGGATGACGACTCTCGAGAAGAAACGCCAGAGGAGATGCGGATGCGCCGCGAGAAAGAACGACAATCTCTGGTAGAGGAAGAGAAGGCGTTGGATCAATCGATGGAAGGCACCGCGTTGGATGGATCTGGGTCTGCCTCGAGCGAAGCAGAGTTGTCGCAATCTCAGCGCAACAGAATTCATACTTACGAAAACGATCGCCACGAATTGGCAGAGAAGCGGTTGAAAGAACTACGACGGCCGCTAGGTCCTAGGCCACAGGTTATGCAAGATTTGGAGGACCGCGAACGCGATTTGGCGGGACGTACTTCTGGCATGGCTGGCGCGGATCTCGCGATGCCCCCAATTGATCATCGCGTCGTTGACGGTAACGAAGAAGAATTACCACCGATAGATGATGTCGGCAGCTCTGTCGTGCCAGGAGAGGGTGGCGATGTTCCCGCCGCAAATGGTGATGATGCTAGTGAAGATGGCGAGAATAACAATGACAACAACGAAACGCCGGCGGATGAAGGCGATCCCGAACAAGCTAAGTTAGAGCGCGAGAATAGATTGAAGCAAGAATTAGCCGATCGTGCACAAGCCGATAAAGAGGAAGCGGAGGATCGCAAGCTTCGAGACATGGAGCACGAAGGCGAGCACGAAGATTGGAGCTTCCTGAACGAAGAAGTCAATCATAAATCGCAGTGCAAAGAAGAAACGAGAGCGTTGACGTGTCAAGACAGAGCGAACATGGGTTTGTACTTTCAACTTCCCAACGGTAAATCCTGGAACCTGGACACGAAAACGCGTAGGCGAATCTTTGAATCTATCGGTCGCGGCCCGAAACAAGTCATCTCCCCGGATGATTTCTCGAAATCTACGAACGAAACGTTCGGGATGCTAGAAAATATGCTCATGAACGCGCATCCTTGGATTGAAATCAAATTACACACATCCGGACAGGATCATGGATTGATTCCTGGGTCAACGCAGTCATGCGCCACGGAAGGTGGCGGTGAAAGTTCGGGAGCTGGTACTGAGTTTTGCGCGGACGTCGCTCAAGCGGTGATTGGATTAGGCTATATTCGTTTAGCGAAGAAGCTCGAAGTTTCGTTATTCAATGAACCGCAGGAAGGCACGAAAGAATTTTTCAACTCAGCGAACTACGCGACGTATGAAAACAAGTTCGCGCACCAAAAAATACGAGGATGTTTGTGGCATCTAACTTCGAGACCAACAGATCGACTCGCGAGCGTTTTAATGCCGTACATTAACAAATTCGAAGAATTTGATGCCGTCGGCGCAGTCCACATTCGTACTGGCGATTGGTCGAATGAAAATACGCCTTCGACACTGGACCAACACGATGGCCGAGGCACGTTCGAGGAAAAGGTTGCCAGCGTCGACGCATTGTTACAAAACGCAGGCACGAGTATCGGAGAATTGAAGACCGGATCGGCGGAAAAACGATTCGACGCTTTCAACGCGTTGATTAAAAAAGGTGGATTCACGAGGACGAATAAGGATACCATTATATCTGAGTCGTGTCCGAAAATCAACGGCGGTGATTATTTCACGCTAGGTGAACCAAATGATGCCGGCTTATCCCCGTACTTTACGTGCATCGGAAGAGCCGCGCAAAAAGCGGCGACAGATCGCGCCACGGAAGGTAAAGGGAAATTTGGTTTGTATGTCTCAACCGATTCACCGTATTTGAAAAAATTAACCTCCGAGTTGACCGATTTGAAAGATATCGTCGTCGGATGCATTGGCACGTGCGAATTTCATCACGCAGCGCACGGTGCGAACGAACATATTGACCCAGAATTTAACGACGACGTCTTGAGCGACGATTACGACGACGATTACGGCAGTGACGAAGAAGGAGCTCCTCCGATTGAGCCTGCGGATGTTAACATCAATAGCAAAGATCCCTTCGTAATGTCCTTCGTGGACGCGTACATCCTTGGTTTAACCGACCACAACATCCAAGTGACGGCATCGACGTTCGATATGGTCGCTCAAAGAGGGTTCGGACACGGTGGCGTGCCGCAAAATTTAGAAGACAACGGCTTTAGTTTACAAGGCGCCTACAAACCGTGGTCGAACAAACACTTACCGATTTGTGAAGCGTGCGGGTTGACCAGAGACGATATGGATAGTGAAGGTTCCGCGTGCCAAATGGCTGGCGAAGCTATTTTTGGCATCGCGGACGACGCGAAGTTCGCGGAGATGTTCAAGTCTTCAGAAAAATCAGAGGCGCGCGCGTCCTCGAAAAGAGGAGGCGTCGCGGGCGCAGTTGGACAAAACAAAGTAGAAGAACTGGTCGAGGAAGAGAAGGAAAATTTGATTCCAACCACCAGCGATTTTACCTCCGGCAAGCACGCAAGATCAGGGACCCATACGAATGCGATGCAAATAAATGAAGGAGAAAAACCAGAAGAAGAAGAAGAAGTAGGAGTAGCAGAAGAAGAAGAAAAGAAAGTAGGAGAGGAAGAAAAGAGTGTCCCGAGGAGCGCGGAACCGGTCGCAGCAGCAGTAATAGCAGAGGAAGAAGAAACGCCTCTGGATGAAGCCACCAGCGAATCTGAAAGCGTGAAAGAAGAAGAAGAAGAAGCGGAAGAAGTCATCGAAGCCAAAGCCGAAGAAATAATCGCAGAGAGAGGAGAAGAAGAAAAAGAGAACGAGGAGGAAGAACACGAAAAAACAGAACAAGAACTCGCGAGCGATATCACACCGGGAGGAGAAAGAGGAGGAAAAGGAGGCGAAGAAGAAGAAAAAGAAGAAGAAGTTGTAGAAGAAGAAGAAGAAGAACGCCCGCCCGAGGAGGATTCCGCCGGCGGCGAAACCAACGCCGAGATGGTCGAAGAAGAAGAAGGAGAAGAAGAACGAGTCCCGACAGAGGCGGTGCGAGAAGAACGGTTACCTCCAACGCTCGACGACGTTTTGGAAGAAGAAGAAAAAGAAAACGAAGCCGACCCGATACAGGCTTGGAAAGAACAACAACAACAACAACAACAACGAGAGTCTTTGGAGCAACAAGGAGCGGAAAGCGCCGATTATTAACACAGACTATTACGACGCGAAAACTCTGGACGACCAAGAGTAGACGAGAGCCATCACTTATTAGGAGCTAAAAATTGTGAGAGAAAATATCTTTATCCAAAAATTAATTGTGCGTCATGCAGAAAAAAAAGGCGGCTCTTTCTCTCCATTCATTTCATCATGTCGGGCGCGTCGAACGAAAACGAAGACCCGCTGAAACGGACCATGGCGTTAATCGACGAGCACAAGGATAAGTTCGGCGACGGGTGTTACTTGGAAATTGCGAATAATTTACACAAGGCGTGGTCGGAACGCGCGAGATATTTCCATCTTCCCCCAAGTGCATTCCCAACAGTATCTGGGGAGAGGGAAACGCGCGGAACGAGCACCAGACGGGAGGACTTTGATCCAGAGACGGGATTGCCGGTGCTCGTCCCTTTTCTTT
>JACLAB010005874.1_pt1 | contig 23197 bp, 16 predicted proteins | sample 8027921 | NCBI WGS metagenome assembly JACLAB01 (sample SAMN15725117, study PRJNA655200) | protist metagenome | isolation source: fluorescence activated cell sorting (FACS) single amplified genomes of... | place: USA: West Boothbay Harbor, Gulf of Maine | collected 2000-07-19
GCAATGACGTTGAGGAGATGCACGTGGAATAAAAGAAACACATCAGTTCATGGCTCGCAGCGTGTCGAGCGCCGTGGTAAAGTCCTCGGGCGGGTCGCGGACAAATCGTAGTCTGTCTCCCGTGGTGGGGTGGGTGAATCCGAGCACGTGGGCGTGGAGTGCTGGGCGGCTGTTGCCGAGCGCCTGCAGCGCGTGGTGTGCAGCGGTCAGGCGGAGCGACTTTCCCTGGCCGATGATACGGAGTGCGGCGGCTTCTGTCCCCGAGTAGGTCTCGTCGTTTAGGAGGGGGTATTTCATGTGTTTCGCGTGGACGCGGATCTGGTGGGTGCGTCCTGTCTCCAGTTTCCAGGACACGAGGGCGCACTGGGACTGGCCGAGCGTCTCGAGCACCTCGTAGTTGCTGGCGGCCGGCTTTCCTCTGGTACATGCGTACTCAAAGCTGGACATTTTTTTGCGGTCACGAAAGTCTCTGCCGATGTTGGTGACGATGCGGCCCTTTGGGGGTTTGGGGACGCCGAGAGTGATGGAGAGGTAGGTCCTGTCGATGGTCCTGTCTTTGAACTGCTTGCTGAGGGATCTGTGGGCGACGTCCGTCTTGGCCACCACGACGAGACCCGTGGTGCCCTTGTCCAGGCGGTGGACGATACCTGGACGGATGTTGCTGGTGCCCGCGGCACGCGGGGCAACGGCGACGATGGTGTCTTCTTCTTCTTCTTCTTCCTCGTCGTCGGCGTCGGCGGCGTCGTGATACTCGTTTATATGTTCATCCGTGTTACTCTGCTCGCCGGCTTTGAGTCGCGCTCCGACCGGGAACATGGGCATCAGGCTCCCGCCGACACTCGGGTCGAGCCCTTCGAGACCATCCGCAATGGGGATGCCCTCTGAGATGCCACAGTGGTGCAACAACGCGTTCACCATGGTTCCAGAGCAGTGTCCTGGCGACGGATGCATCACCATGGCGGCCGACTTGTGGATGACAATCACGTCCTCGTCCTCGTACACGATGTCCAGAGGGATATCCTCGGGGTCGGCGCGGAGCGGAGCGGGTGGAATGATTGTGCACGCCACCAGATCCCCGACCTTGACGACGTGCGACGGCTTCTTCAGTAATTTCCCGTTCACAGTCACTTTGCCGTCTTTGATCGTCGCCTGTAGTCTCGCCCGACTGGTGGACTCGTCCGTGATCCGCTGAGCGAGGAAGGCATCGAGCCGGAGCTTGGTCGAGTCGGCGACGTCGTCGTCCTGCACTGTGAAGGCGTGGTCGTGCGTCGAGGGCGTTGTGGAGGACGCCGAGGACATCACGGACATCGCGAACGCCGAGGACATCGACATCGTCGAGGACGTCCGCGTGGGCCGCGCCGGCGCATCGCGGGCGGTGACGGGGGTCGAGGCTCGTCGTGAGAACGCGTCCCGTGCACTCGTCCGAAATGAGCGAACGCTCCTCCGGGCGGTCGTGGGCAGGCTCCCCGCCAGCGACTGGACGCGCAGCGCCCGCTGCATGGTGTATGCAGCAATCATGCTGCCGGTTGGGGGTGCGTGTATGCGGCTTCGGGGTCTAGGCGGTCCGAGGTCTTCGCATGCATTTGGCAAACTCTGTTTTTGTCTCGAGAAGAAGAGCTCTCTCTCCGTCACCCCGAGGAGTTTTCCGACTTGGACGTCGGTGACCTCGTTGAGAAGGACGTCGATGGGCGTCGTCGCCCTGAGCAACGCCGAACGGCGTTTCATCGTGGACGGCGCACAAAAGAACGTACGCAGTGACGGTCGCCAGCAGCGTGAGCTGCGGGACGTAGAGATTGCGTGCGGCGTCATTGCCCAGGCCACGGGGTCGGCAAGGGTACGAATAGGCGGCACGGACGTGATCGTGGGCGTCAAGGCTGAGATCGGGACGCCCGACGTGGAGACGCCTGGGCTGGGGGCGGTCGAGTGCTCGGTCGAGTGCTCGCCGCTGGCTTCGCCCAAGTTTCGTGGACGGGGTGGCGACGAGTTGTCGGCGGAACTCTCCACGGTGGTAGAGAAGAGTTTTGGCGTGGGTCTGGGCGGTGGGCAGGGGGCGGCGGCGTCGTCCGCGTTGGACCTCGCGTCTCTGTGCATCCTGGCGGGGAAGTCGTGCTGGGTGCTCTACGTGGACGCGCTCGTGCTCGACTTGGATGGGTCGGTGGTCGATGCGATCAGTGTCGCTTGCCGGGCGGCGCTTGAGGATGCCAAGATTCCGAAGGTGGAGATCCAGGGTGAGGGTGACGACCAGGACTTTGAGGTGGATGAGGAGCACGTGACGAGATTGGACGTTGGAAGGGTGCCTTTGAGTCTATCTGTGGGACTCATGGGCACTTCCATCATTCTAGATCTGACTGGGAGCGAGGAGGAGGCGTCGACGGCGGTATTGAGCGTCTCGACCAACCCACAGGGCGACATCTGTGGCGTTTCGAAGCTGCGAGGGGACGGAATGGCACCTGCACTGCTCATGGATATGATTGGTAGCGCCAAGAAAGCTTTGCAAGAGCGGCACGACAAGGTATCCGGCTGGCTCACCGGGCGGATGGCCACCGATTGAACGTGGCTGGCAGCTGCTGTAGTATCAGCGGGATCCAGCCCCCGTTGTCATCCAGACTCATTGATAAACAGTCCGATATGACAGATGTAGTAGAATAGAATTAAATATCGAGAGGTTTCGTTTATGCGGCACCGTACGGACGTGGGCGCCACATGATCCGGTACGGCCGACACATACAGGGTCCCGCCGTCATGTGCGAGTTTCACGAACCGCGTCTTTTCTGCGCAGAAATTCACTCAAAAGAAGTAAAAGAGGATGCTTTCGAAAATATCGATCCTTTCCCTCGTTATCTGCGTGATTTGCGCGTTCCGTTGCCGCGGACAGGACGTTCGCGCTGCGCCGTCGTCGGAGACGAGCTCCGTGCCATCGGCGCTTTCTGAGCTTAAGCAGACGGGATGTAGTCCAGATGCGGCATTCGAGCAGGCCCTGACCGTGAGGGAGGGGACGAAATTCTCTCGTTTCATGGCATTCGTCAAGAAGTTCAACCTCGACGGTGACTTGAAGAAGCTCACCCGTGGCAAGGCGCTCTTCATCCCTTCGGATAAGACGCTCAACAATAAGTTCCGGTCTTTAGGACTCTATGAAAGGTTCGGATCGTACGACTTCAATACCTACAGGTTGGGCTCGTACCGCCGTTCGCAGTTCATGCGTTGGGTTCAGCTCCGACTGGTCAGAAGCCAGAAGACCTTCAACAATCTACTGAACAAGCAGCCTGGTCTCGCACTCGGCAAGTGCCAAGCGGTGGAAGGCGCGAACCTGTACGGGAGCAAGAACACCATCGAACCTGTCCGGCCCTCAAATTGCAGTGAACCGAATTTCGACGCTTTCATGAACAGTCAGGCCAGGATTTCAACTGAAGGGATAAGGGAATGGGTCGGGCAAGGCTACAATATTTTGACGGGGGATCCTATCAATTTTGGGTTGTCTGACCCTGGATTCGCATCCTCGCCTTTCAGCCGGGACGGGGAGGACTGGTTTGAGCCTCCGACCACCGGCAACAACAAGTGCATTCAGAGTACAACGGACTCGATATCATCATCCGCCAAGGATCTTCAGTCCAAGACGGGTACGTGCCTCTCCTTCACGCACATGGTATGAGCGACGCTCACTCACTGCGATACGAATATTTCCAGCGAAGCAACTGGGCGTTGAAGCCAACTACGGACCTGTCTCGTTCACTGGATCTGCTTCATGGGGGAGCTCCTTTGCGAGCAACTCGGCAGAAACGGCGGTGACGATCGAAGCATCGACCGACGCCCTCGTGGCCGGATCTGCTCTGAAGGACATCCTGGGTTTACAGTTGTGTTCGACCTTCAAATATCGCGTCGTGAATGCGATCAAGAATGGCGAAGGCAGCTATAACGAGGCATTTCGTCAACTGCTTGGCGTGTATGGATCGCACTACGTCAAGAGTGTGGACTTCGGTGGCAGAGCACGCCTCGTCATCAAGACTTCGGCGAAGACATTGGCAAAGGCTGAGACGTCATCGAGTAATTTGGTGGCATCCGTTCGAGGCTCGTACGGGCTCTTTTCGGGCGCGGTAGATGCAAGCAGGGCGACCGAGGAGGAACAAGGCGTGTATAATGCCCTGAAGACCTCATCGATTTCGCAATCATCGAGCCCGGTGTACAGTAGTCCAACCGCACCGGCGAATGAGCAGGGTGTGGACTGCGAAGCATACTTCGCTCAGCTTCAGAATTCCCCAAGCCTCGCTCCTCTCAATTACAAGCTGGTCGCCCACACTGTCCTCTTCACGCAGCCGAGTATGAGACTGTGGGAAGAGGAGACGGAGGTGAACGAAGCCCAGCTGGTTGACTTTGGTGCTAAATTTGGAGAGTATGTCGCGAGTTGCAGCTCGGGTGGATGCTCGCTCGCCACCGTGACTTGCAATGAGGGTTTCTATGGCAGCGTGCCGAACTGCTCTAACTGCTACGGAGGGTCAGGAGACGTCGGCGCTGTCGGCAGCTGCCACCCCTCTCAATCTTGTGATACCCAGAATGGCGTCTGCATTGGAGAGCTCCCAAAGCCACGGAACAAAATCGCGTTCGGGGAGCAGTTGAACAAAGGAGATGCGCTTTACTCACTCAACGAACGATGCAAACTTGAGTTCACGCCGGACGACAACCTGGTAGTGAAGACGAGGGGCTCACCGGGAGGCAATTATATGCCGTCGAACCGGCTGCCGAACAGCATTCTGCAGAAGATTGGGAGTTGGTTAAGGGGTTCTGAAAAAATCGATCGCTTGGCGTTCAGCTCAAAGGGTTATGGAAATCTCCTGCTCGTCGATACAGATGGTAGGGCATGGTGGAGCTCCAAGACATCGAACTATATACAGGGCTGCACGCAGCTTGCTTATGGCGAGAGTGTGTATGCCGTTCTTCAGGACGACTGCAACTTCGTGATCTACAAAGTTATGCCCAGCGGCGAGGTCCCAATCTGGTCCTGGTATGACAGCCTTGGCAACGGAGACTTCTGCAGGGAGACTGCGAGTGGTCCCATAAGAGCCTTTTGTTCCGAGGCTGGATGTTGAGGACTCTGCATATACCTTATCATGTTGAAAAAAGACGTGTATCCTCCTTGGCTGTCGTTATCATTTGTCGTTGGCTTGGTTCGTTGTCGTGGTCCTAGGCTAAAACTCCTCCTCGCTCGATGCCCACGTGAGATATATGAGACACCCGACGATGTAGAACCCGGCGGCGAGCTCAAAAATCAGGCTCCAGTCGTTGTTGTTGCTCTTCAGGATGAGACCAGTGGCGTAGATGGACGCACTTCCCGCGATGCTCGCAAGGCCGTTCGACAGCCCGAAGAGCATACCGCTGTACTTTTGGCTCAGATCCTGGTGGTTTGAGCCGTATCCGGCTGCCGAAAATCCGCCGAGAGCAAGCCACGCCGTGACGAGGACCACGGCCCCCTGCAAGTTGTCCGTGTTGTGCGAATCGCTGGATAGCGACAGAAGACACAGCGCGGGACCAAAGCTCGCGATGCTCTGCATGACTTTTCGCGTCTGGGTTCTCGTGAAACGGCCGTTGTTTACGAGGCCGTCTGCGATCCACCCGGCGCAGTTTGTGGCGATAACAGTCACCCCAAACGGAACCAGGCACAGGTATGAGGCCTGGTCCGGCTCGACGCCAAACTGGGAGGTGAAATAGGTCGGCAACCACGAGAAAGACAGCCCCGAACCGATGCCGACCGTGACTTGCGCGGCGACAATGGCCCACACGGCAGGGCTGGACGCAATCTTTCCCCAGGGAATCGGCGAATCGCTCGCTAAAACGTCCGCTGCAGTCTCATCTGTTGACGGGAAAGATAGAGCTGGCGCGGGTTTCCCGGCCATTCTATTGCGCGCATCACTCCGATTGCTTGCCGCGTATGAAAGCGGGATCCACGCCGACAGCCAGAGGAAGCCCAGGCTCCCGAACGACCAAAAGACGGTCGGCCAGCCATACGCCGCCATTATTGAAGGCGACGAGAGGTACGATGCGATCGTGCCCAGCTGGTGCCCCGAGTAGATGAACGACAGGCTCCTGGTCCGTATTTGCCCTGGGACCGATTTTCTGACAATGTTCTGGATACTCGGGTATGCCACGCCCTCTCCAATCCCCATGATGGCTCGAACCACGAGCAGAGATGTCAGCGAATCCGAGGAAGCCTCGGCGGCGAGGGGCGTGTCGAGCGTGAACAGGCTCCACAGCAACACGCCCGCAGCCAGCACATACTGCGGGGAGAACCGCGTGGCCAGATAGCCTCCAAATATGTTCGTGATCATATACCCCGCGAAAAAAGAAGACGACACGGCGCCCTTCACCGACGAATCCCAGCCAAACTGCTGGCTCATCGGCAGGATTGTCACCGACATGGCAGCCCGGTCGACCGAGCACACAAACGCCACGGCGGTCACCATTCCGATCAGCAACAGAACGTCCCGGCCAATCGACTCCTCCTCGACAACCAGCCGCTGGTACTCATCGAGCATGGCGCTCTCGCGCTCGGCAGAGGTCGCAACGTCCACGGTCACGGGAAACTGTTTCATCGTGAGAGGGGCGTCGAGCTGGCGGACTGGGTACCTCCGCGTGGTCGGCATAATATTACCGGCACAAGGACGGCCAGTGTCCTCTGCCGTCCTCGGCGGCAACTCGACATCCTCGCCGTATCCCCCTCGCCCCCGCAAGGGTATCCGGCCGTTGGCAAAGGCCAGGACAGATCGCCTTGAACCGGGCACAAACAGCCATGCAGCGGGCCGCCGTGCAATGGACCCGTGATCAATTCGTTTACAACCCATCGTTTGGGCGTGCATGGTGGAAATACCGGCCGAGACGCAGCTCCAGACCGGACGAGAACTCTGTTGATGAAACGAAATCGAGTCCGACTCGTTGAGCCTTCCGAGCCGGCCTTTGCTAGATCATACGCTGTTCCAAGGCGTTATAAAGTACCAAGCGCACGCGAGTTTGATCCAACCGCGCGAGCACGCGTTGACCAGCCGGGATTCTGTCTCCTCGAAAGAACGAAAAGGCCCGTTGCGTCGGGTTGCGTGGCTCTGCAATGATCTATGTGCCGTGTTTCTCACTGGTAAATTATTCAGAAAAGTATGGGGCCATCGACGGAGGCAGGGCGCGGATGGTCCTGGCAGTTCGATCCCGAACCCGCCGTGGGACCCACGGCGGGTTCGACGGGCTCGAGGCAGCGAAGGCTCGACTGACCCGGCGGTCGGTGGAGCGCACGGACCATCACAACTTCTCTACGAACAGAGTCAACGACTTCGGCGCGCCCCCTCCAAGGGGCATAAAGCACTCGAGCTGTCCGACCGTGCCCTCACCCCCAGAGTCAACGTCAATCTCGACCCTCGGGTACTGGCTCACCAGCTTGTACTCACCGGGCAGCAGCCCCGACGCCCCGTTGGCATCCACGAAAGAGAAGAGCAGCCACACGGGGTCGCTTGCCCTGAAGGCCCTCGTGCATTTTTTCCCATCGGGAAACCGAACCATCACCAAGGTCGCGCCCGCCTCGCCAGCCGCAGGGGCTGCAATTTCACCCAGCCGCGTCGACGCTTCGCGCATCGCCTCCACCCGCGCGACCGTCTCCGCCTCTTGTACCATTGCCGCTTCCTGCGCGGCCCGCGCCCGCTCCTCCTTGAGCTGCCTAGCTCGCAGCTCCTCCTGGAACATCCGTTCCTCGGTTTCTATGGAGGGATGGACCTCGGCTTCCAAGTCGGTGTCGATGATGCTACACGCGTCGACGGACTCGCCATCAACTTCCAACTCCTTGACGCGGAGATCAAACTCCCGAGGACCGTCGTGGTGGGGGAGGATCACCGGGACCCAGTCTCCGACGGCGAGGCAGCTATACGCCGACAGGCAGCTTTCCAGACATACCTTGATATCAATGCTCGGATTGGCATTCAGCGCGATTTGAAACTCCTTGACTCTCGGCTGGAAGACACACCTCGTCCCCTTCCGCAGCCGCTTGTACGTCACCTTGACCCGCCCCGCCATCATACTTTCCCAGTCGCATTCTTCGCTTCCGGCCTCTCTCGACTCATCATCCCGATCGGTCTTCCCCAGGCCGAATAAGCACCGTGCCACCTTCTTGGGAAGGGCGACAAAGCCTTCGGCAGCCGAAAAGTCAAGCACCGAGGAGACCGTTCGCCGACCGGTTTCAAGACTCTCCAGCTCAAAAAAGTACCCGCCTCCCCCTTTGCGGTGCGCGTCCTGGTCTACCAATTGCCTACCTGCGCTTGAAGGTAGCAGCACCTTATCCGACGCCCGCCTGATGCCCCGTTCCCTCGCAACAGACTCTGGCGCGGCGACGGGCAGGAGCTCTGTGCGGAAAAGAACGCCGTCGTTGGCCTCGATCAGACGCTCGCGCTCTTCTTGTTCCCGCTCCCGGACCGCCAGCTCAGCAAGGCGCCTGTTCTGCAGCTCTCGCTCCACGGCTTCCTGGTGCTGGGCTCGCCGCTCGGCGATCAGGCGATCCCGCTCGAGCTTTCGCTGCGCTTTCTCCGTTGCGTGCTTCGCGCGCGCGTCCAGCTTCTTCTGTGCCGTCCGAAAGTCGATACCGGAGGCCATTATGCCAGAGGACCGGCACGCGCCTGAGACGGGAACAGACGCTTCCGAGAGAAAGGCCACAAAATTTATTCCTCCGGGACGGCTGTACGGGAACGAGTCATCACCCAGCGGCGTCGTAGACGGTCGTTGAGCAGAACTGTGCGCGGCGGATCGTCGGGGTGCAATGCGTGGTGTCGCCGCGACGACACAACATGAGACCACGCCAAGTCATGTGGCCGAGCCGCAGCAGCGGGGTCTGGGCTTGCCGCCCTGGATCCCGCGTGGCAGCGTGTTGATGGTCTTTCTGGCCGTTGTAATGCCGGCTGCACTTCCACTCCTCATGGTGGGGCTGCCGGCGCTGGCGGTGGTGACCATATGGCGACTCAAGACGCATGACGAAGCCAAGGCGGTCGATGCCGAGACGCAGGCACCGAAGCTGGTCGAGATCGGGCGGGAAGGGGCTGATCAAACGGTGGACAAGAAGCCTTTACCTGTAAAGAAGGAGGATTCTACCGTGAGTGTGCCCGCGCGGGTCGACACGGCCGTCGTGGTCGAGGACAGTGGGGCCCCATCTGCTGCAGCGAGGCCTCCCCCGGCTGCCACTGCTGAGGAGCGATCCTTGGGTTCCGGGCAGTCGGTTCAGCGTGCGGCGGTTGGTGGGGCGGCCATTCTGGCCAAGCTCCGGGCGGCCAAGCAGCAAAAGCCTGCGGCGGGTGAAACGGTGATTGTGACGTACGCGTCACAGACTGGGACTGCGGCGGAGGTCGCGAAGAACATAGGTTCCGGCATTGAAAGCGAGGGTATCAAGTCGAAGGTTGTGCCGATGAACGAGTTGGGGCTTGTGGGCGACCTGAGCAAGGAGAAGACGCCAGTCATGATATGGGTCGCCTCCTCCACCGGGGACGGGGAGGCCCCGGACAACGCCATGAAATTCTACAATGACCTCCGGAACAAAAGCAGAAACGATGTGGGAACACTGCAGGGCATTCGGTTCACGGGACTTGGACTTGGAGATTCGAACTACACCCGTTTCATGCACGTCCCTCGTGTGGTGAAGAACCGATTTCTGGAGCTCGGGGCCACAGAGTTTCACCCGTGCGTGGAGGCGGATGAGGTCGATGGGATTGAGGAGATTATTGACGCGTGGGTGGAAAAGCTCCTGCCAGCCGTCAAGGCTGTGGTCAAGCCGGAAGGTGATGCGAAACCTGGGAGGGCGGCGGCACAGGAGTTGCCGTTGCCAGCGTGCGGCGTGGAGGTGCTCTGGATCGACGAGGAAGATGCCAGCGGGTACGATGAGGTGGAACAGGGTGGAGATGGGCGGGAGATATCCGCCTCGTCGCCGTTTCTGGCGCCGATTAGCGATGCGAGATACCTGACAACAGAGGCTTCCGACGCGGACCGCCGGGTGGTCCACGTGCAGTTTGATCTGGCGGGTTCAGGCATCGAGTATCGACCTGGAGACTCCCTGGGAGTGCTTCCAGAGAATGACCCCGTGCTGGTCGATGCGCTGCTGAAGCACACGGGCCTGGACGGCTCAAAATGGTTTGCACTCATGCCGAGGGATCGGGGCGCCGCCGCCAGCTCTCAGAGGCCTTTACAACACATCAAGTGGCCATGCTCCGTACGCGATGCGCTATTGCACGGTGTTGAGCTTACGGGACCGCCGAAGAAATCGCTGCTGCGAGTGCTGGCTGAGCATTGCGGCGACGAGGCGGAGAAGGCGAACCTGATGCGCCTGTGCTCGCGTGAAGGCCGCCAAGAGTATTTGGAGTCGGTGGTCAAGTCTCGGAGGGCTGCGATTGACGTCATCCTGGACAACCCCAGCTGCAAGCCGCCGCTGGCCGCCCTGTTGGACGCGCTTCCGCCTCTGGCACCCCGCATGTACTCAATCTCCTCGTCGCCGCAAGCCGAGCAGGGTCCGGACAAAGCCGAGGTCGCATTCACGGCCGTCGAATATGAAACTGTGTCCGGCGAAAAGCGAAAGGGCGTGGCGACCTGGTGGCTGGAGGGCAAAGCTCTGCGCAGGACGGACGGAGACGCCCCAAAGGTTCCTCTGTATCTCCGCAAGGGGGGTGCATTTTCGCCACCCGCCTCGCTGGAGGTCCCGTGGATTATGATCGGACCGGGCACTGGCGTTACTCCGTTCCGCGGATTCCTCCAACAGCGCCGGACTGCCTTGGCTGCAACCAATGCCACAGACACCGCCGAGTGTTGGCTCTTTTTCGGTTGTCGAGACAAGTCGAAGGACTACCTCTACGGGGACGAACTGGATGCATTCGCCAAGGATGGAACGCTCACGAAAATATGCGTGGCCGAGTCGCGCAAGGATCCGGGCACCAAGGTGTATGTGCAGGATCTCATGCGGCAGCACAGCCGCCGCCTCCGGGAGCTGATCGTTGACCAGGATGCCTTCATCTTCGTATGTGGCGATGGACATGGGATGGCAAAGGACGTTCATGGCGCGCTCGTCGATATTATTCGGAGCGGCAATGATGTGGATGCCAAGGAAGCTGATGACATGCTTGCCGGCATGACCCGCGAGGCCCGCTACGTCAAGGACGTCTGGAGCTAACGCCAATTCGTTTACAATGCAGCATGTAATACTATTTCGTCGCCGTCAAACCTTCCGGGCGAAGAAATACACGTCCTCAGGCCGGTGCTCCCCCTCGCAAACGTCCTCCCCAACCCCACCACTACACATGGAGGAAATGTCCCGACCATTGCACACCGTTTCTGCGATATCTTCCTGAGAGCAGCTCTCCATCAAATCCCAGCCCGCCTCCTGCAATGCGACATGCAGGTCCTCCTGCCGGCCCGGCAGGGACGACACCCAGTGCCCCACGACGTCTGCTGGGTACGACCCGTGCTTCCCCTCACCGAGCAACTCGGCGCCTCGATTCACCGTGCTATTGCCGATAACAATACTCCCCGGACTGCTCACCGCCGACATGTGCAACAAAAGGTGCTTGACCCGCTCCGGCGGCAGGAACCACAGAACGTTCTCAACCAACCAGACGATCGGCGAATCCAGGTCGAGTCCATACATATCCATCAGTTTGCCAAAGTCCAAATGCTCCTTTGCAATGTCGACAGCGTGAATATCCCACTGGATCGTCCTCAGCGGGTAATACCCCGTGTTGGAATGGATCTTCAACTCGGCGTTGCACGCCTTCAACCGCCTGAGCTTGGCGGCGACGACCTCTTTCGTGTCAATCTCCAACCACTTGGTCATCGGCGGCATCGCCATCCTCCATGGCCTCGTATCGAACCCGCTACCGATGGAAACCACCTGTCTGGGAGGCCCCGCCAGACCCCTCGCACTGTTCCGCAGCCTGGCCGAAAGCCAGCCCATCGCCGAGTGCAGCGAGTTGGACGTCAAGAGCGTCATAATCTGCCTATCGAACCACCACGTTCCCAACGCCACCTCCGATATCTTGTTGAGGCGCTCACCGGCGTGATCAAGCGGCACTTTGGCCGACAAGTTCAGGCAGCGCCGGAACATGCGTTTCCCCGCCATCCGCTCGGCCATGTCGTCGTTGAACAGCGCACTGCCGTCCATACTCTCGACGGCCCGCATCGCGGCCGTCCACTGCGCTGCACGGGCCGCGGGCGCCGAGAGCCTCTCGCGCCCGTTCACGAGCTGCGATCGCAACCAGCGCTGAATGGACACGCCAAGCAGGAACGCGGATCCGTACAAGACGATCTGGTTCTGAGTCACATCGCTCGGCGTGCCGCCGTGTCCCCGGGAATCCTTCGACGTCGACATGTGCGTCGCTTTCCTTTTTTTTTTTGCGTCGCTCGGCCTCGTTCGTTGCACTGCGTCGTTTCACCCACGGCGCTTCCGCTTCCGCTTCCGCACCCGTCCTGTATCGCGCGTCCGAGATCACGCAGCATGCCGGGCGTTCAATCCAACGAGCACCGTGGAGCCGGCGCGCTTGTGCCGGTCGTCGTCGCGGCGATCGCCGCTGCCTTGGGTTTCCTCGGGCACAAGGCCGCGGCGGGCTGGCGCAGGGAAAAGTACGACGGCATGGACAGCCTCGTGTCCTACTCTTCGAGGCTCATTGCTGCCGCGCGGGCAATGGAGGACGACGAAAAGGAGGAAGAACGCCTCGTGGAGGACCCGCTCGCCAAGCATCTGGCGGGTCGGTCGGCCTTGAAGCAGGCTACGGCGCGTCGGACCAGGGCGCCGGAGGGACTTGGTAGGACGTTCATGGTGAGTCGTCTGGCGGTTCGCACGAGGTGGTTCGACGACCAGCTCGAGGAGTGCCTGGGGATGCCCGACAGCTACAGGTCGTCCTCCCAGCGGGGTCACATCGTCTCCACGCTGGGCGTCACGAGGGACGAACGCTCCGGTGGCAGCAGTCTTGTCTTGAACACTGAAAAATCCATGGCGTTTCCATCGCAGGTCGTGGAACTGGGGGCCGGCCTCAGCACGAGGCCCTGGCGCTTGCACCTGCCCGCGTCCCTCAAGTGGTTCGACGTCGACCGACAGGACGTCATCGACGCGAAAGAAGATCTGCTGCTGGGCCATGGGGCCGAGGTGGAAATCATGAGCCCGATGCGGCGTTCTCACAGCAAGAACGCACTCCTGGAGCGACAGATTGGGAGCTTGACCGGGACAAACCACAACCACAGGGCCGTGGAGTACCCGCTGCGTTGCGAGGAGAGGATGGCCGTGACGGCCGATCTCAGTCATCCGTCGTGGATGAGATCCCTGCTCGAAGCCGGATTCGACCCAAACAAGCCGACGGTATGGATTGCAGAGGGGCTCCTCATGTACCTCGACCCCGCGCGGGTTGATGCCCTGCTCAAAGAATTGGCCGCCGTTTCGGCCATGGGATCGAGCATCCTGACCGCCGTCGTGACAGAAAAGTGCATCAGGAGACGCTCGCAGAAGCGGGGCAAGAGCACGCTGATGGACGAGTGGAAGAGCGGCTGCCCCGAGGACCCCGTGGCATGGCTCGGGCGCCTGGGCTGGTCGCCGATGCTCGCCACGACCCGTGCCGAGATCGCAAAAGCGCTTGAACTGCCTGCCGAGGTCTGCAGCTTCCCCACCGAGACCGACCGAGACCTGGCCGAGCCCCAGGGCTACTTTCTGGTTGGGACGATTCCCAGCTGAACGGAGCGTGTTTCCGCGTATCTTTCTTTTCCGTGCAATCTCATCGCAGCTACAGAGCCATTCGCGCCGCCTCGTCGGTCTATTCCCCGTGCGTCGGAACCACAACGGAACAACTGGCAATCGAGACGAGAAGCATCACGCCATGGACTTCAAGGGACAGCACCAGGCGGAGAATCTTGCCGCCAAGATGATCATGTACACATCACTGCTGTCTTTCCTGATCGGCTGGATGCGGCAAGACTTCACGCTGATGCTGGGTCTGTTTGTCGCCGGCGTGATCGCGACGCTCATCGCCACCGTGCCCAACTGGCCCGTGTACAACCGGCACCCGACCGCGTGGGTGGCGGGAAAGAAGGGCAAGGCACGGAAAGGCCCGCAGAACGGGCTGTTGGCGAAAGCGAGGTTGCTGTTCTCCTAGGCGCTTTTGCACGGTGGGCGCGCAAACTACGTTACCGACAATTGTAACTACAACTACAAGACATGCATGTCCAACCAACACGTCTAGTTCTTCTTCTTGTTCCTAGAAGACTTGCGCGTCGGTGTGGCGGCCGCCTTGGCGCTCTTCTTGGCTGCCCCTGCCTTTGACCTCGTCGACGAGGAAAGCCCCAACCGCTCCTGCTGCATCACCACGAGCGTCTGCATGAACATCACCGCGTAGTTCAGCAGCACCACCAGCATATTGAACACGAGCGGCAGCGACACCAGGAGAGAAATGAAGGCGCCGCCTTCGTCAAAGTAGTTCTCCCGAACAAATAGATGCCAGTGGCTCGACAGAAACCTGTTCAGCCTCTCAGCATTCAACACAATGACCACGCTCAAGAGGAATACGGCGTTTTGGACCTCCGCACGACTCCTCGACGCAAACAGGAGGGCGAGAATCGACACGTGGAAGCCCACCAGCGCCAGCACGAACGGCTCTGTCCAGTTGATGGCCCCCACGTATTCCTTGAACTCGGCCATTGCGACGGGAAGCTCGGCAAACAGCTGAGCTCTAAAGGAGGCGAAGGTCGCCATGACCTCCTCATGTGCCTGCGAGCGACGGCATGGGGCGAGTGACGATAGGTAAACGGCGGTCCGTCGTCGTCGAGCCGGTTCGAGTTGGCAACGGGGCAAAGGGGGTGGGAGGCCGGTCGAGGATCAGAGACGCACCGCTGCGAGCTTCGAGAGAAACGTCTTGCTGCTGGCCTGTTCGGCCAGCTTCTCGGCTCGTGCCTTATTTAGCATGTCCACAAGTTCATCCGTGAGAACATCCCACTTTTCTTCGTCGGCAACAGACATGATTGAAGGAGGCAAGGTTGACGTGATTGCGAACTCGGCAATTCGAATATCAGGGCGGGAACGTCGGTATCCGGGGATCCACTTGGTCTGATGTTCGGGCAAAAGGTCAACAGTCAACGGTCGACAGTCAGGTCGGTGTTCAAAAGAAAAAGAGAGAACTTATCTCGAGTGAGCTCAGTGCATATTCGCTTCCCGTTCGGCGAGCACCCGCTCGACCGTATCCACGATCGCCTGCGTCTGCGCCTCGACTTCCACGTTCACAAAATCGCCGACCGCCTTGTCTCCGAGCACCGTCACCCGCAACGTCTCGGGGATCAAGTACACACAGAACCCGCCCTCCCCCGTCGTCTCACCCACCGTCAGGCTGCATCCATCGATCGACACAAAGCCCTTCTGCAGCACATACTTTTTCCAGAACGGATCAGAGAGCGAAAAGTCCATCCTCGTCTTCCCGTCACCGGTGGTCACGCTGTCAATCCTGGCCGTGGTCTGCACATGTCCCGAGACCGTGTGCCCCCCAATCTCGTCTCCGACCCGCGCAGATCGCTCAAAGTTCACAGCACTCCCCTCCCGTAAGCTTCCCAGATTGGTCCGCTTGAGCGTCTCCTCGATCACGTCAAAGGTGGCCGTGTTCCCCGCCAGGTCCGTCTCGGTGACCGTCAGGCACGTGCCGTTGAGCGCGATGGACGCGCCGATCGTCACCGTGCTCATATCACCGTAACCCGAATTCTTGGGAAACGCGACCTTGAACGTGCGCATGTCGTACGTGTCGCCGTCCCACTCGGCGACTTTCGACCCCAGCGAGCTGATGGACTGGACCTGGGCCTTGCCCTGCACAATGCCGGTAAACAGACATGTCGGATTTGTTCTCAAATGCTTTCTGCGAGATGCTGGGGCCACCGGGCACCGCCAGAGCCTCTCTGTGCTGCCAATTCGTGAACGAAATGCGAGCTTCATGGCGAGCGGGTTCTCCCTCTCACGAGCGACGTCGTGAACCTCGTCACGCTGGCCGACTCTTCACGGTATAGATTCTTTCTTTGCAAAAAAGCGGCTTGCAAGTCAGCAATCGACTACAGAAACGACTGGCCCACCTCTGCTGCTTTGCTTATCTCCTTCTGTTCGGTCGTGGCCTTCTCAGCCCGCTCCTTCGCCCATTCCCCGCTGGCAATCTTCTCGATATCAGCCAGCTTGCCGGTATCCAAGAACTCCCTGATCAGATCCTGGCTGCCCTTGCCGATTCCCTTGACGCCCTTGACCTGATCCACGTCCGTGATGACCTGCTCGTGCAGCTTGATGGCGCTCCCCGCGTTTCGCAGCGCGCGGGCCCTGAAATGCTTCTTCTCGTCGTCGGTTTTCAATACAAACGCGTTCGCAAGCTCAAAGAACGCGTTCCCCAAGTCCTGGTTCTCCATCTTGCCGGCGCCAGGGGCACCAAAAATCTCCTCTGGCGTCTTGAACGCGATGCCCACGCCCTCTGCAAACTTCCGGTCACCGTCGTTGATGCCACTGGTGACGAGGTCTTGCGGCCTGCCGGCGGCGTCGCCGACATACGTGCACTCGGCCAGGTCGGGGGCCTGACTGTCGTTCATCAGCTCAACAAACTTGTCCCACATCCCAGTCTTGGGTTTCCTGTACTCGTCGCCCTTGGCCTTCGGGTCGGCCGTCGCCAGCATAAAGTTCAGCGGCACGTCCTCTCCGAGTGCCTTGCCGACGTTGTCGCAGACGCCCCGGACGATGTACGACGTGATGCCGCCCATTGCCGTCTTGATTGCCCCTTGGTTGCTGAACACCACCAGCTGGTACCCGCGGGCAGCATGATCGGCCAGAACGGCCCTGACGGAATCATTGTAGAGCTCAAAGTCCTCCTTGCTGTCAGGCAGGCCGCCCTTGGCGTTCGAGTCCTTTGCTCGCCGGATCAGGGTGTTGTCCAGGTCCAGCGCCAGCACCTTGACGGAGGGCTTGTTCTTCGGATGCACCCGATGCATCAGCCCCTTTGGGTGCACGACGAATCCATCGTCGTCGAGCACCGTGGGGACCGTCGGGTTTTTCTGCGACGAGTTCCCGACGTGAGTCGATCGTTTCTCCTCGGGTGAGAGCGCGAGTTGCGCCGAGACGACCGCCCGGACGTACCTTCTTCTCAAAGTCTGGATACGGGTCCAGCTTTTGCTTCTTCGGGGGCATGGCGAAGCGTCGTCCGTGAAAAAATTCTGCGTTGGGATCCCAATTTTTGAATTTCGGCGCCAGTCTGCTCGTACCCACGCCCAGGCGGTGAGGTACTCGTATGAAAACGTCAAGCGCTCGTATGGTGTGACGTCAGGAACCAACCAAGTGATTGTTCTGACACGTTCTCACACGTACGTGGTACAACCATCCACGTGTACCAGTCGTAAAACACCGTCGATATCGCGATTTGGCGCCGGGTCGTCACTGCACGTAGGTACGTGCCGACAATAGACGGATAGAAAAGAGGGGGAGGGGAGACTGACGCGGGTTTACACGGGGTGCATTCGTTGCGACGTATGCCTTCCCGGGATTTGTCTGGGGCGAAAAACAAGGCTCGGCAGGCCGGGGAGCTGGCCTCGCCGAGGGATGTGCTGGAATGGCAGAGTCTGGTTGCGAGCTGCTTGTCGAGCGGGTATGGCGCGAAGGATCGGGCTCGTAGGGACAGCGAATGGGGGAGTGGTGATGCAGACGTGGGGGACGAGTTCGAGGTGCAGTCAGCGTCCTCCTCCATCTTCCATCTGAGCGACTCATCAACGCGTACCGGGGCAAACTGGTGCAAGTACGTTGTCGCCGACCAGGACTTTCGGTGGGGCTTCTTGAAGGCGCTGTGTGCAGCGCTTCGAGCACCACATGGCGTGCTGTACCGAGATGCGCCGCTGTCGACGGTCATTGGTGTGATTCGCACGCTCGAGAGGCATTATGGGGATTTGATGGACGATGTTGAGGTCGATATGGTGCACACTGTCTACGAGACGATCCGCGATTGTCACAAGTACATGGCGGTGGGTCACAAAATGATTCCTGACGACGTGCTGGCGCTCAAGTGCGCGTGTCTGCACAGCCTGACTGTCATGCTTCTTGAGGTGAACCTCATCACAAGGGACTACCGGCTCGTCAAGTTCCATGTGGACCATCTGGTCCGCCTCTTGTTTGAGGACGTGGCTGACGGTGACGTGGTGAGTCGAGCCACCAACCTGTGGCTTCTCAAAGCAACGGCGTCCACGTGTCTGTCTATTATGGAGAATGATGTTCGGACCCTGCTTGCCCGGCAGGGAGCCATGTATGCCAGGGAGGCCATGGCTTCGGAGGGGACGACGGCGCTGAAGGGGTTCCCCAAGACGAGCTTGGCTGTGTTGGTGTTCGCGCATGCATGCGAGGCGTTTGAGAAAGGGGAAGATGGTGGTTTGGATTTGGATGGAGGTGAGGAATCGGCTCGATGTCCGTTTTACGTTGTGGCGGAGGATGACAACCTCAGCACCAATCAACGGTATCACTACCCTCGTCACCTTGAGAAGAAGTCAGACGCAGCCCCGGTGGTGGGTATCATGACGGAGTACGCTCGGGCGACGATCGCTGAGCTTTTTCTGTTCACGGCGGACGCCATGAAGCGAATGAATTCGGAGACGATCAGGCGCCTGTCAAAGCCACTTCGGGTTCTGGCGCGCAATGCCGGGATTGAGCCGCATCAAAAGCTTTGGGCTGTTATGTACAGCCTGATTGACACAGGAAACGTGCACATTATGGAGTTTGTCCTCGATTTACATGACGAGCATCCGGAGCTGTTCACCGGGCGACGGCCGTGCCTCCTAGAGAGGATCATCGCACGAGCGAACGACCCGGCGTATTCGGTGGATCAGCGTCAGCTGTGTCTTCGTTGGGTGATTAGACAGCATGCAAATGCTCGCGCCCTCGCCGGGGCGGAAGACTCTGAGACGGATGGAAGCCCTGGAGGGAGCCGCAGCTCGGCCACGGGCAAGCGCGATGACGCGAGCGAGGGCACAATGTCTTTCCTGCTGGAGGATTGCTGGATTCAGCTGCTTCCCGCCGATCACGACGAGCCGTCGACGTTACATCTTCGAATAAAAGTGCTGTCGTCATGCCTGGCGTCCAAGGTGGGAGATGCGCCGACAATCATGCATGGGGTCTTCCTGTGGCCGGGATGGGCCGAGCCGAGGAACGTCGACGACAAATTCCTATACGCTCTACGTCAGTTTCACAAGAATATGGACACGGCTGAGTATTGCGACGAAGCAGAGCTTAGAACGGAGGCCGCCTTCATCCGCGCCATTGTCCATGCGTCCATCACCTATCCGCGAACGATCGAGCCGATTGGAACGTTTTTGGACTCGTGCGACGATACCATGCACGTTAGAGTCTTGGCAGGGTTTTCTGGACTCTTTTCGCTGCTCGATGAGCAGTTTCATGTTCTCAGGGCCGTAGAGGCTGGCGGCGGCGGACAGCCTGTCCCGGAGATATCGAATGTGAGGCAGAAATCGAGCACGACGTTGGCGGGCATGGTACGAGGTCTCTCTCTTCGTCTATCTAGGCGCTCTATGAATCCAAACGAGACCGAGGAGCCTGTGGTGAGCTCTCTATCGGAACCACCAGCGGCATCGAGGGCTGGGTCAATGCAGCTCGCCAGCGCATCTTCTTCCAGGAGGATGCTTGCTTCGGGAGGCAGCGACTCGCGACGTTCAATTGACAGCACGTCAGCGGCTCGCGATGGTAGGCCATCCATGTCGGCAACCACGCCGAATGATGAGCGCCCGAGCGGTGCGATGCCCCGCAAACCGTCCAATTGGGTCGACCTGGCTCTCCCGGACATGCAGCATGTGGATGAACTCGAGGAGTGGATCTTGGCCGACAGGACATGGAGCTTCTTGAAGCAGGCCATGTTGCGCGACCGAGACCTGCTGGAGTATCGCTCGATCATCCATAGAATCGTGCGCCGTCGCGACATCTTGCCGTGTGGTGTGCTGAATACATTGGCAAACTACGTATGGCAGTACCGCTCGTACTCGCCAGGGCACGCCCTGGGGACCAAGGAGGCGGGTGCTGCCATCATCGCGATTGTGCATACAGCCGCGCTCGCACACCTCACCCTCGCTGATGAGGACTCGGATCCATCAAAGCAGCAGATGGACGTTGTAGAAGCCCTGCTTGAGGTCCTTGATGCCATCCAAGACGGTTTTCCTGATCAGGCAGCGCTGAAGCAGGCAGATCGCTTCAGCAAACTGGTAGACGATCAGAATGCGTGGCGCCCGAGCCGTTCGCTTTCGACAATGGCAATCACGCTCGGAGGATATATTGAGGCGGCGGTGGACGTCTCGAACAAACACTCGTGAACCCAATTTTGAATTGTGGGGGGACGTGAGGAAGATCATTTTTGACGGCTGGTTCTGGACTTTTGCATCCGCCAGAACCAAACGTACTACAAGTTTACATGTTTATCTTGCAAACTGTCAATAAATATATCAGTACTTTTGGATGTCCCAGACGTTCATGGGGCCGCCCGCAACCTCGGGATCGAGGACTGCCATCAAGGCCGCCTTTCCAACAGATTCGACCCGTACGGGTGGGACGAACGCGCAGCCCACGATCGGGATGGTCGCGAGTCCCCTCGGAAGCCGGTTTATAACCGCCTCCATCGGCGCTCCGATCATGCCAAGGGGGATGTTCACGTTCCCAGCGTGCCTGGTTCCGTAGACAAACCCTGGCCGCAGCGCCACACCCCTCTCGTGGAACAGCTTGGCCATCTCTGCCTCGGCGTCGCGCTTGCCCTGGAAATATCCACGCAAGAGGAAGTTCTCAGCCTGCCATCCGCCTGGGAAAGCAAAATCATGAACGGATATAAACGAAAACCGCTCAACCCCAGCCTCCTTGGCCGCATGCAAGACCTTGATATTGTACAGACCACACACTTTGTACATGAACTTGTTGCTGCCGAACGCGCCCAACGTGCTGACCACACCCGTCGCCCCCTCGAGCGCCTCCCTCCATTGACCTTCGTCGTTCTCTACATCGCTCCGGAGCCACTCAACGCCCGACGCCCAGTCGGCGCCGCTCGCAAAAGACGGCCGACCCCCTCGGGAAACAGAGGTTACCTTCAGGCCCAGGTCGACCGCGGCCTGACAGACAGCAGACCCCACAAACCCGCTGCCTCCAAAAACGACCACCTTGGGATCCCTGGGAGCCTCTGACGGGGTACCGGTCGACACCGTTGTCGGCCCGCTCGATGCTGTGGCTGGGGCGGACGTCGCTGTTGTCGTTGTCGACGCCCAACGCGCACACGCCTCCTCCCTCGCCTCCCGCTGCCAGAGAGCTCTCGAACACGTATATGCACTTTGATACCGCCAGTAAGATACACTCATTTTTGTCAAACGTTCTTTGTGGTCCAGCTTTTGCAGCTTTTTTACATGAGGAAACCGCACGTCGCCACGTTGGACGTCGCTATCCAATGCATGTTGACGCGGATGGCTTCGATGGACCTGGCTATGGCCCGTGGGTCTTCCAGGATGGCAGGGAACTCGCGCCTCAGCTCTTCAATACGGTCGATGCAGTGCTGATCACGTGCGTGAGGCGCCGCACGTTCAATCACCCGCATCAGCTTCCTGCCTGCGCCCGAGTCGGCCCCAAGCTTCTCGTACAAATCAAGCAAGTTCTTGCCCAGGAAATCCAACAGACGAACGACGGCTGGGTCACCGCCGCTCCGAGCGTAGGCTTCCAGGAGCTGGTTGACGTCCTGGGCCTTGACGTTCTCCGATAGGCTCAGCTCCAGAACACCGTCCTGATTGAAGATTGCGATGGCGCGAATGAGTCGATCCGTCTCGTCTGAAGTTTTGGATTTCCCCAGCAACTCGATCATGTCGTCCAAGTTGCCCTTTTTGTTGGCCTTGGCGACGGTGTTGTACACGGCATCCCGCAGGTCGGCATCCAGGGTGACATCCGAGCCCTTCACGATGCCCTTGAAGATCGACTCCGCCTCCTTCGTGACAGCAGAGATTCCAAAGTACCCTGCAGCAGTGAGGATGGCGGGACGGAGGCGCTGGAGTTCCATGGGTTTGACGGCGCCCTCAACTGTCGACGGGCCACTGAAGGTGAAGAAGTCGGTCAGGTTGGCCTTCAGGTTGCCGGAGAGCGTGCCGTTGTTGATAAACGGGAAGAGGATTTCCTTGGCGACGAATTTTGACCAGTTCTTCTGACAGGAGACCAGGTGGTCGATCCGTTGCAACAACGGAATGGCCACCAGCCATGGGGCTGCGTCGTCCACTGGCCTGGCGCGCAGGATCTTGGCAAACTCCAGAAAAACGTCAATCTCCACCCCTCCGTGCCCGGTGACATGAAAGCTATCCTCGATTAGTCCTGCCGTATCAATGCCGCTCAGTACAGGGAAGTTGTTGGCGTCGTACTGCTGAGCGGCGTCGTGGAGCTGCCTCCAAAGGGCCGGGCTGTAGTTGACGCGATAGTAGCCGTACTGCCCAGCATTCACCTTGATCCAACCTTCCTTTCCGATCGAAACCAATGGACGGATGGAAGCGCACGAGTTGAGCTCGCCCCACTTAACCTGCGTGGCCGAGTCGCTGCTCACATAGGCGATGGGGATCCACCAAAGATCCTCCGTTTGGCACGAGATTTCCTCAACCTCGGAAAACTTTTGCTGACTCAGCATGATGTTTCCCTTGCCGTCCATTGTCACCGTCACCATCGGATAGCCATCCATGAACGTCCACTCGTGCAAAAGCGGGATAAGGTCGACGTCGATGGGCCGCTCCACGCTCTCCCAAAGAGCCAGCGCGGAGGTGTTCCGATAGCTGTGGTCGACAAGATATTGGTGTATCCCGCTTAGGAAGGGATCATTCTCATTCGTCCGACTCGTTTCCCACCCGTCGCCGTCCTTGGAGACGGCGTCACGATTCATCCAGGCGCGCACCATGCGGAGCACGGCGCCGCCCTTCTGGTATTCGATGGCGTCAAATACGCCCTCGATGGAGCTTGAAGAGGACACAGTCGCAGAGTCCGTCGAAAGCGCGTGGGAGGAACTCTTCGCATCGAACTCGAGAGCCACGGGCACGATGTCCGAGTAAAAGTCGTCGAGAAACGACATCTCTGGGTGGGCCGCATCCGCCCCCAAGTACTCCACATAGGACGCAAACCCTTCATTCAGCCATAGATCATTCCACCAGGTCATCGTCACTAGATTCCCGA
>JACLAB010011458.1_pt1 | contig 23189 bp, 19 predicted proteins | sample 8027921 | NCBI WGS metagenome assembly JACLAB01 (sample SAMN15725117, study PRJNA655200) | protist metagenome | isolation source: fluorescence activated cell sorting (FACS) single amplified genomes of... | place: USA: West Boothbay Harbor, Gulf of Maine | collected 2000-07-19
GAGACCATCACGACGCGTACGGAGATCGAGCTCGCCGGCTGGAAAACGCCGTCGTCTCCGGTGCGCTCGACGAAAGTCGGGGCTTGGCTTCAATCCGTTTGCAAACGCGACCCTCGCCGACTCGAAGCGCTCGAGAAATCGCGCTTCGACGACGTGAAGAAGGCGACGGCTGAGGTGTTGCGCACGTGAAGGCAAGCTTGATCTCCTACCGCCATTGAAACAATGAAATGTATGACCTGCGTCTAGTTTCGCCTCGCGCGCGCGCGCTCACACGCGCGCGCCGCGGCGACATTTCGCGCGGTTTCGAGGTGCGTGCCCTAGGGTGTCTCGCCGTCGCTACTGCGAGTCGCGAGGCGCCAGTGAGCACCGCGACGGATTTGCGGTGAGCATTCCATTCAACCGCGAAAGTCTCCGAGCTCGAGTGTTCGCGTGTTCGCGAAGTTTCGCGCCCATTGAATGCCGTGGCGTGTGCTTTCAAGATGCCATTTTCTAAGTTTCTACGCTTTCGTTCAAGAAGCCCTGCGCCATGTGCGATTGATTAGCGCGGGGACGACGAGTCGCGTATTAATTACGTGCGTATATCGTTCTCTTACCACATGTGTTTCTAGGTTTCTATGCGGAGGGCCCTTTATTCCGCAAGCTTTCTCACACAAATGTATTCTTTGCCATTTCGAGCCATGAGATCTATCCAGTATGGGCCCTTTGCTTTCCAAAAAAAGACGACGTGGGCGAATCGCTTTGCATTCCTATTTCTTCTATTTCTAGAGCTCGATCGTTCATTTTCGATCCCCGTGTGGTTCGCGCATGTGTATCTTCACGCGCGCTCGCTCGCGAATGTCAGACGGCTACCTCACAATGCTGTTCGAACGCTTCAGCAAAATCACTTCCAAGCACTGAAAGAAAATCATCTCCCCCAACAAAACGCCGAGCGCCGTGACGGTGCGACTCGTACTGGCGTCGTAGCCGTAAAACGCTACCAAATCGGCGTTGAAGCCGTAAATTCCGCACACGATCTGCTCGATTGCCCATGCCATAGGGCTGATGTATATCGCCCATTTGATGAACACCGGCGCTGTCGCCTTGTTCACGAAGAAATTATTAAATAAGATGAAGAAAAGAAGTCCTGGCATCGCGGTCTGAACACTCAGCGCCGCGTTCGGTGCAATCGCCGCGATGCAGCGCAAGTAGTTTGTCACAGACAAGAAATTGAGCAAACTCCACGCGTACAACGTTCCGAACTTGGACCACGACAGCTGCGAAAATGCGAACATGAGCAGACATGTGATGAAATTTCCCGTCACCGCCAACGTGTTATTTACGCTGGACTGCACGACGATCGACGCGCCGGTCGAGTACAACGCGTCAGCTTCTTCGTTTTTCAATAGAAGGCGCGTGCCGATGAGCTCCGGCATAACGCTCATATTCGCAATCGTACCCATTTGCAACAACATGAAAAAGAAAGAAATTTGGCTCACGACAGGTTTGCTCGCAATGTCGAAAAAAGCGAGCCCGACGACGACGCCTTGCGCGATGGAAACGCCGAAGCGTAATCGTAAACCGACACGATTTCGTTTGGTGATTGTGAGTGTGCGCTCCATCAGTACTTTAAGTTGCTTTGTAAAGCTCGCCGCGATGCGCGTTGCGTGCACATCCGATGCTACTAAGCCTTGAATCACCGCCGTCTCGCGCAAAACGTCCAGCGGCGTCAACTTCGGTAAGGCCAGAGACGCTTCGACGCGTTTTTCGACCCCATCACGTTGCAATTCGACGTAACGCTGCGCAAAAAAGTTCGAACGTTCACCATGCGCGCCAGGAGTGATGACGTCGAGGAAAAAGTCAGCCGGGTTTCCGCGACTCGGCACCGGCGATCCCGCAGCCGCAAAGTAAGCGGCGGCGGCTTCATAAGCTCCGTTGTACACGACCCGTCCCGGCGACGATGTGAGCAGAATGAGCGAGTGATACAGATCCATGACTTCCGCACGTGGCTGATGAATCACGGTGACAAACGCGACGCCGGTTCTCACCGACGCGACGGCCATCGCTCGCACGACGGTTTCGGCGTCCGTCGAGCTGAGTCCCGACGTCGGCTCATCAGCGAAAACGATCTGTGAACCACCAGCTAATCCGCGCGCTAGTGTCACACGTCGCTTTTGCCCGCCAGATATTCCTCGTACGCTCGCGTCGCCGATGAGCTCATCTCGAATAGAGTCGAGCCCGAGGAGACGCAGGACGTCCATGACGGCGGCTTCTCGTTCGTCTGGGCTCATATTCGCCTCTACTCTGAGTTCGTGCACGAACTTTACCGCTTCGTAGACCGTGATGTGTGCGGGAAGAAGATCTTGTTGCGGCACGTAGCTCGTCAGACGCGCGAACAAGTCGTCGCGGGGCAACCCGTTAAAGAACACTTCGCCGTCGTACGCCGTGGTTTTCTTCGCGGCGACCATGTCTAGTAGAGTCGTCTTACCGCATCCCGAAGGACCCATGATGGCGACCATTTCACCGCACTCGACAACTCCGGATGTCGGTGTCAAGATGACACGAGCCGGCGCCGCCGCCGTTCGCCCGGGTATGCAAAACTGCAAATCCCTGAAGGCGATGCGCGACTTGCCGAACGCGCGCGCGTCGCGTTGAACATTTCGAACGTCTTCCCGAGGAAGTGGCGCAGTGTTGATCACGTGCGTCGGCCCGCCATCGCCTTTCGTCATCCCGCGCGCGCGCGATGGAGTTGCGGCGCGTCGACGTTTGGCGTCAGGTCGTTGGCCGAGGCCGTTACAGCGCAGCGCGCTAGACGCGTGGACGCGGCGTCCATGCGGTCGACGGCGAGGCGCGAGTGTCGTGGTGAGGACAGCGCGACGACGCGCGACGACGATGCACAAGCGCGCGGACTGGCGATGCTTGCAGACACGCGAAAGACGGCCGGCAGTAGTCGCGAAGCGCTACGTTCGAGCATCGTCGCGCGCTTCAGCGAGGATGAGAGCCTCATGGAAACTTTCGGGCCCGTGCTCTCGATTGTCGACGCGCTCGAACGGATGTACGAGGAATATTCCGTCACGTCAACGAGTGGGACGCTTAGGATCAGAGCGCTCGGCGCCTCGGACGCGTTCGAGCTCGCCCGCTGGCGCACGTTCGCCGCGCTCGCTGTGCTGTTCGAGAACTGCGAACGCGTCGAAGTCGAGTTCATCGGTCCGACTTTGCGACGCCTTGATCCAGGTGTGGTGTGTGAAGCGACGTCGACTGATGGTTCGGGGCGGCTGCGCATTCAGGCAATTCGTGGCTTGTATCCCGAAGTCAGCGATATCGCGTCAGCGTCGGCATCTGAAGCAGCAGCTTACGACGTCGTCGTCGCGTTTAACGCGGGATTGCCAGTGGGCGGCGACTGGGCGCGCGCTATTGAGCGAATCGTCAGTGAGCACGTCGATGCGTTTGCAGCTAACGCACCATCGTTAGGAAACGTCGCGCCTCCTTTTTGGGTGAGCGATTACAACGAAGAAGCGATAGACATAGCCTTTGCGTTTCTTCGGCACGTCGTCCAACGTGTTCTCGAATCTCGAAACGTTGACTCGCGCGCCGAAGCTATTTATTTGGAGCCGTACTCGAACGCTGCATACCAGTCGCGTAAACGTATAAGTTCTTGTACGGTACCGGCGCACGCGAATGCTTACGCGTGCGCGTTCGTCGGCTTGTCGCGATTAGAAGAATAGAACGTAGCAAACCATGTAGCTGACGCGACTTGAGTGGAGAAATTTGACTAAACGCTAGAGCTAAGGTTTATGGTTTGCGAACTCGAGCTCGAGCTGGCGCGCCTTGAGCCAGTCGGCGACGTCGTTGAAGCCTTCCACGAGAGCTAAACCCGCCGGATCGTATCCCTCCGCGTCGGGTTGGGCGTGGTCTCGCGTTAGACCCAGACTCGGCGTATCTAAGAGCCACTCGCACACGTCTCGATTTCCACGCTGTGCGGCTTTGTGTAAACAGCTATGACCGTTGGCGTTGATCAAATTGAAAGGCACGCCGAGTGAGGCGAGATATTCGCAACACTCGACGCCACCGGCGCCCATGGCGGTCCAGCACGCGACGTTACAACCGTAATCGTTGCACGACTTGTAATCGCACTCGGCGCGTTCAACGAGCTGGCGCATGACGGCGAGATGACCTTGCCAACAAGCCCACGCGAAAGCGGTGGATCCGTCTTCAGTGGTGCTGTTCGGATCGACGCCGCGCGAAAGCAGATATTCCACCACCTCGACGTGGCCGTTTCGCGCCGCCCAGTGCAAGGCGCTTCGACCGGCGTACGAGCGCCGTCCGCTCTGGACGGAGGTTTGAGGATTCATACAGCATTTTTCGACGAGAAACTCGACGCACTCGACGTGCCCGGCGCCCGCGGCCCAAAGCAACGCGTTGGAACCGTGCTTATCGACGGCGTCCTTCGAGCGTGGATCCCATCCATCGCGCGAAACGAGCGAGCGTAAGAGATTCAAATCGCCTCGCCGCGCGGCTTCAAGTCCGGGCAAAGGCAGTGCTTTGACGCGCTTCGCCGCGATCAGGGCATCCATGACAGTGGCGTCGCCGCGGCGGGCCGCCGCCATCGCCTCGCGCAAATCGTCCTCCCGCGACGCTTTTTTCGTCTTATTATCCAAATACGCCGCGTCTCCGTTCGTGAGGTCCGACCTCGATCCCGAGGTCGACATCGCCACGAGCGCGTTTCGCTCTCTCTCCACCGCGTCCATGGCTTCCTGGTGTAAATCGTTATGCCTCGTCTTTCGATGCCACCACAAACCGCGTTCGCCGCCGGAGATAAATTTTCCGCATTTATCGCACATCGCCGATCCCGCGTCACGCAGCTCGGCATATCGCTCTAACGTGCATATGGTGATCATCCCGCTGTCACCGCCGTCGTGCACGCGCACGGCGGCGAAATGCTTTGACGCGAACGCGTTTGGTATGAGCTCCGTCGCCGCCGTGGCGAGCGATTTGGCCGTGTGTTCACGTTCGACGCCCATGGGCGAGACGCACGTCACCGTGGTGGACGCATAACGACCGCTCTGCGCGCGTAGGGCGTGAAACAGCGCGTTCGCGGCTCCGCATTCGACGTCGCCGCCGGGGAGCTTCTTCGACACCCGAACGAGACGACGTTCGTCGAGACTCGCGAGAACGTCGCGCGCCGTGCTCTCGATCTCCGTGAGCGCGTCGAGTAACACATTTTTGATATCCTCAAGCGGTGGCATCGCCGCACACACACGGTGTGCGCGACGATGTGACGATGTTGTCGCGCTTGGCGCGGGGACGACGAGAAGCGCGACTCGCGATGGCTTCACACTCGGTTTTGTCGACAATCTATCTCATCTATCGCACGTCACGTCTCGACTTTAACTTTCCCGTTCCCGTGACGGCGCTGCCATGCGCAAAATGATTGTAGGTTGCAATCTTTTGGTTTACGTCCGACGTCGCCACGGGCAAAAATCTCAAACGAATCCACTCCAAACTCGCCGATACCGTAAATTTTCAACTCGGGCTCGAGTCCGACTTCAAACTCGCCAGTTTCCAATAGAAACTTCGTGGACACCTCCACGATCGTCCGCATCCTCCCGGGGAACAAGCCGAGGCGCTTGATGATTTCGAACACGTCCTGCGAATCCGCCGCGAGCGCCGCGCTCGGCGTCGGGAATTTCGCGAAAAAGTTTGATATGCATTCGTGTTTGAGAGCACCGCTCGCGACGCGCGACATCAGAGCACACGCGATCAGCAACTGCCACGCGTCATGCGCGTAATACTCTTGCAACAATTGCATGGGTGACGGCGGCGGAGGCGTTCCTAATCGAGACATCGTCCACGCCTTCCAATCGCTCACGGAACGCGCGGACGGTACGCTGTCTCCCCAACGCGCCACGGCGTCGCGGCGCCACGCCTCGTCTTTCGCTGACTTTTCGACAAAAGAATTGGCAACGTCCGCACGCGTGGCGAGTAACTTTTCTCGCGCTTCTGCGAGCCATTCTCTCGACGTCGCCACGACGTCCTTTGCCAACTCGGCGTCGTCCAACTCGGCGTCGACGCTCGCGCGCTTCCTCGCCCGACCGTTTTCGTTTTCCTCGTCCTCATCGAGCAAGGCGTCGATGGTCGATCCATCGTACTCGGCCTTCACACCGACGACCCTGGACGACCGCCTCGTCGGCTCGCTCGGCTCTTCGCGCTTCACTCTTTTCCGTGACGTAGTGCTAATCTTCCGCGACGACATCTTGTTTCGAATGTCATCCGCGAGTGCGTTCACACCCAAGCGAGCCATGTACTCGCGGTTGCGCTGAACGTGCGCTAATCGCTGGCGCTCATACTCTGTGAGGTTCTCGTCCGGCATGGTCGCGCGCGTCGCGAGTCGCGCACTGAAGACTGTTGTGGGACACCTTAACGCCGAGTGGGGCGTCGTAGCGCCGAGTGAGCGCCGATCGCTCGCCGTGGACGCGCGAGCGTAAAAGACTAATGTGTGATGTGTACTGACAACCGATGAACAATCTAGGCATGCTGCGCGACTACACGATGCGCTCGAGTTCCTTGGCGTAGAGCAACGTTTGATTTATCAGAGCGGCCGCCGGGATGTCCCTGGCGCTCGCTGGCGCGACTTCTTCGTTGAAAACCACGCCTCCGTTGGCGTCCATCGTCCAGTCACGCGCGTTTGCGTATTTTTCAAACTCTTGAGCGTTTGCGAATCCTAACAATTTCATCGCCTCTGCGCCCGTAAGCGAGCCGTACGCGCTCTCGGCGCAACTCGCAATTTCGTCTCGCACCGTGTTCATCAACATCGACATGAAATACTCGTAGCTCGGATCTGGTAGCGCGTTTTGTCGCTGCGCAATCTTGTTATACGCCCCCTCCATCAAAAACTGTTCGAGCTCCAACACCGCTTGCACGCGTTGATCTTTCAAGACGTCGTCGTCCGTCGTCTCAAGCTCGGCGTGAAACTCGGCGATGCGGTTCTGAACCAGCAACCGCAACAGGTTTAACCCGACGATGAGCGCCTCATTTTGCGAACGCTCGATGGGTTGCTTGCAAGGCGCGCGCTTGCAGGCGTCGTAAGCAGCTTTCGCCTGCGAGGCGTGTCGCTCAAAGCTCTCCTCGTCTCGCGTCGCCGCGCTGATCATGACCCCGTGTTCCGCCGCCTCGCGCCTCAGCCGGAGCTCGTCTTCTTCGTTTCCTACGAACGTCGTCGCCGCGTGCACTTTGAAATCGTCCAAACGTTCCAGCGCCGTGGCGTGATCGTTCGTCGCGATCGCAGCCTGGATTTGCTTGATTAAATCTTTGCCGTGCGCGACGGACGTCGACGACGACGTGGACGCTCTGCGCGTGCCCACCATGACGTGTCTGAGTATTAGTTGGTTCGTCTGCGACGACGCGTGCGCGCGCGTTGCGGTGTGACCACGCCGAGTTTGTGCGAGGAGACTGGGTTGACTTTTTTACTCTACGGCGAGCCGTCCGTCGTGAGAGAAAGCGTTTACATTAAAATAGCCATCTAATCAGCAACTACTCCGCGCTCGCGGATGGAGACTGCTCTTTCTTCAATCTCTTGATCGCTTCGGCGATGTTGATGCCACCGAGCGCGGCGGTCAGCGTCTGGGCGGCGAGCGCGGCGGCGTCGACGTCCTTCTTCGACAGGAATGGAGGCGGCTCTGTCTGCCCCGCGATCGTCACGCTGGTGAAGATCTCGCCTTCGCTCAAGCCGAGACGATCGTAAACTTCTTGAAGATCGTCCACGGTCATCGCGTCGTACATGAGGGGTAAATCGGCGACGCACTGAATCTTCTTCAGCGGCGCTAAATCTGGAGTGTTGGTGCACTGCATCAAATCGGCCCAGTAGTTGTTCGTCTTCAAATCCATCTCATGACGACTCAACAGCGTTAAACGCGCGCGATCGACCTCGCGTTGGCTCACGCGCTGCATCTGAAATCCACGCAACACGCGCACGCCGGCGTTGAGAGCTTCATCAATTTTTTCCGGCGTCGACGTCACCAACAACCTGTACGTCGTCGCGTCGTTGTTTTGTAATCCAAACGACATTGTAAAGTTGCAGTCGTACGTCAGACCCAACGCGTCGCGCACCGTTGTGAACAATCTACCACCGATAACTTCTGCGAGCATCATCCCCGCGCAATACGTCGCCAAAGAATTCGCGCGTCGCGCAGACTGCTGCGCGAATGGGTTCCCCTTCGCCGCCGCCACCTCGTTCACGGGATCGCGCAAGGCTGCAATCTGTTCCGGCGTGTACGCGTCTTGATTGACAAAGCTCGGAATTTCAGAGTACAGACTCGTCATCGGCGCCCACATGGATGGCCCCGGTCCGGCGGCCACCGCGCACGCTCTTTCGTCGCTGTCCTTCAACCACAACCGCTGCGCGCGCACCGGATCATCCTTTGGCACCTCTTTCAATTTCAGCGGGGGCACTTGCGGCAACGGCGGCGCGGGCTTGGTCTGAATCGATCCCATGAACGCAAGAACCATTTCGTCGACTTCTTCGGGGATGATGTCGCCGACGATGTTGAGTTCCAAAGCCCCGCTCGCGAATTGAGCTTCGATCATGTCTCGAACGCCATCCAGCGTCAGCGCCTGGAGTGCCTCCTTGTTCGGGTCCATGATTCTTCGGTCTTCGTAAATCACGGCGTTGATAGTGTCATGCGTGAGCAACTCGATGTTCTTGTTCGTGTTAATCTGAAACATGCGGTAAATGTCCTTGACGCGCTCGAGCGCTTGCTCGTCCCACGTCGGCTTCGTCAGCGTGAGGTGCATGATCTCGAGAATAGTCCTCAAGCCTCCATCCGTGGCGAACGCGGAATCCAAAAACATGTACTCGACCTCGGGCTCGACGTCGTACACGAGCAAGTGTTGCATCGTCAAGAGCTCGATTTGCTTGCGCGACCATTCGCCGACGTCGCCAGCCTCTTGCACGGTGCGCAAACCGACCGCCGACGAACCGATTCCGCCGGGCCCGATGTTCGGGCTCTCAACCGAACGACCACCCGGGACGACGAGTCGTAAGAACGCGCTCCCAGGCTCGGCGTCGAGCACCTTGTAGTTGACGCGAATACCGTTACTCAGCGTGCGCTGGTACACGCCGGTCGGCTCGTGATACGTCGCCTCGGTAAACGTCGGCGCCGTTTGCTCGATCAGGGCGTTGATTTCGTCATCCGCAATCAACACCTCCGGCACAAAGATATCCTCGGGCTCTGTGATTTCACCGTAATCCGCCGCCAAAACTTGTTCTATGCGCTCGGGCGTGATATCGAACGGCACCGTCTCGCCGTCGACGTTCGTCATCGTCGCTGGGACGCACGCGACGATGGCGGTGCACTTACCGCTGTTCGGTTTGCGATTGTTCTCCACGCCGTACTCACCGATAAAACCTAAAAGCTCATCGCACGCGCCGTTGCACGCCTCGAGCGTGATGTAATCAGACATGCGCACCAAGGCCTCGTGACCCGCGACCTGGTCCATGACGACGTGTCCGCAGGCGTCCTGCTCCATGACAAAGTCGAGATTTTCGAGGCTCGGCACGCATCCCGCCTGCTGCGCGAGCTGTTCAGAATCTCTCAACATCGCCGCCTTAAAACGATCGAGCTCGCTCGGCGTCAATCCAAACTTTTGCAATCGTCGAGATTCCTCGACGGCGACTTGCAAGGCGAATTCGTACTCTCTCGGCTCGCACGTCACGGTGACGGTGCTGACGCAACACCCCTCTCTCGCGCTGTCGCTATGATCGAGTTCAATGCGTTTGTAATCCGCATTAGTTTCCGCGTATCTCGCCTGAATGCGGCTCTGCAACACCAACAACACAATGCGCTGCAAAATCGTCCGGTGCAAGTCGCCCATCTTTTCGAGCGGCTTGATGGCCAATTTTGAAAATATGTTGAAACTCGCGTTGGACAAGTGTTCGTGCTGGAACATGGACACTTTACCCTCGGGGGCGACGAAAGGCAAGAACGGGTCGTCTTTGCCCGACGCCTTCGCCTCGTCGTTCGAGCGTTGAATTTCGTCGAGCTCGTACGACGGCGCCCCGTACGCGTGCTTCACCGGAGGACGCACCGCGTGACGTTTGAGAGGAGACTCGGCTTCTTCCGCGCCTTCCGCGGGCGCCGCTTCGTCGAACGCGGCGGAAATCATACCCTCGACTTCGTCCACGGAGGCATCGAAGTCGCCCACGACGTAGAGCGTGGCGTTGGCTGGGAAATACCAGCGCGCGTGAAAGTCTCGCACCGCCTGCGCCGGCCACGCTTCCACCTGATCGAGCTTACCGATCGGAAATCGCGTGCCCAAGAGGTTGTCCCAGTGCAAATGCTCTAGAAGCTGACAGTCCACTCTGTACTCGATCGTGTTCATCATTTGAGCCTCGGCGAGCACGGCTTTCTTCTCCTTCGCCACGCGAGTGTCCAAGAGTTGCGGCGCAAACGCGACGTCGTAGAGAATGTCCAGCACGTTGGGCGGCATGTAATGTCCATCCTTGTTCGTCGTCGGTGCGTGGATGTGGAACACGGTGTGGTGGAAATCCGTGTACGCGTTCCCTCGCGTACCGCTCCCGAGCCACTGATCTCGTTTTCGAGAACCCAAAAACGTGACGTGCTCGACGAGGTGCGCCAGCCCTTGCTCGTCTTCGCGTTCGTCCACGGACCCGACGTGCATCTCCAAGTGCGCCTCAAATCTCCCCTCGGGAACTTTGTTCGGTAAGATGACGTACTTCAACCCATTCGCGAGCGTTCCTCGACGAATCTCTTCGTGCGGCGTCAAAGGCTCGTCCAGCATCGCCGTCGTCGCCGCGGGATCGGCGACGGATGACAGCGTCTGCATCGCGCGATCCCATCGCCCCGGCCCACCGTTCGTCGACGACGCGTTCGCGCGCACGACGCGCGCGCACCGTCGCCCTCGCGTCGCCCGTTTCGTCGTCGTCGCCGTCCGTCCACGCCGACGATGCGGCGTCACGATTCCTCGCGCGTTCGCGCTCGCGCGCGCGCTCGCGGAGACGCGCGACGCCATGTCGATCCGGCCGTGCGCGCGCGCGTTCGTCGGGTCGTCCGATCGTCGGGACCGTCGTCGTCGAACGCGCGCGCGACGCCGGCGCCGGGGTCACGCCGCGCACTGCGGAAGGGCGGACGATCGATTCGACGCCGCCCCTGGACCGCGCTGGACCCTGGGCGACCCGCGACGTCGACGCGTCGAGGGGGCTCGGCGCGCGGTCGATCGATCGATCGATCGATCGGTCGATCGGTCGATCGGTCGGTCGATCGATCGATCGATCGACGTCCGTCGATCGACGCGCGATGGTTCGCGAAAAAACGAAATCGCCCTCGATCGACCGCGCGCCGGCACTTCGCGACGACGCGTGCGGCGAGCGATGTTTAGCGTGACGTGCGCGCCGTCGGCGACGACGACGACGTCGTGCGCCGTGAAGGCGACGGCGCGATCGCAAAGGGTGCGAACGATCGATCGACGCGACGCCGACGCGCGCGAACGCGTTCGAACGGCGCCCGAGGACGACGACGGGGCGGTGTCCCCATCGGCGCCCCATCGGCGCCATCGGCGCGCCATCGAACGCGACGGATCGGGATGCGCGCGACGATGGGGACCGCGAGGCGTCGATGGCGACGATGGCGTCGACACCGACGGTCGCGAGGGATCACGCGCGCGCCGACGAGGGGAGACGTCGCGTCGACCTCGACGGCGCGCGAAGGCGCGATCGGGGCGTGTTATCCAAAGCGACGCGCGAGACTGACGACGCGGTTTTCTGGAATTCTTCGCGCAGGTGCACGCCGCAGCGCAGCGACGAAGCGTCGTCGTGAATGCGGGCACGGGTAAATTTATCGTCGGCGGGAACTGGAAGTGCAACGGCACGGCGGAGTCCGTCAAGTCGCTCGTGAAGGAACTAAACTCTGGGAAAATCGACGCCGACGTTGACGTCTACGTCGCGCCTCCGTTCGTCTTCATTCCTCGAGTGCAAAAGGAGCTCAACAACAAAAACTACGCCGTCGCCGCGCAGAACTGTTGGGTCTCCGCGGGTGGGGCGTTCACGGGTGAGGTGAGCGCGGATATGCTCGCCGACGCCGACATTCCGTGGGTGATTCTCGGGCACAGCGAACGCCGCGCGCTCTGCGGCGAGACGAACGAGTTCGTCGGGGAGAAGACCAAATATGCCTTGAGCAAGGGATTGAAGGTTGCTTTGTGCATCGGTGAGACGTTGGAACAGCGCGAAGCGGGCACGACTCTGGATATTTGCCGCGCGCAACTCAAGGCGGTGAACGACGTCGTGACCGCGGCGGACTGGGAAAACATCGTCATCGCATACGAGCCCGTTTGGGCGATCGGTACCGGCAAGGTCGCGACGCCGGACCAAGCGCAAGAAGTGCACGCGGGCATTCGCAAGTGGTGCGCGGATAATATTTCTCCGGCGATTGCGTCGAAGATTCGCATTCAGTACGGCGGCAGCGTCAACGCCGGCAACTGCGACGAATTAGCTCAGAAAGAGGACATTGACGGCTTTCTCGTCGGCGGCGCGTCTTTGATCGGCGAGGCTTTCGTGACGATTTGCAACAGCGCCAAGCACTCTAAGTGAGCGAAGCGAACGAAGAGTGCGTGAACCTATCCAATCCTATTTGAATTGTCGCCGCGTGCGGCGCGCGCGCGCACCCCTGAATTAGTAGACTCAATATATATTTCTCGAACGCGAGCGTTCGCGGAGACGAGGCAAAAGTGTAATGTTAACCGTTTACGTTGCGTTCTATTCAAATCAATCTATTCAAATCAACCCACTGCGTGGACCATCATCTATAATACGCCATGTGCCTCGTTTGGAAGTGACTCGCGGCGTCGATTTTCTTCGCCGTCGGGGCGGCGAGTTCCGCCGCCTCTCGCGCGCGGCGCTCGTCGCGATCGATGCGAAGCCACTTTTCAATGGTCGACAATAAATGTTTCGTGCCTTGAATTTCCGGAATGTCCACCTTGGCGCCGCCATACTTCAACTGCCCGTTGGACGTGAACGCGAGGTGCGTCATCCAATCCGCCATGCCGTCGAAGATGTGCGTGGCGTACACGATGGTGGCCCCGCGCACCTCGCACTCTTCCTTGAAAAACTCCAACAAGTCAAGCCGACCGAGGATGTCCAAATCCACCGTGATTTCGTCGCACAGCAACACCTTGTACGGCTTCAAGAGTCCGAGACAAATCTGAACTCGACGTCGTTGTCCGTCGCTCAAGGCCTTCATGGACCAGTCCAAATCCACATCCAGCAGCTTCACCAATCGTTCTCGCCTCGCCGGGTCCACGTCTGCGACGCCCTCGATCATTTTCCTCGCCGAAATGTCTCCTTGCAGGGGCACGTCCGCGCCCGCGCTTCCGATGTTGCGCCGCCACTGCGCGCCCAGGTAAGAAAGCTCGCCCCCGCACGTGAGCGCGATGTCGTGAAACGGCGGTCGTCCCAGCACGCGCACGACGTCTTCGTTCACCATGGTTTTACCCGCGATGACGTGCAGCGCCGTCGTCTTCCCCGCCCCGTTCGCGCCGGAAAGCAAGCACCTCGACCCCGGCGGCAGGCGCAGGCTCCAATCGCGCAGCACCGCGTCGCATCCCGGGTACGCGTACGTCAGCGCGTCGACGGCGACGGCGCACGACGGTTCGGGGGCATCGTCCAGGACGACGTCCACGACGCCGTGCATCGCGACCGTCTCGCGTCGCGGCGTCGCGGCGCCGTGTGCGGTGACGTCACGCGACGCACACTTTTTCATCGTGCGCATCGTGGTCCGTGTGGCGCGCGTGAGACTTTTGGATCACGATGCGCCGCTCGACGATGGATGCCGACGGCACGCGACGACGCGCGACGGCCGGGATGGCGACGCGCGCGATGTCGGCGCGCGCGCAAACGGTGGTGCGATGCGACGGCGCGCGAACGAGCGGACGTCGATCGCGGAGGGCGACGACGACGACCGCGAGAGGAGAACGATCGAGCGGCGCGGCGACGGCGCGCGGCGGCGCGGCGACGCCGACGGCGACGCGGATGACGACGCGAACGCGGGCGGTGGAGCCGGAGGCTCTGTTCGAGATCGCGAAAGTTGACGATAGCGTGTACGGTCCGGTGGTGTGCGTCGCGGCCGCGTTGTGGGTGGGATGGGTGTTTTACAACGGCTCGCGCGAGGTGAAGGCGATTTCCGAAGAGCTCGAAGCCAAAGGCTACGACGTCGGCTCGATTCAGCGCCTGAAGGAACTGAAATTCTTGAAGCGATTCGTCGACGGTGGCGATAAAGCCGAGATTCAAGAGGCGTTCGATAAGATTTGGTTCTCGCGCGCGAAAACCATCGCGGCGACTGGCGACATCATGCAAGTGAGGCGCATGACTGAGTACTGGCGCAAGCGCGGCGTCAAGGTCGAGCGGCTTTCGGATTTGGACGTCTTGCAGGACTGGATGGTGAAAAAGTACAACAAACAACAAAAGTAGTCAGTTTATTTAATATTCATCGCGCGCGCGCACGATTTCGCGCGCGCTCGGCGTCGCGTTCGATCGCCCGAAACCGTCCGCGCCCACCCGCGCACGATTTCGCGAGATTTCCGCGTGGCGGTCGTTCCCCTTGAAAATCGAGTGTGAACATTGACTTGCGCGCCGCACACCGCGACGCGCGCACCGCCCCGAACGACCGCGCGCGGAAGATGCTCGGATTGGGTCTCAAGATCGCCGGATTCGGCGTCGGGTACTGCTACCCGACGTACAGCGCGTTAAAGTTGCTCGACAGAAAAGTCATCGGCCCGGAAGATGTCACGCTCTGGTTGACGTACTTCATGATCGCGTTCACGCTCGCGATCGGCGAGGCGATCGGCGTCGTGGGATGGTGCGCGTGACGGCGATCGCGTGCGATGCGCCGTGCGAGCGCGCGCGGACGCGTCTTCCGCGCGCGCGACGCGACGACGGGGAAAGATCATAATCGCCGGCTCGACCGCGCGCAAGATCTCGCCGGGCGCGCCGAGGCGAGCGAATGGGGGGACGACGGATGACTGACGCACGGTGTGACGTTTCGCGCTTTCTACGACCAGGATTCCGGCGTACCGCATCATGAAGGTTTTATTCTGCGCGTGGATGGTGAATCCGCGCTTCAAGGGTGCCATCACGCTGTACAAGAAGGGCATTCAGCCGATTTTTCACCAGCTGTCGCCGTCCATCGACAAGCACGCCGAAAACTTGAAGAAGGGTGATTTTGCGGCGATTCAACAAGAGTTGGGCCCGCAATTCGCCAAGGTTCAAGAACTCGTCAAGAAGCACGGTCCGGAGGCGATTGAGCGCGCGATGAACTTGGCTGGCAAGGGTGACAAGAAGAACGCCGCGACGGCAGCCAACGGGACGAAGGCTGAATAAACGACGAAACGACCAGGCAGTGTTAGGAACAAACCTTTTAATCAACGACGATGTACTACGTGAAAATAAACAAAAACACGGATTCATAGATATTAGATAATACGTTCTTTCAAAATCATCGCGGTGACGGCGAGGAGACGCGTCCTTTCTTCCCCGCCCGGACTTCGCTCGAGAGGATTTCATCCAGACGCTCGATGTCTCGGGCGCTGCCGCAGTGGAAGGGCATTCGCGAGTGCGCGGTGGACGGAACGAAACTCAACACGCTATCGTTGGCGCCAGATATGGCCAGACCACCCGCGCGCTCTACTATGGCAGCCATGGGAAAGCATTCGTACACGGCGCGAAGCTTTCCTTGAGCGTTTGACGAACACGCCGGGTAATGAAACGTGCCGCCGTAGAGCAACGTGCGGTGCACGTCTGCGACCATGGAACCGATGTAGCGAAGAGATTTTGAGCTCGCGCACTCATCAATGTACGCTCGCGTGGCGTCGTCCCACTTTTTATAGTTCGCCTGGTTCACGCTGTACACGTTGCCGCTCTCAGGAATCCGAATATCGCGCTTCGTCAGCACGAACGCGTCGCGATCGGCGTCGTACGTAAACGCGCACACGCCGCCGTGAGCGTCCTCCGACATGAAGCTCAAAACGAGCACCATCGACGCGCCGTACAAAACGTAACCGACGGTAGACATGTCTCGTCCGGGACGCGCGTACACGTGCTCCGGCGATGATTCCGCGCCGACGTCGACGAGCCCGAAAATCGTCCCGACGCCGACGCCGCACTCGATGTTCGAGCTGCCATCCAAAGGATCGAAAACGACGGCGATTCGTCCGTCGACGTTCGCGGTGACGATATCTTCGCTCTCCTCGCTCGCGATCCACGCGCATCGCCCTCCCTGTATTAATTCTTTCACGCACACTTCGTGCGCGGCGTCGTCCAGCGCCGCTTGCTCTTCGCCGTGCACGTTGACGGCGCCGTTCTTCCCCTCGACGAACGCCTTGACGTCCTTCAACCCAGCGCGCCGCACGAATCCTCCTATGCGCACGCACGCCTTCGCCATGGATCGCACCACGCTCGCCTCATCCTCTGCGATCGCGCTCGACGCCGCGCCTTCGCTCGACGCCGCCCTCGCGGCGAGCGCGGCGTCCAAGTATCGCTCCAGCGTCGTCTCCCCGATTTCCAACGCTCCCCGCGTCATCTCGACCGACATCGAGCGTCGACCGATCGCGCGCGCGGGTTCGGTGTCACCGATGCGCGCGCCGCGCGCGCCCTTATCGTCGTCGTCGTCGTCGCGTCGACCGCTCGACACGAATCGCTCGCCGTGCCCAGCGCTTCGCGCGCGCGAATGCGCGACGCGCGCGCGCGCGTCCGGCGCGCCTCGTCGCCGCGAGCGCGCGGTGCGGTGGTGGTGAAGGTGAATGCGCGTGCGGTGTGCGTGCGATAACGTCAATCGGGCGTGCGTCGCCGTCGTGTCGGTGTCCTCGGAGTGCGGTCGTCGTCCGTCGCAAGATTGATTTTCCACTGGTTAGTGTTGGCCGCGCGTCGAAGATCGGATTTCCCCGACCGCGCGGTCGGCGGTCGACGTCGACGCGACGTCACTTTCGAGACGACGACGACGATGGCGAGCGCGATGACGAGCACCTCTGCGTTCACCCCGACCACGGCGGGGCTGAAGGCGCGGCGCGCGAACAAAACCTTCTCGCGATCGACCGTTCGCGTGGTGCGCGCGAGGCGAGGCGAAGCGACGACGGACGACGACGGCGCGATCGACGATGCGATCGGGGAAGGATAAAGAAGCCCGCGCGAACGGTCGAGCCGGCCGAGGATCGCGGAGGGAGGCCGCGAGGACCCGGGCGAAGACTGACGATCACCGTTACCACGATTTCCGACTCGCAGCAAGCGCGCAAGCCGTTGGTCGGGTACGAAGCGCCGGACTTCAGCGCCGAAGCCGTCTTCGACCAAGAGTTCCAAGACGTCAAGCTCAGCGATTACCGAGGCAAGTACGTGGTGTTGTTCTTCTACCCGCTCGATTTCACCTTTGTGTGCCCGACGGAAATCACCGCGTTCTCTGATCGTTACGAAGAGTTCGCCAAGCTCAACACCGAAGTTCTCGGCTGCAGCGTCGACTCCAAGTTTTCCCACTTGGCGTGGTTGCAAACGGACCGCAACGACGGCGGTCTCGGCGACTTGGCGTACCCGCTCGTGAGCGACCTTAAGCGCGAAATCACCGAGGCTTACGACGTCCTTTACGAAGACGGCACCGCGCTCCGTGGTTTGTACATCATCGATCGCGAAGGCGTCATTCAGCACAGCACCGTCAACAACGCTCCGTTTGGCCGCTCCGTCGACGAAACGCTGCGCGTGCTTCAAGCCATCCAGCACGTGCAAAACAACCCGGATGAAGTCTGCCCGGCGGGCTGGACCCCGGGTGCGGCGACGATGAAGCCGGATCCGAAGGGTTCCAAGGAATACTTCAAGGCCATCTAAGCTAAGCCAAGCGATACCACGAAGCACAGCGCGCTCGAGCTATTTTTTAACGGAGACGACAATAATCCGTGCATCGACACACCTCGGCCACCGTTACGTAAGATTACAACATAATCATCTAAGAAGTACGGCGCTCATCGTCCTCCCGCCGCGTCTCGCGCCCGCTTATCTTCGATTCTCTCCCGGAAATCTTCCACCATGAGCTTGAGCCCGTCCTCGAGCTTCACCTTCGGTTCCCAACCGCCTAATTTTTCCTTCGCGAGCGAAATGTCTGGCTTGCGCCGACTCGGATCGTCCGAGGTGTTCTCGCAGAACACGATTTCCGCGTTCGGGTTCACGACTTCGCGCACCTTCTCCGCGAGTTCGAGCATCGTGAATTCACCGGGGTTGCCGAGATTCACCGGACCGACGAAGCCCGAGTCGTTGTCCATCAACGCGATGAGTCCGGCGACTAGGTCAGAGACGTATTGAAACGAGCGCGTCTGCGTGCCATCACCGTAGATTGTCATAGGTTTGCCCTCCAGCGCTTGCGCGACGAAGTTGGACACCACGCGCCCGTCATCCATCGCCATGCGCGGTCCGTACGTGTTGAAAATTCTCGCCACTCGAATTTCCAAACCGTGCTCGCGATGGTAATCGAACGCCAACGTTTCAGCGCACCGTTTGCCCTCATCGTAACACGCGCGTTCGCCGATCGGATTGACGTTGCCCCAGTACGATTCCGTCTGCGGGTGCTCGAGCGGATCGCCGTACACCTCAGACGTGCTCGTGAGCAAGAATTTCGCCTTGCACCGCTTCGCGAGCCCGAGCGCGTTCATAGTCCCCAAGACGTTGGTTTTGATCGTCTTCACCGGATTGAATTTGTAATGAATCGGCGACGCCGGGCACGCCAAGTGATACACTTCGTCGATCTCCACCAAGAACGGCGTCACGATGTCGTGTCGGATGATTTCAAACTTTGGATTCCCCTTCAAGTGCTCCAAGTTGCGCTGCGAGCCGGTGAAAAAGTTGTCCATGACGATGACTTCGTCGCCGCGTTTCAACAGCGCGTCGACGAGGTGCGACCCGACGAAGCCGGCACCACCGGTGACGAGCACGCGGCGGGGTTCACCGCAACGCGGGCGCGCCTTGGGCACGGTCGGAGGTGGCGAAGGCATCGAACGCGCAATGCGGGGTGTTCCGCGCGGCGAGACGCGCGCGCCGAAAGTCGCGCGCCTGTAACAATGCGAACGCGGGAAAACGCGCGAGACCCGGCGCTGATGGTTCGTAACCCGTCAAGAGTCCCTCGGGAATCGGAGACGGTATCGTATAGTGGTTAGTACCTTGCGTTGTGGAAACACATGGAATTCTGGCGCGTTAAATACGCGCACAAGTACACCTCAACAATACCGCAAAAACCGCGGCTCGAATCCGCGTACCGTCATACTTTTGCCCGACGCGGCGGCGACGTTGGTCTCGCTCGCGTCGTCGGACTTCGCGCTCGCGGCGCGCGGTCGCCACTGCAAACTAAGATGCGCTAGAATTACACTTTTACCTACGACGCGCCTGCGACGTCGCGAACGCTAGTCGCCCGCGACGTCTGTCGTCTACGAGCGAGCCTCCAGTCACGAGCGAGCCTCTTCCTCCTCCTCCTCGTCGCTCGACTGCCCCGTGGCCTTGAGATACTCCGCCAACGCCTCGTCGCTCGCGCCCGAAACCCCGGCGAGGTTGCGCGGCCCCGTGCACATCTCCCAAAGCTCGCCGACGTCGAGCGCCGTGCACCACGCCGTCGGATACGTGGGAAACGACGTCTCCGTGTCCCCGCGCCCGGTGCGTTTCACCCCCGCGCGGCCGTTTCGCACGCACACGACGTATCCGTGCACCGCCCGCGTGATGAATCGACGCTTCGTCGCCGTCGAATCCGTCGTCGACGTCGACGCCGTCGCGCCGGCGTCCGACGCCGCGCCGGCGTCCGACGCGAACTTTTTCGATCGCGCCGGCAGCGGTGCCCCTACGCGCACGTCCACGCGCACGCGATCGCCGACTAGGATGCCTCTCTTCGCTAACTCTGCCGCCACGCGCTTCGCCTTCTCCGCCGCGCTCTCTCGAGGACGACCCGACTTTTCCTCACTCATGACGCCCGAGCCGTACGCGTCATCCATCGCCATCATCGCCTCGAACGCGTCGTCGGATTCCGGCGTCGCGTCCTCGCGCGCGTCCTCGCCGTCGGACGAGCGTCTTCGCCATCGCGGCGACGACGACGCGGCGTACGACGCGCTGGAGCGCTCGACGACGCCCCGGAATTCGCGCGCGACGCGAGACGCGCGCATCGAAGTGCCGTCGCGGCGTCGCGGCGCCATCGCGGCGCGCGCGGCGCGCGATCGCCGACATGGCCAAGGGGAAGCGAAGGAAAGAGCGCATTCGCGCGATGAAGCTCGCGGTGCGCGGCGCGGACGTGCGCATGGACGGCGACGCGGGGACGACGGCGCGCGGCGGCGGCGGTGGGACGACGGCGACGACGACGACGACGACGACGACGGGCGTCGCGACGACGACGACGACGACGGACGACGCGACGACGACGGCGCGCTCGGCGCCCGTCGGGCGGAAACGCGCGCCGACGGTGCGCAGGGCGATCGCGAAGCGCAAGAGAGCCGCCCTGGACAAGGCGCTGTCGCACGTCGAGCGACGAGGCGTCAAGGCGGATAGGAAGAAACTCAAGCGCGGGCATCGCGTCGCGGCGAGGGACGTGTACTGAAGCAGAAATTCGCGGTCTCGCTCGCGCGCGCGCGCGCGCTCGAGGGAGCGATTGTACGTTAGACGATTTGTAAGACGACGCCGCTCGCGCGGCTCGACGCTCGCCGCGCCGCCTCGCACCACAACCCTACTTGAACGCGATCCGCAGTCTCGGACTCGCGCGCGACTCGATGTCCGCCGCGCTGTGCATAGGAAGAAAGTCCGCGGAAGACGTCGAGGACGCCGGGGAACTGCGACTCGGTCCCGATTTCGACGACGCCAACTGCTTGTCGCTCGCCGAGGTGAAGATCGTGTGCGAGTCGAAAGTCGCCGACGACGCCGAACAAGCGGAGGAGACGTCGACGACGCGCACGCGGGTGTTCGAGAAGACGTTAGCGTACGCGAACCGGTTCAGCGGGAACACGAGCAGCACGGCGGCGGCGGCTATTCGGGAATTACACAACAATTCAGGGTTGCACGACTTTGAAGGCGCGGCGATCTCAAACTTGAAGCCGCAGGATTGGGACGAGGCGAAGACTTTAGTGCCGAGCTTGGAGCAGGAAGATCGCGGGTTGACCGAGGAAGGGATTCAAGCGATGTTAGACGAGATGTCGAACGTGCGGAAGTTCGAATGAAGTGGCCGTCCTCGCTTTGCTGTAAAACAATTAAATCGACTACGCACGAAAGCAGCGACTCGCCGCGCTACACCGCGTCCCCCCAACGAGCCCTGTCGCTCATCTCTACCCCGTCCTCGTCTTCGTCGTGTTTGAGCGAAAAGTACATGTTTTCTTCCTCCGGTCTGAACATGTAGCCCGTGGCGACGTAGTACGCCAGCGTCGCGAGCTCGTTGAAAAACGCCGCCGTCCAGCGCAACTCGTACTCCACCGTGGACTTGAGCAAGTAGACGATGATGCGAGTGAAGTAGATGTACGCCACGGTCATGACGTAAAAGTGACGGAACAGTAACAGCTTTTCCAAATTCCTCGCCTTCTTCTCGCTCGAATCCGAGGTGTCGCGCAAGTGCTTGATGCTCCACACAATCGGCACCAACACGGCGCAGCAGCACATGATGTCGATGACGATGAACATGTTTTGCCACGCGAACCAGCCTTGATCGGCGGGACCTTCTTCGCCTATCACGACCGCGGCTATGTTGGCCAGCACTTGGAGCGGGATCACGGCCATGAGCAAATTCTTCTCGCGCTGGTGCAAAAACGGCTTCAAGAAGCTCCACCCCATGCCCACGAGGGCGATGACGCTAAACATGAGCATCGACCGACAGACGGTGAAGACGTAGTACGCCGCCGTCCATCCACGCGATGACCCAGTGAGTCGCGTGATGTGATACCGCCCCGCCTGCGCGAGCACGGAGAGCGTCTTGAAACACACGAGCGCGAGCATGAGCCAGTGAATCTTTCGCACGCCGCGCTGCCCGTTCGCTCGACCGAGAATGAACGCCCACGCCACGGCCGCGCACGTGTCCAACAAAAAGAACAAGTAATACACGCTCGGTAACGACTTCTCGCCCGCTCCCAAGTAATCATTACGCCCCCTGGCGTCTTTATTCGCAAACGTCGTCGTGATCTCAAACGACACCACCGTGTGCGGCGCGCAGCTTGCGAAAAACAGCATGTAATCCCCCGGCACCTTTATCTCCTTCATGAACTCGTACGAACTCACCTCCCGCTCACCCTTCTTCAACTGCGCGTCCATATCCGCGAACGTGAACGCCTGATCGACGAAATCCACGTCCAACACGCACGCCCCGTCCTCGAGCGCGGCGTCGAGCGCGCCCTCGTCCTTGGCCTCGGTGATGAAAAACCCGAGCTTTGTCTTATCCAGCGGCGGCGCGTGTTCGGGCAGGTACACGCGCGGTTCTTTCAGCGCGATCTCCATCGTCCCCCCCACCGCGAACCCGAACGGTTCGCGCAGTAAAATCAAGCTCCTATCGTCCTTGGACACCTCGTACGTCGCGATCCGCGCCTCCGCCGTCGCCGCCGTCATCGCCACCGCCACCACCGCGCACGCCGCGCCCAGCGCCGCCCGCGCGACGCCCGTTCGTCCTCGCCGCACCATCGCGCGCGGTGATCGCGCCGGTCGAGATCCGCGCCGTCGCTCGCGTCGATCGATCGAATCCAATCCAATCGAATCGAACGCCGCCTCGGGCGCGCGAATCGGAATTCGATGCGCGCGTCGTATCCGCGTCGTCGCCGTCGCCGCGATCGAATCGCGTCGCGAACTCGCGCGCGGCGCGCGCCGGACGCGACGGACGCGTCCCGCGCGCGCACACCCGGAAGCGCGCCCGACCCTAAACCCTAAACACCCGGAAGTGGACCGGACCGACGACGCGCACCAGGGTGCCTCGTCCGTCGCGCGCGCGACGGCGTCGCACATCGCGACGTCGACGCGACGAGCGACCGACCGACGGGGCGCGACCGGCGACGACGACCCGGCATGCGACGCGCGTGCGCGGAACTCGCGCGACGCGCGACGCGCGACCGAGGACGCGACGCGCGATGGGCGACGACGACGACGACGACGACGACGGATCGCGCGGTGACGACGCGCGCGACGCGATTCGCGACGACGGCGGCGCGTGGACCGGAAATGAAATGGCGATGCGTCG
>JACLAB010015616.1_pt1 | contig 23176 bp, 12 predicted proteins | sample 8027921 | NCBI WGS metagenome assembly JACLAB01 (sample SAMN15725117, study PRJNA655200) | protist metagenome | isolation source: fluorescence activated cell sorting (FACS) single amplified genomes of... | place: USA: West Boothbay Harbor, Gulf of Maine | collected 2000-07-19
TTTGACGTATTACCTCTCAAAGCAGCCGGAAGGGATTTTTGCGTACGAGGAAGATTTATGCGACGGTTCGTTTTTAGATTTAAAGCGCCACGTCTCGAGGCGGATGACGGTGATTAAGGAGGCGCACATCGATTTGGTGCGCCCCTTCGTGCGCTTTGGGCGTCGCTCTCGAAACGCCCTCGCGGCGAGAAATGGCGCGAGCACAATCGAGACGGCGACCATGGCGGACGTCGGCACTTTAGCAGAAACGCTGAGCGACGACGATGGGGATTCAAAGTTTGCCGTGGATCCGGCGATGAATGTGAATTACTTGCTCGAAACCGTCATGGGCGGCGAAACCGGACGTCCGTTGCGATGGAAGGACGTCATCACCTCCTCCGTACCGCTCAAAGTCGTCGCCACGTCGCTCGACACACTGACAACCGTTATTTTGGATGACTTCAAGGATGAAGCCGATCTAAAAAAGTCGTTGCTCGCGAGCGCGCGCGTGCCGGCCCTCGCGGGTAGCTCCCCGGTGACTCACAGAGGTCATCGACTGGTAGACGCCGCCGTGCTCGAGCCCGTGCCCGTGCACGCGGCGGCGCACGACGGATGCACGCACATCCTGGTTTTACTCACCGCCCCGCACAAAGTGGACACCGAAGCGGACGTGACGAACACGGAGAAGCGCGAGAACAGACGATTTCTCGGGCAGATTCGCGAACGCCTGTCTCGCGTGCGGCGATCCAAGGCGCGAGACGTCGTCGCGGCGGCGGCGAGCGACACCAACGACAGCGATCTGAACAAATCCATCGACGACCTCGAGGCGAAACCAAAACCGGCGCAATCGGCGCTGTATCGGGCCATACGCAACTTGCTCTTTGCGCCGTCGTACATGGGCGCGGTGTGGGACCTCCACGATTCCTACGCCGCCACCCTCGACGCCCGCCACGGCTGGCGCGCGCGCGACGTCTTCATCCCCTCCACAGCTCCGAGCGCATTTCATCCCATCAAGATCGCCACCATCGCTCCATCCGGTCCGGCATCCAAAGCCATGTCCAGTCTGTGCGTCGACGCCGACCTCATCGCCGCCGCTCGTCGCGAGGGCGCCGCCGCGTGTTTCCGCGCCCTCGGCGTCGCCTTCGACGACACCGCTTCGCAGCCCAACGTCCCGAGCGCCGAGCGTTCGCGTTAACTCTCGAAGATCGATCTCCAAGCATTTATTTATGTAACGAAAGCGTCGTCTCGCGCGTCCCGTCGGTCGCGGGCATAAAGTGCTCAAGTGCGGTACCCGGTACCGCGCCGCACTTCGCGCCTTCCCCGCTCTCTCTCTCGCGCGCGATGCGCGAGCTCCGCGTGAAACACCAAAACTACGCGTGGGGCGCGCGCGGGTCGAGCGCCGTGCGCGCGCTCGCCCTCGCGAACGCGCAGCGTCACGACGACGCGCGTCCCGAAGACTTCGACGACTCGACGCCGTTCGCCGAGCTCTGGTGCGGCACGCACGCGTCTGGAATGTCCGACGTCGTCGGGGAAGACGGCGCGCGAACGCCTTTGATCGAGCACGTGAAAAGCGCGGCGAACGCGACGCTCGGAGAGCGCGCGGTGGCGCGATTCGGGGACGACGTGCCGTTTTTGATGAAAATGCTCAGCGTCGCGCGGGCGCTGAGCGTGCAGGCGCATCCGGACAAGGCGCTGGCGGTGAAATTGCACGAGAGTAATCCGGAGGCGTATAAAGACGATAATCATAAGCCCGAGATGGCGCTGTGCGTGAGCGAGACGTTTGAGGCGATGAGCGGGTTCGCGAACGCCGACGCGGTTTTAACGGCGACGAGGAGACACGAGGAGTTCGGAAGAGTGATAGGGGATGATGATGCGATCGAAGCGTTGCGAAAAGCGGTAGAGAGTGGGCAGAGTAATGAGAGTGCTGCGTTGCGCGACGCGTTCAAGCGCGTGTTCACGGCGTTGATGACGGCGGAGAAGGGAAAAGTGGAGACGGAGCTGCGCGCGATGGAGGCGCGCGTGCGCGACGAAGGGACGACGGCGACGTCGTCGTCGAGCGTGGAATCGTTGTTTCTGCGGTTATGCGAACAGTATCCAGGTGACGTCGGCGCGTTTTGCGCGTTCGTGTTGAATTACGTCACCCTGCGCCCCGGGGAGGCGATTTACATGGCGGCGAACGAGCCGCACGCCTACCTCTCGGGCGATTGCGTCGAAGTCATGGCGACGAGCGATAACGTCGTGCGCGCCGGGTTGACCCCTAAATTTCGCGACGTTCAAGTGCTGTGCGACATGCTGACGTACAAGCTCGGCGCTCCCGAGATATTGACGGGCGACGTCGTCGACGCGTGCACGCGACGATACGTCCCGCCGTTCGACGAGTTCCTCCTCGACGTCGTCACCGTCTCTCGAGGCACCGCGTACGGCGTCGTCGCCAAATCCGGTCCGAGCGTTTGGATCGTCCATCGCGGTTCGTGCGCGTTCGCGTCCGCGAAGGATTCCAAAACATTCGCCGCCGAGCCCGGCGCCGTGTTCTTCGTCGACGCCGACGAGGAGTGCGGCGTCGTCGTCCCCGACGCCGCCACCGACGATTTCGTCGCCTTCGTCGCGACGACCAACATTTGACCGACGTGATGATACTATTTCCTTTCGTCTCGCGCGTCGGTCTCTCGCCGGTCGATCCTCGTTCGGTTCGCGTTCGCGTTCGCGTTCCGCCTCCTTCTCCCGCGTCTCCCCTCGTCTTCGCCGCACTCTCCGTCGCGCCGCGCGCGCTCGCCCGCGCGAAGGATTCCATGTCCTCTCGCGCGTCTTCCTCGCGCGCGCGCGCGCTCGGCAGAGACGCCTTGGCGCTGACGCTCGACATGTTTCGCGGCGCGCGACGCCGGACCAACAAGAGCGCGCTCGATCGCGCCCGCGAGCTCGTCGCGCGCGGCGTCATCGACGAGCCGGCGTGGATGGACGCCGCGCGCGCGTCGGCGCCGAGCCCGCGGCCGTTCAGGGCGCGCAAGCCGCCCGCGATCGCGCTCGAGACGGATCATCTGATTCGAGGGTATTACAAGCGCGAGCCCGCGGCGGCGTTCGACGCGATCGATTGCGGCACGACGCCGGAGCGCGGCGACGCGCGCGCGCATCACGCGCAAAAATTCGCGCTGCGACAGCTGGAGGTGATGCGGACGAAAAAGATGAACGAGCGAGAGGCGCTGCGAATCGTCGAGGCGGAGCGAGACGCCGAGCGAGACGCGTACGCGCGCGCGGCGAGAGAGGGACGGCCGCTCGACGAGGGCGAGCGCGCGCTCACGGCGCCGGGCGAGGGATCGGACGTGGAATTCGGAAGCGAGATCGAGCGGATTCAAGCGACGGAGGAGGCGGAGTGGAGCGCGCGCGTCGAGGCGGCGAGACGCGCGGCGGGCGAACGCGCCGACGGCGCCGCGCCGACGGCGCAGATTCCCAGGCGTCGTCGCGGCGCGTGAACTTAGCTCGCGATTTTATTTCTTTGTCATAGCTATTCGGTTAGTCGTTCGCTCGCGCGTCGATTCGCGCGCGTCGGCGCGTTCGGGCGTCGTCGCGCGCTCGCTCGCGGCTCGGGCCGAAGCGCGGCGACGCCGACGGCGCGATCCGCACACGCGCGCGCGCCGCTCGGGTCGACGCCGCATCGCTCGGCGAGATCGACGCGAACGCGCGCATCGCGATGCTCGACGACGTCGACGTCGATGCGCAGCGCGCGTCCGCGCGCGAAGCCGCGCCTTTATTGCGGACGGATGAAGACGCAACCAGGGTGTTGGCGCATCCCGCGACGCGTTCGTCGCGCGCGGTGACGCTCTGGACGCTCGCGAGCGCGCTCGTCGGCGCTGGACTCTTCGCGTGCGTCGACGGGACGCGCCGCGAGGTGAAACACCGCGCCGCGCTGGGTGAGGCGTGGGAAACAGAGTGGGGCGCGCTGGACTTGGGCGAACGCGCGACGCGCGCGACGGCGGCGTTGCAAGGGAAAACCGAAGGGCACGGGCTGCCGGTGTTCTTGCACATCCCGAAGGCCGGTGGAACGACGATCGAAACCGCGCTGGGGGTGTTGGGAATCGATGTCGGGTATTGTCACTCCGGCGACGAAGCGCGCGGCACGCCGACGCCGTACGAGACGAGTCCGACGTTTGAGAACGAGGCGTGGCACAGGCCGCCGGCGGCGTTCGTTCCGGATTCGTGGGCGATCGTGCGGAATCCGTACAGGCTGTTCGCGAGCAATTTCTTGTGGGCGAAATATGTAGGGTCGGAGCCCGGGCAGTTTTGGGGGTTGAACCCAGGGTATAGCGAGCGGAACTGCGAGGCGTTTCAGAGCTACGTGAAGGATATGATCTCACCCGCCGCGTCGCCGGATGGATGGATGGATGTTAAGTTCAAATGCTACAACGACGCCAAGTTCACCCTACAGGGCATTGCTGACTGCGAGACGAAGTATCCGGGCTTTAAGATTCACCTCGGCTCGCACGTGCTACCGCAACGCATCATGACGGCGTACGCCGAACGCGTCTTCAAATTCGAGGAATGCTTCGACTCCGCGCCGGGGAAGTGCAAGGACCCGAGAAACATGATCGAGCAAGACAACATCATCGCTTTCATGCGTAATCGCTACACTCCAGCGGTGACGATCGAAGAGAAACTTAACGAATGGAACGCCGCCGTGGAGAAGCCCGATGTCATGTCGTGTTGGGCTGAATTCGACCCGGCGATTTTACGCGTCTACGACGCCGTCTACACGCACGACTTTGCGGGATTCGGATACAACAAGATATCTCCCAAGGGCACCACCGACGGCACGTCCGTGTTCGATAACTCGGCACACACCAATCACCACGCCGACGGCAAAACGCTCGAACAGCTCAGGTCAGAGCTTCCCGAAAACACACTCATCATGGACGTCCAGGGACCGAAGTGCGACGCGGTGGCGCCGGCCCTCGGCCGCTCGAACGATCGCGCGCGTTGAGCCGTGCGTTTAAACGGACCGCGGCACTGATATCTAGTAGAATTGAAATAATCTCATTTTGTATTGCAATCGCACTCCGCGAACCCGCGAGCCTTCGTCCGCGCGCGAGCGCCGCGCCCGCGACCTCGCGCGTTCCCGCGCGGTCGACCGCACACTCGCGCGCGCGGCGCGACGATGCGCGTCGGCCAAGATGAGCGCGTGAGTCTCATCCCCGAGCGCACCGCGGGCGACGACGGCGCCCCCGACGCGTCGTTCTCGTCGTCGACGCGCGCGCGCGCGTGCCTCAACACCCATCGCAGCAAGTTGACGTGGGCGTGCGTCGCCGTCGTTGTCGCGCTCGGCGCGGTGTGCGGCGTCGAGTTTAAGCTAGAGCGCGATCGCGAAATCGCGTGTCACACGCGCACGGATCGCGGGATGGGCGGACCGGGCGTGGTGCGACTGGGAGAGGGGCTGACGCCGCGCCGAGTCGGCGACTTTGGGGACGCGGCGGCGGCGGCGAAGGCGTTCCCCCTCCGTGCCGGTCAGGATGATTATTCAAAGTACGACAGCGTCGCGCTGAAAGAATTAGTGATGGAACACTTGCGCGGAAAGTGCGAAGGGAGCGGGTTACCGGTGTTCTTGCACATTCCGAAGACGGGCGGGACGACGATCGAGACGGTGCTGGGGACGTTGGGAATCGACGTCGGGTTTTGTCACAAGCGACCGTTTGAGTTCCGGAAGAAGTACATCGGGTACGAGCAGTGGCACACGCCGCCGGCGGCGGAGGTGCCGGATTCGTTCGCCATCGTGAGAAATCCTTACTCGCGAGCGCAGAGCGAATTTTTGTGGCGCATGAATTGGTTGGACAAGGCGCTCTTCCACAGCTTGAGGCCTGGATACGACCCCGAGAATTGCAAGAAGTTTGAGAATCACATCAAGCAGCAGGTTCACGACGCCCACAAGTCCGAGTTGTCGCAGTGCTACCAAGAGGTCGAGTACACCATCCAAGGCATGAACGAGTGCGACGGAAAGATTGCGGCGAGGTTGGACGTCGAATCGCACTGGCTCCCGCAATCCGTCACGGCGGCCAGCGCCTCGCGCTTGTTCCGCTTCGAAGAGTGCATGGGTCCAGAGGAAGGCACGTGCCCTCGTGTAAGAGGCGAAGGCGAGCAGTCCAACGTCGTGTCCTTTTTACGTTCCCGATTTCACCCCGCGGTGTCCATGGCTTCGCACGAAAACGATTGGAACGCCGCCGTGGTAAAACCCAACCTTCACGCGTGCTGGGAAAACATGAACCCCAGCGTGTTGAACGCATTCAACGCCTTCTTCAAGCACGACTTTTCAGCCTTCGGATACGAGATGGTGACCCCAGCCCACGCCCTGGACGCCCCCGACGGCGGATTCCGCTACGCTCCGGCGCTCGCGCTCGCGCCGAAAACTTTGGGCGAGATCCAAGCCGAGCTCCCGAGCGGTGACGTCGTCCAGGCCAACGTCGGTCCGCAGTGTTAACCCCGCGCGTCGTCGATCGATCGCGCGCGACGTGCGGTCGGTAATCAACCCCAAGACATCGTAGACGTTTCCCCGTCGCCGCGCGCGCGCGCTCGAGCTCGCCGCCGTCGTCCCGACCGTCGCGCTCGACATCGCGTCGCGCGCGCCGCGCCCGAAGTCTCGCACCGCGCGCGTCGCGCGCGATGCCCGTCGCCCGCGTCGCCCCCCGCGCCCATCTCGCGTCGCTCTGGCCGCGCGGCGCGCGCGAACCGTCGCGCGCGCGCGATGACCGCGCCGCCGCCGACGACGACGCCGCCGACGACGACGCCGCGGGACCGCCGTCGCGCTCGAACGGCGCGCGACGACGGAGACGACCGCTTCGAGCGTCGATGAGCGCCGTCGCGACACCACCGCCGACGCGCGCGACGACGGAGGTGACGATGGACGATCTGTCGCCGAACGATTACGCGTACAAGGCGCTCAAACGACGATTCGACCACCTGGACGAGGGCGCGAAGGGATACGTCACGAGCGATGACATGCGACGCGCGCTGGAGAAATTGAAGGTGCCGTGCACGGCGCAGAGCGCGGACGATTTCGTGCGACGAACGATCGACGAGGGGCGCGCGCGAGGCGCGCGCGAACGCGAACGCGACGACGGCGAGGGGCGACCGCGGATGACGTTTAAGGAATTCGGGAATTTCGCGCTGCGGCGCGAGCGCGAGCTGCTGAGGACGTTTCAGAAATTCGATGGGGATCGGTCGGGGTATCTCACGGCGAAACAGTTGAAGAGGGTGCTGATGCGAGAGGGATACGCGACGGACGACGTCGACGTGGAGGCGATGATGTATCGCATCAAGGCGGGGGAGGGCGCGTTTAGCAAGGGTAAGGGCTTGTTCAACGCGGCGAACGAAAAATTCGTGACGCTGGCCAAGGCGATCGACTTTACCGAGTTTCGTGACTTTTTGATGCTCTCGGACGCCATGGACGCCACGGAAGCGTTGAGCGTGTGGTCGAGGTCCACCGTCGACGTCGGCGACGTGTCGTTAGCGTTTGCGAGCAAACGTAAAGCGAACGGAGGCGCTGGCGAGGTGATAAAGCACTTACTCGTGGGTGCCATCTCTGGAGGCGTCTCTAGAACCGTCGTCGCGCCGCTCGAGCGGGCGAAGATTGAATACATGCTCGATTCAACGACCATCGCGCGCGACGGTGGTCTCGTAGGAACTTTGAACAGAATCGTGCGAGATGAAGGCGCTGGAGGTCTGTTTCGCGGGAACACGCTCAACGTGTTGCGAATCGCCCCCACCAAAGCCGTCGAGTTCTTCGTGTACGACAAGTTCAAGGATTACATCATACGAAACGGCGATCAAACCGAGCTCGACGGTGCGCAACGCATGCTCGGTGGTTCCGTGGCGAGCATGTGCGGCACAGCGTTGACGCATCCCGTGGACACGTTACGGTCGCGCGTCTCTGGCACCGGCATGCTGTTGGGCGACTGCTGGAAACAGCTCGTCGCCAACGAAGGCTACGGTGCGCTGTGGAAAGGTTTGGGTGCGAATATGGTGCGCGTAGCACCCTACGGCGCGATCAATTTCTACGTATACGACGCCTGCAAGGGTTTGTACCGGCGACAATTCGGTGAAAAGGCAAAGATGTCTGCGCTACCGACGATGTGTTTCGGCGCGCTCGCCGGCGCCGCGGCGCAAACGGGCGTGTATCCACTCGAAATGATTCAACGTCGAATCCAAGTCGCCGGAATGAAGAAAGGTGCAGGATACGCCTATAAAAACATGTTCCATGGGATTTACGTCGTCGGAAAGAATGAAGGCATCGGTGCGCTTTACGCTGGCTTGATTCCGAATTACGCCAAGATTTTACCCTCGGCGGCAATTTCGTTTTACGTTTACGAGCTCATGAAGCAAGTGTTCGACATCGACAAGTGAATGAGCATCTCAACGCACGCCAAATTAGGCTGTTATATACTAAAATCATGTTGTTACTACGTACTACTGTTGTAATCAGACTCACTTCTTTGAGCGTACTTCCGGAATTCGTTTTGGATCGTCCACCGGCGCGGGCATCGGATCCTTGGGCACTGCTGGTTCATCTTCAGCAGCGGCTTCAAACTTAAACCTCTCCTTGCTGTTTCGTAAGAACGCTCGTCCCAACCCACCCGCGATCTCGTGGTGAATGGCGTTCTCCACGAGCTCGTTTGCCTCCTCTTCGATGGCGCCAGCGTGCATTGGTAGCGCCAAGTCAGCGGAGTATGGATCGTATGGATCGTCTGACGGTTCCGTTGTCGGCTCCGGTGGTGTCGGTACAGGCTGCGGTGCCGGCTCTGGCTGTGGCTGCGGCGCCGGCTCTGGCTGTGGCTGCGGCGCCGGCTCTGGCTGCGGCGTCGGCTGCGATGACGGCTCAGGCTGTGGCGTCGGCTGTGGCATCGGCGGCGGCGGATAAGTCGTGGACACATCCGGTGTCGTCGCTCTCGGTGCCGCACTCGGCCCTAAATCGCTATTCCTGGAGCTCGACGCCGAGTCCGAATCCACCGTCACCTTTGCCGGCGAATCGTCGCCGTTAAAGTGTTGAAAGCCGATCGCCGCGACCGCTGCGAACGCCGCGAGCACGAACACCAGCGCGCACATCCGTCCACACCCGCGCTTAAACGACTCATTCCGCGCCCTTTGACGCTCTAAATACTCGGGCGCGTCTAACAACGACTCCCGTTCGCCTCCGCTTCGCGACGTCGCCCCGCCGCCGTCCCGCGCGATCTCTTCCGCGTTCCTCTCCCGCTCGATCGCCTTGGAATACCGCGCCGCGGTGGCGGCATATCGTTCGGAGTGTCTGAATGACCCACTCGCGCGATCAAGCGCCGGTCCGCGACCGCTCATCGCGTCGGCGTCGCCGTTCGACCGCGCTCAACACCCTACGCCGTTGCGTCCGTCTCGTTCGCGTCGAGCGACGTCGCGCGGACGCGCGCGCGCGATCGTCGACGCGAACGAAAGTTCGCGACGTTCGTCGAGCTGTTACGGTCGATCAGACGATGTCGGCGCCGGCGAGCGCGTTGTGGCGCGGCTGCCATCGTGATGATGATTTCCATCCATGGGCGGGGTGTTGGTTTGAACAGAAGCCGCCGCGATAGGTGTACACTTGCCGATGGTTACAAAGAGAATGGGGGAGACGAGATGCGCGAGCGATGTAGACTACTGCGATGGAACGTCGCGACCGAGCGGTCAGCCGTTTCTATCCGCGAATTTTGAGCTCGCGGCCCTTCTGGCGCGCCTGAACGACGCCTCGACGCACGAGCTCTTTTTCGCATTCGAGAACGTCTTCGCGAAAATGTGCGCGAAGATCTGGGACGTTGGTCTTTTGAATGTCGTTTCCACGTGTGCCATTGAGCCAATACTGATCACTCACCCAGTGCTTTTTCGACGCTCGCGGGAATCCGCTGTTTAAAACGCTGGTTTTGGCGATTTCACACAAGTCGGCGGCGCTGAGTTTCCAAACTTGCGCGGCGACGGAGTACTCCTCGACCAAAGGCTCTTTGGTCATGTGAATCATGAGTGGATCATCCGTACTGAGTGATACTCGCAAACCTCGAGCAAAGAACACCGGGAACGGGTTCTTATGATAATCGATGAATAGCGAGTTGTTGCTCAAGGGCGACATGTCGAGCGGAATTTGCGTGAGATAGTACAGGTATTGCAGACACGGCGACTTGCGCAGGTTCAAGCCGTGCGCAATATTCTTCGCGAGCATAAATGTAGTGCACAGGTGATCGATGTCTCCCGCCTCACCGGCGTGAGGCCTGAAGGCGATGGTATTCAACCCTTTACTGACGCGCAATGCGTTCAGCGTGTACAGGTTGGCGTACACGTAGTAGGCGTAGTAGGCGTACGCGGGGTTGTGAGACACGTCCCAGTCCACTGGTACACGCATGTGCTTACTTGGTCTGCGCTCAGGTTTCGATTCGTCGTCTACCATGTCCACCCCGATCACCATTTGGAGAAACGTATGCAACTTTGGATGCGACGAAGGGTCTACCGTGACTTCAAACAGAGGCTTGAAAATGTTATCGAGCATCTGCTGGAAGTTTTTCATCGTCCCATTACTGTGGTAGATGTTGTACAATCGCGGTATCTGAATCATCCATACGATATTTTCGCTGAAGACGTTGTTATTCAGCACCCAAGCCGCGAGATTGTCCCATTCGCCGGGTTTACGCCCATAGATGGAGATGCGATACTCCGCCATGGTGTATTTGTTCGCCTCCAAGTCCGAGCATACTTGCTTCGTGAGCTCGGCGAGGAACCGACCACGAATCAAGTTGTCTTGCTTGATGAAAATTTCTCGCAAGCGAGACTGTCCCATGGGGTTGTACTTGAGATTGAACCTATCGAAGCGATGAAACGTATTCTTGTCCGCGTGCATGTCCAATGTATCGACGTTGAGTTCGTATGCCGTCATTCCGATCGATTCGAACACCTCTCGAAGGTTCAAAAACTTGCCGTCCCGATAAATCACAAGTTCGTGAGGCTCTCGTTTAAGCTTGGACTTGATGAAGCGCAACAAGTGCTTTTGGTTCATGCACGCGCTGTGATGCACGTGCGTATCAACCTTTCTGACGTTGTAAAAGTCGCGATGTGGCGCCTTCTTTTGCTCTAAAAACTCTCGATCAGCGTTCAACATGACGTGTAGATTGAACTTTTGCTCCGTCAACAACAGCCTTTTGTGACAAAACGTCTTCGATGGACCGTACGATTGCACCTTTAGTAATGCGTGCAAGTCGTAGAAGAAATCTGTCGCCGTGCCGGGCGGTTTATGCGCCAACTCGAACTCGCCTTGCGCGTTCGGGTGGTACACGTGCATGACTCCATCGATCATTTCGAACGTGTGCTGCGATTTAGGTGGTAGCGGCGGCATTTTATCCACCTTACCGACGATAGGACATGCCCCTTCACTGTCGTCGAATAACCACTTGTCGCGTAAACCGAGCGCGTACTCTAGCATGAGGCACACTTCCTCGCATTCGTCACCCAAGGTTTCCATCATTTCAGTCGCGACTTTTTCGTACTGCATATCTGATTCTCCGGCGTGCGTCACGCGCGGCGACGAAAATAGACCGTTCGCCGCGGCACCACCACTGCCCGATCGTTGGAATAATTCTCGTCCGATGGCGCGGTCCGCCGGTTTCAAACCGATGGGCATGTTACCGTCGGGGGTCGCCGTCCACGGCGTCTTGACGGTCCTAGGCGACGTGACCCCATTCTCATTCGACGCCGAGGGCGTCGGAGTCAGCGTCGCTTTGTCGTGCATTTTCTCCTGAAGCTTTTCCATCGCGCGTTCGAGCTCGACGCTGGCGCTCAACGCTCGCGGCAACGGCGACTCGATCAACCGCTCTATGCTCGAGTCCGGCGCACCGTACGCTCGCCCACGTCGCGCCATGGGTGATTCCACGACGTCTATGTGCGTGCGTTCTTCCTCACCTTCGGTCTCTGTTTCTGTTTCCGGTTCGACTTCCGTCTCCGTTAAACCGTCGTTCGCCGCCCACGCGAGTTGACTCAGCGGCCCGCGTTTCTTCGGAGTGCCGAGACTGACGTCTCGAGATAATCGTCCGTTATGATGACTGCCATCTTCACCGCCGTCCGAAACCGTCTGTCCGAACGCGTTCGCCTTCGTCGGCGTCCCCGGCGTCGACCGGTTCGCCGACGCGTACGCCGGATACTCCTCCACGTCCGCCAAGCTCCCCGAGATCGATCTCGACTGCGACAACCGACTGACACTCGTCGCGTCGCTCTTCTCTCGTCCCGACGGCGACGCCGCGCCGCTGCTTCCGGTTCGTCGCCGTCCCGAGCGCGCGCCTCGTCCCGAGCTCTTGCCAGAGTTTTGTTGCTCGGCCAGCTGCTTCTCGCGTTCTATCGCCTCCAGCGCGGTGAGCAGGCCGATTTGCTGTTCACTAAAGTCTTTCGCCGCGCTCTTCAGCGCGTACGCCGACGCGATGGCGAGCTGCGCGTCGCGTGAGCGTCAACCGTCAGTCCGAGGCGTTGGATTTCAAACAAACTTCAACTCTGCGCGCGGGCGAAGCGATGCGCACCGTCGACGCGAGGGCGGCGACGAGCGTGAACCCCACGAAGAACGCGCGCCCGTCGTCGTCGGCCATGACGATCACCGCGCGCGCGTCGTGGACTGAGGACGGCGACGCGTCGGAGTCTCGGGACGTCTGGCGCCGCCGCCGCCGCCGAACGAACATCCGTGGATGCGACGATGACACGGCGATCGCTCGCCCGCTAAATATGTCGCTACAAACGCTAAACTAACGTCGCTAGGGGATCCGCGCGTCTACGGCGCGGCGTCGAGCGGTGGCGCTCGAGCGAAGACGAGGCTGGCGTTGGTGCCGCCGAAACCAAACGAGTTGCTCATCGCCGCTCGAGCGTCGTCGCGCAGTCGAGCCGCGACGCCACCAGCGCCGACGATTGGGATTCGTAAGTTTGGGTCGACCGTGTCGTATCCGAACGTCGGAGGCACGTCTCCGGTGTGAAGAGCCATGACGGTGTACGCGGCTTCGATGGCGCCCGCGGCGCCGAGCAAATGCCCGGTGGCGCCCTTCGTGGACGTCGTGAGCACGCGCCCAGACTCGATCGCGTCCGCACCGAAGACTGTTTTGAGCGCCATGGCTTCTGCGGCGTCGCCCAAAGGCGTCCCCGTGGCGTGCGCGTTGACGTATCCAACGTCGAGCGGATCGTCGACGCCGGCGTCTCGCATGGCGGCTCGCATCGCGCGCGCCGCGCCTTCGCCATCCGGGCTCGCGCGCGTGACGTGGTGCGCGTCTCCCGACGCGCCGTAGCCGCGTATCTCGGCGTACACCTTATCGACGCCTCGCGCGCGCGCGTGTTCGAGAGTTTCGAGCACTAAAACCCCCGCGCCTTCGCCCATGACGAAGCCGTCGCGCGCGACGTCAAACGGTTTCGCTCTCCCCGTCGCGCTCAGCGCCCTCGCCTTGGCGAACGCCGCCAATGAAACGGCATCTATGCATCCCTCAGCGCCACCGGCGATCATCACGTTCGCATCGCCGCGCTGTAGCGCCCTAAACGCGTCCCCTATGCAGTGCGCCGACGTCGCGCACGCCGTCGCCGCCGCCAAATTCGGCCCTCGAAACCCGTGATCCATCGATATCCTCCCCGCCCCCGCGTTGGCCAAAATCCGCGGCACAAAGTACGGCGATATCCTCCGCAGTTCACCCTTCGCCATCCAACCTCCCGCGCGCGTTAAATCGCTCACGCCTCCCATCCCCGCGCCGAACGACACCCCCACGTCGTCCCTCGGCGCGTCCCTCGCGCTCGTCATCCCCGCGTCCTCGATCGCCTCCTTCGCCGCGCACCGTCCGTACGCCACGAACGACGCCAAACTTCCTCCATCGCTCCACGCGTTCGCGTCGTACCCTTCCCTTCGGTTCACGACGCCCGCGTGCCGCGTTCGCGCCCGCGCGCCGTCGCTCGCCGCGAGCGCGTTCCAGCACTCGCGCGCGAGATCGTCCTCGCGCAGCGCCCGCGTCGCGCCCGCGTTCGCCAGCAGCGCGCGCCAGTTCTCCGCCGTCGTCCGCGCGAGCGGGGTGACGAGTCCGATGCCCGTGACGACGACGCGGCGCGGATAAAGCGCGTCGAGCGGGACACCGCGCGCGTAATGGGACATCGACCGTCGCGCGTCGCCGAGGCGTCGCGAGCCATCGCGCGACGCGCGAAGCGCTTCGAGGACTCGCGTCGACGCGTCGCGACGCGCCGACGCGAGCGCCATCGCGGTGTGCGGCGTCGACGACGCGATGACGTCGACGATGGATGCGACGGCGACGGCGACACAAAGCGACGCGCGGTGCCGACGGCGATGACGCGCGCGCTCGGCGCGACGCGCGCGAGCCGCGGGCGCGTCGCGCGCGTCTCGCGCGTCTCGCGCGACCGGACGACGCGCCGAGCGCGCGGCGCGACGCGCGTCGAAGCCGCGGCGGATAAAGCGCCGTCGGTCGTCGTGCTCGGAGGGTCGGGATTCGTCGGCGCGCGCGTCGTCGAGGCGCTCGCGCGCGCGGGCGCGCGCGTGACGACCATCTCTCGCTCGGGACGCGACGCGACGGGCGCGCGCGAGGCGCGGGCGGTGGATCTGGCGGAGGCGAGCGCGGCGCGCGAGGCGCTGGCGGAGGCGCTGCGAGACGTCGACTGCGTCGTGTCGTGCGTCGGCGTCATCGGCGGCGATGACGAGGCGATGCGGAGAGGGAACGGGGATCATAACGTGCTCGCGATCGAGGCGGCGAAGAAAGCGGGCGTCGGGCGGTTCGTGTACGTGAGCGTGGCGAGCGTCGTGCCGGACGTCGTGGGCAAGACGCCGTTGATGAGGGGGTACTTTGAGGGTAAGCGCGACGCGGAGGCGTGCTTGCGCGAGAATTACGCGGAAGGTGATTACTTCATCGTGAAACCGAGCTTCATTTACGGCGGGGATGCGTTTTCGTTGACGCCGCCGCGAGTGACGAAGACGTACGGCGACGTCTTGGCCAAGGTGCTCGGCAGCGGACCCGTCAAGGCTTTGGCGGCGAAAGCGCCGGGACCGATCGCGTTGACGCTCGCGGAACCGGTGAGCGTGGAAGACGTCGCGGGTGCGTGCGTGGCGGGCGCGATGGGGACGTACAGCGCGTCCAACGTCGTCGACGGGACGGACGACATCAAAAAAGCCGCCGCCGCCGTCGCCGCCGCGTGAGTCGATACGAATGGTTTTGTAACGAAGCGCGCGCGCAATATCATTTCACCGACTGTCGTCCTAAACACAAAAAATACTGTACTCGTTCACTACTTTTTCGTCCCCTTGATCATGCCGTACGTCATCAACCCTGACTCGAACGCGCGAGCCATGCGTTCGAGGGTGACGATTTCGCGCACAACCTTGTACCACTGGCGAGGCCCGGCGAACACCACGGGCCACGGATCCCAAACCCCGACCCAGATCGAGTGACGCCACGACACGAGCGTGTTCTTCACCCAGTTCTCCGATCCCGTGCGCGCCATGGCGCCGGTGCCTCGCAAAAGACGTTCGTATTCCTCGTACGAGATAAAGTACGGGTGCGCCCACTCTTCGTAGAGAAATTGCAAGTTGCTCTTCTCCTTCTCCGTGAACTCCGGCGGCGTCTCGCGCTGACACCACGTCGCGATGACGATTTTACCACCAGGTTTTAACACTCGCACCATCTCCTCGACGTACTTTTTCTTATCCGGCATGTGCTCGCCGCTCTCGCACGCCCACACTAAATCAAACGTGTCGTCCTCGAATTCCATCGCCAGCGCATTCATCACCTGGAACTTCGCGTTCGGCACTCCTTGCTCCGCCGCCAGTTCTGTCGCGCGTTTCACCTGATTCGGCGAGAGCGTAATCCCAGTCACCGACGTGCCTTGACCGAAGCGCTTCGCCAAGTGTCGAGACGTCCCGCCGATGCCGCACCCGACGTCCAGCACCTTTGCCGGCTTATCAGCCTCGCTCCAATCCGCCATCTCGTCCACGAAATCAAATTTGGCTTGAATGAAATCCTTCACCTTGCACCCGAGCAGCGTCCCCGCCCCTTTCGCCAGCTCCTCGTCGCTGTACCATCCCAAGTGTATGTGTTCGCCCCAGTAATATTCCAATATCCCCTCCTCCGTCCACGCGTCGTACTCCGTCCCGACCGTGTTCGCCCCGTCCACGTACGTTCGACTCGGCGTATCGAACACGTACTTTATCCCGCGTCCGACCGCGAGCGCCCCGAGCGCGATCGCCGCGTTCTCCGTCGTCGCCCAGCTCGGCGTTCGCGGCGTCGCGTTCGCGCTCGCGCCCTCGCTCGCGCGTCGCGCGCTCGTCCGCGTCTTCGCCGACGCGACGTCGCCGACCACCGCACCGCGCGCGTTTGAGCGCGGTCGCGCGCTGAGCTCTTCGATGGACAGCGCGCGCGGCGCGGGCGGCGTCTCGGCGACGGCGCGCGGATGACGTCCTCGATGACGTCGCGGCGTCGCGCGCGCGCGCGCCAGGGGCGCGCGCGCGCGCTCGGGGGCGAGGCGCGCGCTGCCGAACATCGTCGCGATTCGCGAGCGCGCGCGCGAGGCGCGGTGCGACGCGTGCGAGGCGCGGTGTGACGCGGACGCGAGTGGATAGAGTGCGTCCAAATGCGTTGCAAGGGACGCGACGAGACGCGACGGCGAAGAAACGCTCACTTTTGGCCGAACAAAGACTTGAACGCCTTGATGGCGTTGGCGTTGATGAGCGGCTCGTCGAACTTGTCCATGAGCTCGGTGAATTCGGGCTGCTTTTGCACGAATTCCAAGCTCGGGTCGGTGCGAATCTTGCGGTAGTCGATCCAACCCGCGGACATGCATCGCTTGAGCGCGAGCAAGGATTCATCCGCCTTGCCGAGCTTGGAGAAGCAGCACGCGATGTTGTACTGAGCGACCTTGTAGATCTCCGTCGTCTTGGAAAAATCGTCACCCATGTAGTTCTTCGGTTCCAACGCCGCGACTTCCTCAAAGACGATTAACGCGTTGTCGAAATCCTTGCCGTTGTAAAGCTCGATGGCTTCGTCGAACATGTCTAATCTCTGGTTCTCCAACTCGCGCTTTTTGGAGTAGTTGTTCATTTGTTGTTCCTTCGTCCCGGCGCCGTAGTTACCACCCGCGCGTTCGCTCTTGAACGCCGAGCTCTTTTCGGTTTGTTGAAGCGCCGACAAGTCGCCGTCCATGTCCGTCATCTTCAAGTAGATGTCGCCGTTTCTATTCTTAATCGCGTACATCACCTGTCCGTACGACTCAGCGCCCCAGATCTCATCCCCGAACGACGCGCTCACGGCTTCAATCTTATCGCCGACCTGGAATCGGTCGTAGATCGGGTCCGTGGGGACGAAGACGACGTACGCGCCGCCGTCGTTGCCTCGGTTAAACTTCAGCTCGATCGGCTTCGGGAGCGTCGCTGTGTGGAAAGGAAACGCGCGTTTCATCGTCAGTCATCGCGCGCGAACGAACACACGAAAGTGGCTCTGGGCGTACCTTCGTACGTGTCTCCCTTGGCCGCGCGCACGACGGAGAACCGGCGCGCGATGTGCGAGTGACGTCGATCCTTGGTGAAAGTGGATAACGACGCCGTGTTGAGCGCCGCGGCGCGCTGGGCGTGCAGAGCGGACATAAATGCGTGCGTGTGCGTACGCGCGGGGCTCGTTCGCGCGGAATAGGCGCGCGCGGTGACGACGGAGCGTCGAGAACTGTGGAACGAGGCGCTACGGCGACGAGATAAAGCGCGAGCGGCGGCTGAGAAGCGAGGGATGACTTTCGCGCGTTGTGTGCGTTACAACGAACGACGAGCGATGGTGGCCTAGGTGTGAGGAAAAAGTAACGTCGTGTGGTCAGCGTCTCGAATGCGAGCAAACGCGAGATTGGATTTAGTCCGTAATTTAGTGACGTTCGCGCCGTAAGGATGCGCGCTCGTCGTGGAGTCATTGGACCACAAACCGGTTGTCTGGCCGGCGTCCCGCGAGCGGGACAAGATTGATGTGCGCGACGGAAGTAAAAAGATCATCTCCACCGTTAAGTAAGGAGCGCCTTAGGCAAAGTCGCGGGAGGTTTTGTCGAAAAAGCGTCCTCGGTTGGACTCGGACGTTTGGCCGTCGGAACGATTCGGCGGCGGCGGTGCGGTGTACAAAGCCTCGGGAAGTTTGAAGCAATGTAATTAGTGTTCATTCACGACGTCTTAAGAAACGAGTTGTTCGTCATCGACTTCGTACGCCACACCTCGCACACCCGGTATCGTTCGTTCAATCAAACATTCGTCCGCAGGAAGAAAATCTCGCGACGAACCAAAGCTCATTACTTCTTAGAGGTTGATTAAGCCTCACGGTGAAATCAGCATCGGTTTTTGGAATCACGGCAAAGCGTTCATCGCGAGCGAGAAAACGTAAGCAATCGTCGAGAGATGTCGCGCTGACGATTGAGCAGGCGACTGTGGATAGCAGCCACCTACTCACCCATGTCAACGCTGTCGGCTGTACCTTAGAACGACGGGAGAGCAGCACATGCGGCCGAAGCCTGATCAGCCCTCTGCTTTGTCAAGGAAACGAGGACGAGCAAACCGAATCGATAGAACGCGCCGTGACACGTACCTGGCGTTCACGACCCTCAATGGTAGTTTTTGCCATGCCTGCGAATGAAAGAAAAGAGGCGTAAAGGTGAGTCTTGCGTGCGTCGTCGAACGAATGTGGTGGAACTACGGAGGAATTTCGACGACTTGTAAACGCCAAAGCTCCACGGAGAGCCCATCCCCTTTTAATCTCGCCTTCGCTCAAAACTGACACGCGGAATTGAATCGCGGGGGTTCTAATTCCTCGATTCTCTGCGGGCAGCTCTGCAGCGAAGGCTTTCGCCGACGAAAAATACGTCGCGTCGTTCGTCGTCCCGTCCCCGAGTGAGCACCCGTTCACGACTCCCACGGCGCGATCGCCTCAGTCGAAAGATGGTGAATTATGTTTTGATTCTTCACGGTGTTCAGCCAGTATGGACACGTTTACATCCCAGACGTCGGCCGCTTCGATCCCGGGCGTTGCTCTCGCGCGAAGGCCGCCGACGACGCCGACGACGACGCGCCAAATGTGAAATCGAATAAGGGCGCGCGTCGAGTCGATTCCCCCGACGCGCGCGTGACAATGATCGACCTCTCTATTCACTCTCGGGCGCGTTAGGTTTCCCTTCGGACGCGCGGCATGGCGGTTATCAGCCGCCCCGCGACCCGTACACACAAACGCCCGCGCGCGCGAGAAAAACAACCGAAACAACCTACACCGACAATCCCTCTCCACCGCGTCTCGGCCGATATGCTCAATTGACGTCACGACGACGCGCGCGGTTTTATTCCGGGTAACTAATCCGGCCGCGCGCGCGTCTCAGTAGCCAAGCGTAAAAGTTTTCGTCATCGACGTTCGGGCGATTGATGTTCGCGTGGCGTGATTCTTCGCGTCGAGGTCTCGCGCGTCGTCGTCGACGCGCGTCGCGTCGCCGTCGCGCGCGTCGCGTTCGCGCGCGTCGTCGCGCGCATCGCGTCGTCGTCGCGCGCACCTCGCGTCGCGTCTCGCGCGTCGTCGCGCGCGCGAAGTGCGGCGCGCGCGCGCGCCGGCGGCGGCCCAATAAACCACGCACAATACGACACCACGGGCGATTTTCGCTCGAAAATGCCGCGCGCGATAAATCGAGGGTTTTGCGCGAGGTGTCGCGCCCCGGCGAGGCGGCGATCGCGCGTCGTCGATCCGCCTTTTAGCGACGCGCGACCGTCCGTCGACACCATGGGGGTGCGTCTCGCGACGCTCGACGCTCGACGCGATGCGCTCGACGCGCGCTCGACGCGCGCCGCGGATCTCGCGTCGCGCGCGCGACGCGCGACGACGACGACGACGCGACGCGAACGCGACGCTAGGGCTTTGAGCCCTCGCGCGCGCCGTCGCGGAAGACGACGATGCGCGAGCGCGCGTCGACGACCGCCGACGCGCGAGACGAGTGAAAACGTAGAAGAAATACTGACGAATCGCGCGCGAGTCGTTCGCTCGATAGGCTTACAAGTATGTGGAAGAACTTTGGAAGAAGAAGCAATCCGATGTGATGCGCTTCTTGCAGCGGATTCGCGTGTGGGAGTACCGGCAGTTGCCGTCCATCTGCCGCGTGACGCGACCGACGCGACCGGATAAGGCTCGACGACTTGGATACAAGGCCAAGCAAGGTTTCTGCATCTACCGCGCGCGCGTGCGCCGCGGTGGACGCAAACGACCGGTGGCGAAGGGTCAGGTGTACGGGAAGCCGGTGCACTGCGGTATCACGAAGTTGAAGTTTGCGCGCAACTTGCGATCGGTCGCGGAGGAACGCGCGGCGCGACGATGCGGCGCTTTGCGAGTGTTGAACTCGTACTGGTTGAACCAAGACTCGGTGTACAAGTACTATGAGGTGATCATGGTGGACCCGATGCACAAGTGCGTGCGCAACGACCCGCGCATCAACTGGATCTGCAACCCGACGCACAAGCACCGCGAAATGCGCGGTCTCACGTCCGCGGGGCGCAAGTACCGTGGCTTGCACGGCAAGGGTCACAACTTCACCAAGTCTCGTCCGTCCAAGCGGGCCACCTGGAGAAACAACAACCGCTTGTCCTACCGTCGCTACCGTTAGAAGAGGGTTTCGAAGAAAAGTTAGTCGAGCACCACTTTTTAGCATATTTGCTTGCTTGCGAATTTGTAATTACATCTTGGCGAGTGAACTTCCTTTAAGTAGTCTTGAACTCTCGCGAATCGTACAGAGGGATTATAGTGGCGGCGATAAAGCTCGCTCGCGACGGCGCGACGTCGGAGGGCTTACACTTTCTTGGCTCGAATCGCGGCTTGCGCCGCGGCGAGACGTGCGATGGGCACGCGGAACGGCGAACACGAGACGTAGTCGAGACCGCTCTTCGCGAAGAACTCGACAGAGATCGGTTCGCCACCGTGCTCACCGCAAATCCCAACCTTCAAGTCGGGGCGCGTGGAGCGACCGCGCTCAACGGACATTTGGACGAGTTGCCCGACGCCGTCGACGTCGATGACTTGGAAAGGATCGTGCTTCAGCACACCTTTTTCGAGGTACGTGGGCAGGAACTTACCCACGTCATCGCGAGAGTAACCGAACGTCATTTGCGTCAAGTCATTCGTACCGAACGAGAAGAACTCGGCGTGTTTGGCGATTTCATTCGACAACAGCGCCGCGCGAGGAATCTCGATCATGGTACCCACGCGGTATTCCACAGAGTCCCCACGCTCGCCGAAGACGACGTCCGCGGTTTGACGAATCAACGCCACTTGATCTTCGAGTTCGGCGACGGTGCCGACGAGCGGGACCATGATGTCGGGAATCGGCGACGCGCCCTCGGCTTTGGCTTCGCACGCGGCTTCGAGAATGGCGCGAACTTGCATTCGCGCGATTTCTGGATACGTGATGGCCAATCGGCAGCCGCGGAAACCCAACATCGGGTTCACTTCGACGAGCTTTTCGATGCGCTCGACGATGTCTTCTTCAGTCTCGCCAGTGTCCTCGCTGAGAAGTTGAACGACGTCGTCCAACTCGCCGTCGGGCAAGAACTCGTGAAGCGGAGGATCGAGAAGGCGAATGGTCACCGGCAAACCGCTCATGGCGTGGAAGATGCCCTTGAAATCATCTCGCTGGAACGGCAACAGCGCATCGAGCGCGGCTTCGCGGGAGGGCGTGTCCTTGGCCATGATCATCCGACGCACGGTTCGAATGCGCTCGCCGCTGCCAAAGAACATGTGCTCAGTGCGCACGAGACCGATGCCTTCGGCACCGTTGGCGCGCGCCGCGGCGGCATCTTCGGGCGTATCGGCGTTTGTCAGCACCTTCATGTCACGGAATTCGTCGACCCAAGACATGAACGTGCCCAAATCTTCGCTCACAGTCGGTGGCATGAGATCGGCGCGACCGCGAATGATTTCGCCCGTGGTACCGTTCAAGCTCAACCAGTCGTTTTCATGAAGCGTGACGCCACCCAAAGTGAACGTGCGCGCGTGCTCGTCGATGGACAACTCGCCGCAGCCAGAGACGCACGTCTTACCCCAGCCGCGAGCGACGACGGCGGCGTGCGACGTCATGCCGCCGCGCGCGGTCAAGATGCCCTCGGCGGCGTCCATGCCGCCGACGTCCTCGGGCGAGGTTTCGACGCGAACCAAGATGACCTTGCGACCTTCGGCTTTCGCGGCTTCGGCGTCTTCGGTGCTGAAGACGATTTGTCCGACGGCGGCGCCCGGTGACGCGGGCAAGCCGGTGCCGATGACGTCGGCCTTGTACGCGCCCTCGTCTTTAAACTGCGGATGAAGCAGTTGATCGACGTGCGTGGGTTCGACCATTTGCACGGCTTCTTCCTTGGTCACCAAGCCTTCCTTCACGAAGTCGACCGCCATTTTCACCGCGCCCGCGCCCGTGCGCTTGCCCGAGCGACATTGAAGCATGAAGAGTTGGCCGTCCTCGACGGTGAATTCGATGTCTTGCATGTCTTTGAAGTGCAATTCCAAGAGTTCCGTGTTCTTCACCAACTGCTCGTACGCCGCGGGCAACGCGTCCTTCATGGTTGAGATATCGCTCGGCGTGCGAATGCCCGCGACGACGTCCTCGCCTTGAGCGTTGACCAAGTACTCGCCGTAGAGCTTATTCTCGCCCGTGCTCGGATTTCTCGTGAACAACACCCCCGTTCCGGAAGTCTCGCCCATGTTCCCGAACACCATGGCTTGAATGTTCACAGCCGTGCCTCGCAAACCGGTGATCTTGTTGATGGCCATGTACTTCTTCGCCCGGTCGCTGTTCCACGAGTCGAAGACGGCGTACGTGGCGAGACGCAACTGCTCGAGCGGATCTTGCGGAAACGACACGTTTTCCGAGGCGTACACCCCCTTGTAGATCTCAACCAAGTCGCGCAAGTTTTGCTCGTTCAGTCCTTCGTCCGAATCCACCCCGACGTCGCGCTTCAGCGTCTCCAGCGCGTGTTCAAACTTGCCGTGATCGATCCCCATGACGACGTTGCCGTACATGTCGAGAAATCGGCGATACGAGTCAAACGCGAAGCGTCCACCGGCGCGTCGAGCCAACCCCTCGACCACGGAATCGTTCAACCCAAGATTCAGCACCGTGTCCATCATCCCCGGCATCGACACCGCCGCGCCGCTCCTCACGGACACCAACAGCGGATTTTCCGCGT
>JACLAB010014186.1_pt1 | contig 23172 bp, 15 predicted proteins | sample 8027921 | NCBI WGS metagenome assembly JACLAB01 (sample SAMN15725117, study PRJNA655200) | protist metagenome | isolation source: fluorescence activated cell sorting (FACS) single amplified genomes of... | place: USA: West Boothbay Harbor, Gulf of Maine | collected 2000-07-19
GACGGCGAAACACGCGAGCGCGAGCGACGCGAACGCGACTCGCGCGAAGGGGTCGGCGGTGTGGAAGTGGTGCGCGACGAGAAGCAGCGCCGTGCCCGCCAGCGCCAGCGCACAACACATCGCCACGGTCACTTTTGTGCCTGCCTCCACGATAGTCTGTGTGCCCGTGGAGGGGCCTCTTCGGTGGCGCGTCAAACGCCGGCCGCGATGGTACGTGAAGAGGCTGGAAACCATCAGCACCTCGCTTATCAGAGCGGAGCACCCTGAAACCGTGAGGAGCTGCCTGGGCGCCGACACGGAAATGGCCATCTTGGCAACATACTGATGGCCGATGGCGAGCGCCAGAAAAAGTGACGCGACCGCGAAGAACGCCCAGCTGAATCCCTGAAACGTCATGAACCGTGGTCCCCCAGTGAAGAAAGGCGGCGCCCAGAAGCGCCAAGAATTCTGCGCGTCTCGGTGCAGCAAGTGCCCGGCCACCCCGTGTGTCAAAGGAACGAAGGTGATGGCGACACAGGCTGCAGCAAGCTCCACATTAGGAACGTAGACACCACCCATGGTGTCGGGAGAAACCAACAGCCTTCACCCCCACCCCACTCCGAGGTCGTGCGGTTGCACGCGGCGGAGTCTGGAACGATGCCTAGCTAGTGCGCGATCGTGACGTTTACCGCATGTCGACGCAACCCAGCGCGGTCGTTTGTGCCCTTCGTTTTTAGATCCGGTCCGACGTTTCACGAAACTTTCGTCGTACGACTTTTATGTGGCGTGTGTTTACGGGACTAGAACAGGGGCCAGAGTGGCACTCTCAGTGTCGCGTCCGAATGTCGAGACTGTTTGCGGGTGTCTCCCCCGCATCGACGTCGAGACCCGTCTCCACAATCGTTCGTGCGGCGATGCGCGGGGAAGCATCGAAGGATGCGGCTCGGACCATCGTGTTGGTTGGCGACGTCCACGGCCACTCTGCGAAACTTCGAAGGCTGTTTCGTAACCTACGAACGAGACTAGGCAGTAAACGCTTCGACAAGGCGACAGTGGTGTTCCTCGGAGATCTATGTGACCGCGGACCTGATACGAAAGGCGTTTTCGAGTTCATAGCGTCGGAACTCCCGGAGAAGCATCCCGCGATGGATGTGCGAGTGCTTGCGGGAAATCACGACTTCGCGATGGGTTGCTTTGTTCGCGCGACGGCGGGTGGCGTCGCTGCGGATGACTGGACAAACAGTCGACGCCCGGAACCACCACTGTGGCGAGACGATCGCGGCGATACGCATGTGAACATGCATCTGCAAGGGCGTCGTTGGGGAGGATCGGCGGAGGATTCGGCAAACGCGTTCGAGTCTGAGCGCACTTTTCATTCGTACGGCGTTGACGCCGGCGACAGAGAAAAACTACTCGCGGCACTGCCAGAAAAGCACAAAGCGCTTCTGGCATCGATGGAGTTCGTGGTGGAAATCGACGGCGTGAGCGATGACGACAACCCGAAAGTCGATGCGCTCATCGCTGTCCACGCCGGACTCGAGTCCGACGTTCCCGTGAACGAACAGCTCGTGGCGCTGAGAACGAAGGTTGAAACGACGCAGTGGGTGGAGGGCTTACAAGGCCGCGCAAACGTTCTCCCCGCGCATCCCGAGTTGCCGGAAAACGTTCTCGTCGTGAGCGGCCACCACGGGTTCGTGAAGCTGGATAAAAACAGGATCATCGTGGACGGATGCGCGGGGCATGAAGATAGACCTTTGACGGCTGTCGTACTTCCGGAGCGAGCGTTGGTCGACGATTCTTCTTAGAAGGCGCCGAAGGTAATTGAAAGGCTGCTAGCTGCGTTCACGAAGGAACCGTCCATTCGGCTCGCTCTTCCCGCGCCGGCAGGCTCTCGAGGTACGCGATCAGCGGCTCGAGCTCAGAAGGAACGGGCTCGTTCTTCGAACGACTCCAAACCGCCTCGAACGCGTCTCCGGCGGCGAGCTGCAACACTGCCACCAGTCGTTCGAGCTCGGTCCGAAGTTCGTCTGCGACGCCGCGCGCATCCGCCTCAGCATACGCGCGTGCCACGTCGGGCCACAGCGACGCCGCGCGGCCGGGAACGCGTGGCCACGTCATCCTACACGCCAGCTCGAGGCAAGAGGCGGCCCCGCACGCGACGGCATCGTCGCGCGCGTGAAGCCAGCTCAAGAGTGGCGGAAACAGTCTATCAAGATGCGAAGCAACCGAGAGCTTCAGCGCGGCAATCAAAGGCGGCACCTCCGCGACCCACGCCGCCGCAACCTCGGGCTCGTGTCCGCGCGAGTTGGCTGCGTCGAGGATGGCGGTGAACGCCGTCATGAGCCCAGGATCGCGTGTATCGTCGGAGCATACTGCGAGAGCTGTTCTCACGTGTGCCGCCGCGGCTGTCCCAAAGACCTCTGGCGTGGATGCCGAGAGCGTGGACGCAGCGGCGTCCAGCAGGGCGGCGCCGTGCCACCGCAACTCGGTACGAGTGACAGAAGCGACGAAAGCGACGAGGGCAGCGCAGCCCTCTCGGCGCACTGAAGCGTTTTTATGATCCATCGCTCGAAGCACACAGGGTACGACACGGGAAACGACACCTTCAATGCGACCAATCCAAGGGTATCCCGCCATCTCGATGAGCCGTCGAAGCCGCGTAGCGGCGACAAGCGCCGATTCAGCCGACGCCAGTTGCGCCGCTTCCGCGAGTTCGGGTGGAAGCTCGGGCGCCGGCGGGCGCGGCTCGCGGCGATCATCCTCTTCAGGCTCTGCACCCCAACGCGGTTCGGGCGCGCAGGCAAGGCAGTGCGCTAGAACCGGTGCAGATTCGCCCAAGCACCGCGCCAAGTTTTCGCGAGCTTGTTCGTCGAGCGTGTCACTCAGTGCGCGTTCAGTCTCTGATCCAAACGCGCGTTGAAGCAGCGCGCGCGCAGCGGTCGCGGCGGACAGCGAACTCCATCCTGGCAAAGCATCAACACCGTGAAGCTCAGCGCCGGAAACGTACGCTGCGGCGGCGAGTGCGGCTATAGATGCAACGCTGAGGTATTCATCCTCCCGACCACTCGTGGACGTCTCTGGTTGCGCGGCTTTCTCGTCTTCCGGCGCCGAGGGGGTCACGTCTTCGTCCACGATTTCGATTATGAGCGGCTTTCGCGATGTCGTCGGCGGAGGGGTCCGCATCTCTGGCGACGACTCACGCAAGGTGTTCCCTGGTCGGGCATCCTGATACCGCCTAGGAGGGTACCTAAGTTTTACAGGAAGCGCTGCAAGCGTCGATGCCATGCGCTCGAGGCGTTCGGAGGCTAAGGCAGCGGTTTGGGAAGCAGACCCCGCGGCGGTGGGATCGGCGACAAGCGCTAACGCGGGATCTCCGCGCGCTGTCGACGACACCAAGGCGGCAGCTGGCTCGATCAGCTCAGCCAGTGCCCTTAATGAGCTGCAAGGATCTGTCGGGTCGGTATCATCCGACCCGGCATCGTGACTCGCCTCGAGCTGCACCATCGGCTCGACGAGCGGCCAAAGCCGCCGCGACGAGTGGGAGGCCCGAACCGTCGTCTGGCTCTCAAGACTCTCGCGGTAAGAGTTCCGGCGCCAAATCTGTTTGAACGAAACAGAGTTGACATCGCGCACCTCGCCCGGGGTGGGGTGCGGGATCAAGCAGGTTCAGCCATGAAGAGAGCGCGCGTGTCATCAGGGAGTTTACAACGATGGCTTATAGTTGTGTTCATCGCGTTCTTCCTTCCAGGCGGACCTTTGGAGCGTACGGCGACGGTCGAGGCGTCCAACGTGTTCGCCAAGATGCTGCCCCTCGGTGATCGCGGTTTTCACGGTGACTTCGGCCCTCCCGGCCGAAGCGGGCACACTGCCGTAGTCACTGACGAGTCTCGCATGTTGATATTCGGCGGCAAAGTGCGCGTGCCGAACGGAGATTACCTCAACGACATGTGGCTCTACGACTGGAACACTGGAAACTGGACCGCTTACAACCCGAACGAGCTGGTGTGTGAAGAATGTGCCGTGTGCGCAAGTGAACGCGCGAATAGCGAAGAAGGGCATAGGTATATCAAAGCTGACGATGGCACATTCATCCAGTGTTCGGAAGACAATCGAGCGGAATGGGAACCACTCACAGTGACATCTCGCAAGTTTGGTGCGACGTGCGAGTATCACACCACCTGCTTTGACTGGACTGGACTGCGACCGTACAGTGAGCCTAACCTCGAAAACGGCGTGAACCGACCGGCGCGCGAGTTGCCCAGTGGACGCCATGAGCATCAGGTTGCCTTGGTGTTAAACAGGCTCACTGGAGAACGAGATACCCTGGTGATGTTTGGCGGCTACAGCATAGACTGTGTGGATTACTGTGAAGATCTGTGGCACTACAACATCCCGCGAAGTAAGTGGGTTAAGATTACTAACTTCACAAAGACAGTGCCCGCTCGACGTTGGAAGCACGCTATGGTTGACTACGAGGACGTCGTTTTCATGTTTGGCGGGCACGGACAGCGCTTGAGCCCACCTCTTCCGGGTCAACCAAGGATAGCGCATGAAATTTACGACGACAGGACCAAGTACGATCCAAACGATCCTTTGTATTTCGATGACTTGTGGTCGTACAACGTCACGGAGAGAGAGTGGTCACATCTCAAGCCCTTCTGCGTGACATGCAAAAACGAGTCGGAGGTTGATGGAACCGCGGAGAGAGACGTTTTCGGACCACGCGGAAGGCACAGTCCGTCACTCGCAGCTCATGGAGGGGCTTTGTACCTTTTCGGCGGTTATGCGTATGGCGGCACGACTAACTTTGTGGGAATCTACCCGACCGGCATATCTACCGACTATCCAAGCCTCAGCACAAAGTATTACATGAACGACTTCTGGAAATACAACATCACGTTTAACACCTGGGAAGAGCTAAAGCCACATCCCAGATATCCTATCCGACCATCGCCGCGCTTTGGACATGCGGCAGCCATAAGCACTAAAGGTTCGCAAGTGGTTATGCTCGTCTACGGTGGATACACATGGAACGATGAGATTGGTGATTTGTGGTATTATAACATCTCTGGCGACTCGTGGATCAAGGTTGAGGGTGAGGGCGAGTTCCCGTCGCGGCGGTACAGAGCCGTCATGGTCCCGGTGGGTCATTCCAGTCAGCTTCGCACGGGGTCGACGGACCAGGCTGGACGTGCGTTGATATACGGCGGGCATGGATGCTTGAAAGGCGAAAATTATGTCGATGCGACGAAGAGTAAAGTCGAGTCAAACTACGACAGAATGCTCGACATCGACCGACAGTGGGATACGCAATACGACATGACTGGCGACGGGAAGATCACGGTGCGTGCCATTGACCTTGATGATGCTGGGAACCCGATGTTGAGTACCAACCCGGATCTTTGGATTCAAACCCCGAGCGAATATGGTGAAAAGTACTGCTACGAAGAACTAGACGATTTATGGCAGTACTTCCCAACGTCGTGCCCGAAAGATTGCTCTCGACGCGGCGTGTGCGAATACAACTTCTGCGTTTGCGACCAAGGTTTCACGGGCCTGGACTGTTCGAACGTCTCGTGTCCGGCAGACGTCTGTGTCTTTGATTACCTCGGACATAAGCAGGTGTGCAATCAGTGTAACAACCGCGGGACATGCAACGGGTACACTGGTCAGTGTGAATGTGAGTTCCCTGCTTCTGGACCTTCCTGCCGTGAGTACGACTGCCTGAACGACTGCAACGGCAACGGGGTGTGCGACAACTATCGCACCAACGCTCTCGGGTACGGACGGTGCGAGTGCTTCACCGTGGACGGCCGCGCCGCGTACACCGGACTTGACTGCTCCATTCCAGTCTGCCCGGCCAACCCGTCGGCTAAGAAGGAGACCACGTGTAGTGATCGCGGCATCTGTGTCAACGGAACCTGCGTTTGTCACCCGGGATACGGAGACAGTTTCATCTATAACGAGTTGAGACCTCCCGATGGCGGCCTGTACGGTATTCGCATTCCGACAGATGCCAATCTCAACCCTCTCCCGGGCTGCGGGTACGACGCAGAAAACGATGCGTATGATGTTGCATTTCGTGGACCGAAACCCGCGGACCCTGTTTCTGGAAGACCCGCGTTGCCTGAATGCCAGCCCATCTATGTCGCTGACTGTGGAGGCATGCTCTACGACTTCGCGGGAGCAAAAGCGATTTATGGCGCGCCGTTGTTCTTCGCCATCGCCATGGTTTGGGTGGCATACGAGTTCGGGGACCCAAGGAGAGAGCAAGACTTGAGAGACTAAACTATCTAGAGCTAGCTAGCATTACAACGAGTTAATGAGTCACCGGAACGGTGAGCATTTCGGACAATCTCTTACGCGGGATGCGTAAGTCCCTTCCGAGCACGACATCGTGGTGGAGTAAACGGTGAGTTGATTCAGCACGGGATCTCGAGAGAGGACTCGCTTGTAAATCGTCGCAGGAGAAATCTCCTCTGCGCCAACCTCCAAGATCGCCTTTTCCGCCGGCGCCTTACGGTTATCCCACGGCGGCATGGGAATCCAGTGATCGTAGTTGGTCTGCACGAGAAACCACTCCCCGTCGTCAGCGTTAATTTTCCAAGTATCGAGCAATTCGTTCCGACCTCGCGTAAGCACCACACCCTCCCCCGCTGAGACTCCGCCAACTGTAAGATACATCTGCGTCGCGAACTTTTGAGCTCCCAGGGAGGAAACCGCGCGGTCAAAGTCAGAATCCTCTTTCTCCAGCAACTCTCGCACCGCCCACGTCACCGGATACGCGTCAGTCGTCATCAAAACATTCACGAGATTTATGAGGCTCTTGAAGATGTTTGGAACAGGAATCAAGCCAGTCATCTCGCGCTCGTTAGCGGTCACCGAGAAAGCTCCGGCGCGCATGCCAGTAGCAACGCCCACGTACCCGGCGAAAGTCGTCGCCGAAAACGCCAGTTCGCCCGAGTTCCAGAACTCGACGTCGATGGCAATGTCTCGAAGACTTGCGGACAGCTTTGGCATGGCCAGCCCGAAGTCCATATTCCTCGCGTGATAGATCAAACCGGAAGCCGCACTCTGGGAAACGATGGAGGTGCAGAACGGCGTGATTTCGAAAAAAAGGTTCACGATAACCACGTCACCGAAAGTGACGTTCAGAGCGTCGGCGACGCCGAGCATCTCCTCTCTCGCCCACGCGGGAAGCCGTGCCTCGGCGTTGGAGATGAGCACGTCTACCTCTGAGTGCACGGTCTCAGGAAGACTGGAGAATAAGTAAGAAATCGTCGCACGGGCACCTTCCCTGTTCGCCTTCATGACGTTCATCCAACGTTCACGCGGAGGGTCGTCGAGGTCGACGCGGAACTTCTCCAGAGGAGTGCCGTCGTCACGCCCCGAGGGGTGCGTTGTCATCTCGAAATTGACGCCGTGCCGTCGAGCCGTCGACGGTGCGAGCGAAGCTACGCCTGGTATCACAGCGGCGACGAGCATAACAAGAAGCAAAGGACGCATCCGCACGACGCACGACATCATCTTATTGGGTCACAAGGGGATAGGACCGCACAGCGCGTGTGCGCGACGCCCGAAGGAGTGCCGGGCGTAGAGAGGAAACAACCCGAGAGGGACGGAACTCGCAGCAAGTGTCCGTCGGACGCCAAAAAAAAAAAAATCAAAAGAGCCTCGGCAAAGCGAAGCGTTTCCCACTTTCCGAGCTTCGAGCACGATGACGGTCGTCGACCGTCATCAATCATGAGCGAAGCACGCCGTCCACGACGTGAAGCGAAGAAGCGATTCGCTTTCTTGGTCATCGGAACCCGCGGAGATGTCCAACCTTTGGCGATCTTGGCGGCGAATCTGGCAGCGAAACACGACGTTTTTTTCGTCACGAATCGGGACAACAGCTTCGCGGAAGCGCCCCTGAAAAGAGCTGGCGTTCAGCGCGTCGACTTTCTGAGCCTGCCGTCAGTTACGCCCCGGGGAGGAACAAGGGTCGTCAGCGAACATCAGCACCGAGCTGAGTGCACTGCCTTTCTCGAAGATGCGCTCGGCTGCAGAGTGGGCCACCAGGGTGGAGAAGGCACAGAGGCTGGTGACAGGGAAACTTTTGTTGAAGAGGCGTCGGAATGCCTCGTCGTCATCAATCTGTTCGCCGTTGAGGGTTTCCACATTGCAGAGGCTCTGGGAGTGCCATGCGCGATCGTCAGCCCTTGTCATATACCGTATGACGCGCCTCGCAACGTGGTTAGGGACATTAACTTGGGATACCCCGGTTTGTACGACGCCGAAGTGGAGCACTGGGCGTGGGTTTTGTTCGACACGACAAGGTGGGCACACTGGCGAGTCACTGAGCTTGGTCTCGACGAAGTGCCCTTTCTTGAGCGACGAATGAAGACGCAGCTGATTTATGCCATTCCACCGTCAATATATCCCATTCCTGGTTATTTGCCTGACACCTTGCGAGCCACGGGGTTTGTCTTTCCACCTGAAGGCTGGGAACGCGAGGTCATCGTACCAACTCGAATGCAAGATTTCTTCGAGGGCCCCGTCGTGTGCATCGCGCTGTCAACTTCTTGGGATAAGATGGGAACGCTTGGAAACGATGAAGATGCCATCCGCTTCATACGAGCATGCCACAGCTCCATGAAATCCCTCGGTCTTCGGGGTTTCTTGCTTCTGTCTACCTTGGATTCAGTCCTCGGAAGAGCATGGACCAGCGTCTTCAGGAAACGCAAGCTCGCAAACGACTCAAAGGCGGAGCACGAGACAAGCTGGCTAGACGGAGACGATGTTCTGCGAGCGTTCGCGGGATCTTTTCCCTACGAGCAGCTCTTTTCCTTGTGCTTTGCCGCGTTTCATCACGGGGGTTCTGGAAGTGTTGCTGAAGCTATTCGTGCAGGAATTCCACAGATCATACTACCCACCGTTTTCGATCAACAGCACTGGGCGGAACGCATGCAGTGGCTGTCGGTGGCAAAAATTCTATCGCGCACAGAGCAGAGTGAATCGATTGACATCGAAGAAAACGAGCTCTTCATGGCGTTTGAATTTCTAAAAAGCGCTGAAGCTCGCGAAAATGCAAGAAACCTGCGCGAGACAATCAGAGATAATGAATCAAACGGTGTGAAGGACACGGCGGAATTGCTAGAGAGCCTTGCGGAAACGAAATGCTCGCGTAGATCGAATCCGAGCGTCACCGTAAAACTAAAAAATGGATGGCGCTTCGCTTGCAATCGCCAAGCACGCGAAGAAGCGATGTATCTGTACGAAGAGATAGTGGAAAGGAGCGTGTATTTCAGAAACGGCATTCAACCGAAAAGAGGTGGCATCATCTTTGACGTCGGTGCGAACACTGGAATGTTCTTGCTTGCAGTTAATGATCGATTACGAGTTGACACAGAGTGCGGATGGGAAAGATACATCGCGTTCGAGCCTTTAACACAGAACATAGACACGCTCCGTAAGAACGCGATCGCGCATGGCGTTGGGCGGTACGATATCATGCAATGTGGGCTCTCAGACGCCGACGGAAGTGCCGATTTCGTGTACTTTAGAAGAGTACCCGGTAACTCAACGATGCACATTAAAGAGAAGCTCGAGCTGCAGAGCGCATCGATGAATCCGAGTCTGCTGGAGGATCGAGAGAACAGTCGATGTGCCGTGCGAACGCTGTCTTCAATCCTCGATGATGAGTATACCGACATCGAACGAATCGACCTTCTTAAGATTGACGTAGAGGGCAGCGAACTTCTCGTGCTTCGAGGCATCTCGAAAGCGCACATGAAAATGATCCGACATCTCGTCCTTGAGGTACACGATGTTGACGACAGGTTGTCAGACGTCTTAGAGCTCCTCACCATGAGTGGTTTCGATTGCTCGACGGAATCTGGGGAACGCGGGGCACGCGCATTCATAGTCTATGCGACGCGAAACTGACAGCCGCGATTGTAATTTTTGTGTTCACGCGTTCCCGCTACATGATTCAATGCCGCCTTGCGCTTATTCGTTTCATTCGTTATTGCGCTGTATTGGTCGTGAAAATAATTCAGAAATTCGAGTCCATGCGGCTATGCTGCCTAATTTTTGCTCCCTCGCTTCACGGTTTGTTGCAAATTGATTAAATTTAGCATGTTCCGAAATCGGTTTCGAAAACGCTTTTCTTCCGATTTCCGGAATCGCGTAATTTCCACTTTTGTCTGACTGATTCTTTGCCATGAGAACATATTTTCCGACTTCCACGTAAGATTTGCGAAAAGTATCTTCAGAAATAACGTTATTGGAATGTTCGATCTTCTCAGCGTCCACTCTCAGCAGCACGGACGTCACACGACGACCAGCCAAGGGCTTACTCAAACCAGACACAGGTACGTTAACGTCTTTCCTCCCTCTATCGTTGCTTTTCAGCGCCGAAGGCACGCAAGCAACCGCCGCGCGCGCCAAGAGCACACAAAGATCAAAAACGTTTCCGACACGATCCGCATCCGCACTTTTTTCCGCCGTTTTCGCGGTCCTTCTTGCGAGAGACCTTCAGCGCATGTGTCGACTCTTCAGATCTCAAAGAAGTTGTTGAGCGACCAGCGACGTGTGTTGGAGTAATCGCTCACCAAACATCTCCATGTGCTCTTTGCTGACCCTTCCAACACCTTGTTCCCCTCTGCCAATTCAGGAAAAACTTTTTTTCACACAAAACAACAACGAGATGAGCTCCAAGGATATCAACCTCAAGCTCGCCGAGGAGGCCATGGCGCTTCAGGCGAAAATCGGAGTCGGCATCGTCGACGCCGACATGTTTGCTGAATTCGCCTCAAAGTTCCCTGGTTTCTTCTCCGAGAAGTTCCATCTCATCATGGGTCCGGGCAAGGCCGACAACAAGGAGTGCAGCTTCGGCGACATGATGGGTGTCGCGAAAAAGGTCTTCGACGCCATCAAGAACAAGTCCATCAAGCACGTTGTCACTCCCGTCGACGACAACACCATGAGCGTTCAGATGATTTTCGACTCTGTCTACCTGGACGCTCACGGTGATGAAATTGCGGGTACTGAAGGCGTGTACGAGTTCACCACCCTCCTCACCTACAACGCCGACCACAAGATCGTGAGCTGGAACCAGACCTGGGACACCGCCAGGATGGACAACATGCGCGAACTCGAGAAGGAGGCCAACCACAAGATCTTCGAGCGCAACAAGGTTCTGTTCAGCGAGATTCTCGGCGCGTGGGGCTCCGGTGCTTTCAACACTACCAACCCCGACGCCAAGAAAGTCGCCGAGAAGTTCATGGCGGAGGACTGCGTGACGGACGCCCGCTACAACACCGCAAACTCGACCGGATTCAAGGTCTACGATGGCCGAGAGGGCTGCCTCGAGTGGTGTGCCTTCCTGGAAAAGACTTGGGCCATGCCCGATTACTCCATCTTGGGCGTCTATGAGGGTCCCAAGGGTGAATGCTGGGCCACCGGGTCCGCCTCTCCCCTGCACATCCCTACGGGCAAGCAGATGCCCTTCCCTTGTGAGTTCATTTACCGCGTCGGGTTCGACAAGGAAGGAAAGTGCACCTACTTCAAGTTCTACAACAGCGGAGCGTTCGTGTACATGGACTCTCTCGTCTCCGAGAACGAGGCGGTCGTCGCTCAGATGATTCCTTTCCCCGAGCGACCCGTGGCCGATAAGGTTTTCGCCAAGAACCTTGAGACTTTCTGGGGCAACATGCAAGCGTGGGGCTCTGGGGTGTACAACGGTCCCAAGGGAACTGCGCTCGAGACGATTGAGAAGTTCTGGGCGAAGGACTGCGTCGTGGACTTCCGTTACCCCATGAACACCACCTCCGTGTTGGACAAGCCGTTCAAGGGACCCGAAGGAATCTTCGAGTGGTGCCAAATTCTTGCTGGCTGGGACATGCCCGACTTTGATGTGCAGCACGTCGTGGAGTGCAACGAAGGCGAGATTCTTGCCCTGTTCCAGTTCACCAACACCGTCAAGGCGACCGGCAAGTTAGTCGGTAACTACGACTGCGTCTTCCGCTGCTCCGTCGTGAACGGCAAGATCGCGCACGCGACGATGCACCAGGGTCCTGGCGCTGTTGCTCTCGACGCGGCGCACACTCCCGATGCGAACAAGTTCTTCATCGTCGAGCACGAGTTCCGCTCGCCCGAGAAGGCTGAGGAGTGGTGGAAGAACACGGCGGAGCTCTTCTCCGACGCCGAAAAGCTCAACGCCACCAACAAAAAGCAGTTCGAGCTCGGTTTTGTCTTTCACCAGTTCCTTCCCCAGGCTGCGGGCACCGACAAGAAGATGCAGTGCTTGTGGGAATGCAAGAACACTGTGACCAAGGAAGAGTTCCAGCAGTTCATCGACGGCCCCTACGGCCCAGATGCGACGGACTGCGTCATCAACCACGTGTCCCCGGCGATGCAGGGCGCCATCCTTCCCGGCACCAAGTTCTTCCTGCCTTACTTCCAGGCTGCGCCTGAGCATCCCATCCGGACCAAGGGCTCTTTCTTCTGGGTGAAGCACGACTTCAAGTCCCCTGAGTCCGCCGGGGAGTTCTGGAACGCGATGGGCTCTCTCGATTTCAAGGCGATCACTGCCAAGAACAACAAGCTCGGTTTCCACAACCACACCTTCGTTCCCGTTGCTCCTGAGGGCCCCATGTTCTGCCTCTGGGAAAGCGACAAGGACATTTCGGTGGAAGAGTTCCAGACGTTCGTCGACGGTCCTGACGGCCCATCCCCGGCGCTGATCAACCACGTGCACAAGACGGACCTCAGCGCCGCGGCCGTTCCCAACGCGAAGTTTTCTGTCCCGGTAGAAGGCGCTGTGCTCCCTCTTAAGGAAGTTCCCGACACTGCGGCAGTCACTGCTAACCAGGCTATGGCGGCCTAAGCTACTTAGAGACTGCGACGAACGAGCCAGCGCACCCTCTCACACGTGCAGTCGCGTCGTCGCGAGCGCGGTGACATCTTCGTATTAAATCTGCAACATTGTAATACACTTAATTTACGTGAAGGGGTAAAAAATATGTTTGTCTCCTTAAGACATCTAATCACCAGTTAAGGATGATTTAAAGGAGTTAAATGTCTGTCGTCTGTGCTCAATCCATTCGGGATATCGCCGCGGTCTTCTTTTCTTCTCTCTCGCGTCACCCCCGCGACAGTTCCCACGGCGATCAACGACGCAACGCGACGCGCGCTGTCGCGTCGTGGACGCATTGTCCCCTCATAGCATGCACTCATGGGTCCTTGTCTAAGTACACCGGGATCCAAAGAGGACAGGCATGATGGGGCCTCGATACGTCCTCAAGAAAATGTCTCGACAAGCGAGTCGAAGCATCCGAGTCAGGACAAGTTGTCTCCCCGAGGAGCCGAGGCTTCGGCCGAGACCTCGGCAGAGCACGTGTCCAGCCATAGACCAGAGCTGTCGCCCCGAAAGCTTCAGTCAATCGAGTCAGGGGAGCAACTCGCCGATCCTGGACGAGAACGAGAACCGACGAGTCCGGCCGCCGAGGAGATCGATCCCGTGCCCGAGGACGCAAGGCCGCGGAAGACGAGTTCGAGGGAGGCTAAATCAGTGTTCAGCGCAGAGACTGTGAGCAAGCTCGAACAACAGACCTCGACGATAGGCGATTCTTCGTCGATGAGCTCATCCCGCCGCGAGTCCATGGACACCGTATCGAGCTCGAACTCGTCATGGTCCCAAAGGTCAGCGAAGCACACCGCCTCGGTGACAACGTCTTCTGTTTCCCACGACGGAGCGAGTTACACACAGCTGAACCAGTACGTCATCATCAAGGATCTTGGTCGAGGGGTTCACGCAAAGGTGAGCCTCGCACTTAACACTGCAGACAATAACTTTTACGCTGTCAAGGTGACGAATAATAACGCCGTGCTCGCGGAGACGGCTGTGCGCAAAGAGATTGCCGTTCTCAAAAAGCTCGATCACGACAACGTGCTGAAGCTGTTTGAAGTGGTCGACGACCCGGACAACGGCGAACTTCTTCTGGTTCTGGAGTACGCTGAAGGGGGTCCAATCTATACGAGATACAACCGTACTCATTTGAGCGAGGATGTGGTGCTCAAGTATACCAGAGATATCATTCAAGGACTCGATTATCTGCACCACGTAGCGGGAATCGCGCACATGGACATGAAGCCAGAGAACCTGCTGAAATCCGCAGACGGGACAGTTAAGATTGCGGACTTTGGCGTGTCTTTCGTTGGGAGAAAAAGCGATCCGCGAGCTCCTAATGCCTCGAAACGGATCGTAGGTACGCCTGCATTCATTGCGCCAGAGATACTCGGTGATGATGGTTATGATCCCTACAGCGCTGACATTTGGTCTCTCGGTATCTGCATATTCCACATGAGCACCGCTAAACTCCCGTTTGTTGGGCGTACGATTTTTCAGATCGTTGCAATGGCGAAGAGGCAGGGTCTGCGCTTTCCACCGAATCCGGAGCTCTCGGCGGAGCTCATGGACCTTATGGCAGCGATTCTGCAGGTCGATCCACAGAAGCGCGCGAGTATAGAGTACATCATGCAGCACCCTTGGATTACGTCGAATGGACAATACCCTCTGCAAAGTCTCTCGAGTCTGGACGAACACATTAAAGTCTCGGAGGAGGAAGTTGCCGCTGCCGTGCGACACGATCCCCTGGCTGCGCTTCTTCGTCCCCAGTTCAAGACCGAACACTTCGCTCCCGGAGAAGTTATCATGCGCAAAGGCGAAGTGGGAGACAGAATGTACTTTATCAACGCCGGAAACTGCGAGGTTCTCATGGATGCGCTCGCGGACGTGCCAAGCGAAAACGACGCTGCGGTTCTCGCGGTGCGTCACGCAGGCGACTACATTGGAGAGCTCGCTGTGATGGAGACGATCCGAAGCAACGGCGCCACTGTCGGGAAACGTACTGCCACTGTCAGAGCACGTGATGACGTAGAGTGTCTTACGGTTACAGTAGATGCCATGATGGAGGCGCTGAAAAAGGACACGGGTGGGAGGGAAAGACTGATTCGTACTGCAAGCTTCCGGCTGGAACAGAACGACGAAATCTTGTTGCAGCTTCAAGAGAGTCAGACTCACAGCTTCAACATGCGCGTCGCTTCAATGTTTACGCCTACGCGAACACTCCAGGTGTTGTACGCGGAAGACAGCATGCCGACGCAGTTTATCGTGAAACGGTTGATGAAACGCATCGGTCGGGTAAACCTGACTTGCGTCTCGAATGGACAGGAAGCGGTGGAATACTGCGAGCAGTGTACTCGAGGAGAGGCGCCGCGTCCAGATATCGTCTTGATGGACTGTCAGATGCCAGTGATGAACGGCTTGGAGGCGACAACTGCGATTCGTAACCTGGACGAATTGAGGGTGAGCCGCGTCCCAGTCGTCGCGGTGTCTTCCGGAGTAAAAAGCATGAACCAACAAGCTTGTTTGGAAGCAGGCATGGACGACTACGTGTCGAAACCATTGAATCAAGTCGTGCTGACGGACGTGCTCGTGAGAAACCTTCCACCAAAACTGCTCGGTCATGATGAAGCGAACGGAGGGCTCGATTATTAGAAATTCAATATCAGTGCTAAGATTAAGTCGACGTGAACTTTGACGGTATCTCACACGCGCCGGTGTCGCAGTTGTCTAACGACACCGCCGTGGCGCGCTCGCTTCCTTCACCCGAAAACTGATGGTTCGAGTCCTGGACGTACACAACCTGTTCCGGCGCCGTCGCGACCGCCGGACGATTCGAATACGTCTCACCGATGCGACACGTCGCATGATAGCCCGCCTCGCGAAGGTCGCGGATGCAAGCATCAACCTTGTCCTTGTCCACCGCTGCCAATAGACCGCCCGCGGTCTGTGGGTCGTATATGAGCGGATAGCGAGGGTTTCCGGACACTTCGTCTTGGTTCGCCACCGCCCTCGACAAGCGCACGTTCGCAGGCTGCAGCGACGACGTGATTCCAAGCTTCAGGCACTCTTCGGCACCATCCAAAATCGGCAAGGCGTCAAGGTCAAGAACGGCCGCTAAATTCGAGCCCTTGCACATCTCCACTAAGTGGCCCAGCAGTCCGAACCCAGTGACGTCTGTGCACGAAGTCGCCCCGTGTTTCACCAAAATCTCCGCGCCGACTGCGCTCGGTTGTCGCATGCTGTCGAGCGCGGCGCTTACCCATCGCCCCTCAGCCTTCGCGCGCATGTCAGCTGCAAACAACGTGCCAGTTCCGATAGGCTTCGTCAAGATCAAAGCCTGTCCAGGCTTCATCCCGCCCTTCTTCATCAGCTTCTTTCGTTCCGCGACGCCGTGCACCGCGAAACCGAGCGCTAACTCCGTGCCCTCGCAGCTGTGCCCCCCGGCGAGCGCGCACCCCACCTCTTTGAGGACTTTCGTGGCCCCAGCCATCATCTGATACAGCGTTTCCTCCACCTGTGGCTCAAGCCCGTATGGCACCTGCGCGATGGCAAGCGCAGCGTGAGGCTCTGCCCCCATAGCCCAGCAGTCACCGAGCGCGTGTACCACCGCGACTTGCCCGAATATGTACGGGTCGTCGACGAAAGATCGGAAAAAGTCGACGGTGTGCACGGCAACTTTTCCCGGAGGCACGGTGATGACCGCAGCGTCGTCGGGCTGGTCAAGCCCGACGTCCACTGCGGGATTCGTCGGGATGTCGAGCCGCGCCATCACACGACTGAGCACACTGGCGCCGACCTTCGCCCCGCAGCCCCCGCATCGCATGGGCACGGCACGCAACGCCGCAATCGTCGCCGGACCGGCGGCGAGCGCAACCTCAGCGACATCCGGTTCGGGCGCGGGCATCTCCGGCATTTCCTGGTACATCTTCATCCACTTCTTGTCGATACGGTCTTTCCACGCCCACAGCATAGCACCAGTGCTCGTCGCGCCACCTAGGCTAAGCGATCCCCACGACGCGATGGCGTGCTTCGACCCGGTGCTGATGAGACCGAGGAACGTTTTCTGCGGGGTGAAGTCCACAAGCGCCTCTCCGAGCAGATAGCGACGCAAGTTATCAGCCAGCGGGGGGCCTTGACGCACTGCGAACACGCCGGCTTTCGGGCGAGGATGTCCGACGACGGAAGCGCAGTCACCTGCCGCGAAAACGCCCGGCGCGTTCGTAGATTGCAGCGTTGGCGCGACTCGCACAAATCCGCCGTCGACATCCAGGCCTGACTCGGCTAACCACGGCTGCGGCGCGGCTTGCGTGCACCAGATGCACTCGTCCGCGGGAATCTCGCGGCCACTGGCCAACTCAACCGTTGCTTTGGAGACGGTCTTCACACCGTCCCCCTCAATGAGCTCGATGCCTCGAGCCGCGAAGATGTCCCGAAACGTCGCGCGCGTGGCGGGCGGGTGCGTGGGCATGAGTTCGCCCCGAGTGACCAACTTGAACTCTGCGCGGTCGCTCGGCTGCCCTGCCTTTTGCAGCTCTGAGAGCATTCTGTGCTGCATGGCGAGCGCCAGCTCCACGCCACCCGCGCCTCCGCCCACTACCACCACTCTCGTTTGCTTCTTTGTGGTCAACACGCGGTCCAAGAGCGCTTCCCAGCGCGCGCCGAACCCGAAGATGGGCTTCACTGGGGTGGTGAAGTCGCCGGCTCCCGCGACTTGACTCGCGGCGGGGGTGATCCCGATATCGATGGACACCGCGTCGTAGGGAATGGACGGCCGGTTCTTAAGAATGATGCGTTTGTTCTCGTAGTCGATGGACACGGCCTCGTCGTGGATCAAACGGTGTCCCGCAAACGTGCACAGCGGCCGGAGATCGACGTGACATTCGTCCCACGTGTAGTGCCCCGCGATGTGGCCGGGGAGCATCCCGCTGTACGGCGTGTTCACTTCTTTGGCGACCAGGGTGACACGCACGCCGGGAAGCTTGTTCATTCCAAACATCTTCAAGACGTACACGTGGCTATGCCCTCCGCCGATGAGCACCAAATCCTTGACCACCGGTCCGTCGTCCGTCATCTTCCCCATCGCTGCAGACGCGCTTTTCTGTCTCCGTCGGCGGGGCGTACTTTTAGATCTGATTGGCAGGACGGCACGGGAATCGGACGTACGGGACCCGCGATATCCGGGGCTAGAAAGACCAATGGACGGCGCAGATACGGCAGCCACCAAGCTCATGCAAACCCCACACGCGGAGCGTCCTGCGCTCGAGCGTATGCGCCGAGGAAGCCCCTAACCGCCGCCGAGAACATTTCTCGTACATTATCGTGAGTCCCGCGTGACGCGTCGATTGATGATGATCACTACAACAATGGGCACCTTCGCCAAAACTATGCCTGCCAGCGAGGCAAGATGCCGGATAACGATGAGCGCACTCACGCCGCGGCTCTCGGGCGCTCGCCCCGCGTTCAGTTCGGGCTCTCGCTCTCGCTCTCGGCAACGCCGATGCGCGCCCGTGCGTTGCCAGGTCTCGACGGGCGCTCCGCCCGCGACGGCCGGTGAGCTGAGCAGATACGATTGGAAAGGGATGAGTTGCGCGTACCGAACTGCTGGCGCTGGGAAACCGGTTGTCCTCATCCACGGCTTCGGCGTCAGCAGCTTCCAGTACCGCGACACGGTGGAAGAGCTCGCAAAGACTAATAAGGTGTACGCGCTCGACCTGGTCGGCTTCGGGGCGTCGGACCAGCCGGACACGGAGTACTGCATGGAGTTCTGGAGAGATCAGGTGATCGATTTCGTGGACAACGTCGTGGGACAGCCCGCGGTGTTGTGCGGAAACAGCATTGGCAGCCTCGCGGCGATTCACGTCGCGTCCACCAAGCCTTCGTGCGTCGACGGTGTGATTCTGCTCAACTGCGCTGGGGGCATGAACAACAAGGTGAAGCGCATGCCCGGCGATTTCGACGGGTTCGGGTGGCAGTACAAAGCTGTCGTGCCCGTGTTCGCCGTCGTGCTCGCGCTCATCGACTTCGTGCTCAAGATCGAACCCGTGGCTAAGCCTCTGTTCGACAACGTGCGCACCGAGGATAACGTCAGGAACGCGTTGCAGGGCGTGTACAAGAACCCTTCGCGCGTCGACGACGCGCTGGTGAGCTCCATCACGGACGCGGCGAAGCGCGAAGGGGCGTTCCGCGCGTTTGTCCGCATCCTCACCGGGCCGCCGGGACCGAGGCCGGAGGAGATGATGGACAAGGTGTCGTGCCCCATGTTGATTCTCTGGGGCGACGAGGACGGCATCACGCCCATGGACTTCCCGCTCGGCCAGTACTTCATCAAACTCCCCGAGACTCGCGAAAATACCACCCTGAAGGTGTTCCCGGGAGAAGGACACTGTCTGCAAGACGACAACCCGAGCGCCGTGACCCCGGTGATTCGCGACTGGGTCGCGCAACTCTGAGCGCGACGCGCGCGCGGCGTTCATTTAGCTACATAGGATATTCTACACGCACAAGTATTAATACGACCGTATCGCATTCGTGAATGATATCTGCTACTGTATGTAAGGCTACGAGACTACGAGATGTGACACCGTACGCGCGCCTGTCAACCCAAAAGCCACCCTTGCGCACCCGAGTTGTTGAACTCCGCGGCGGACCTCGACGCCGCCGCGGAGTGCCCCGGCTTGGGCCGAGTTTTGGCCCACGTCGCGCCCGTCGCCTTCATCTCCTTCACCCGCTTCACGATCTCCTTCGCGGTGTTGAACGTGCCGCCGGTGTGTTTTTGGCACACGAAACACAGCTTCTCCTTGGCGTTGTGTTTCAACGCGCAGTGCTCGCAGAAGTAGTGCTTGCACTTGGTGACCACGGGATCTTTCGCGTCCGCCCAAGTCGAACCGCAAATCGCGCACGCCGCGGGGGTTTCATCCTCCCCATCATCCTCGTCTTCCGGGTGTAACGCCTCGCCGTTCTCGCCGAGATCGCGCTCCATCTTTTCTAGTCTCGCCATCGCCTCTTTCTTGGCCTTCTCCTTCGCCTCCCACTCCCGGTCGAGCTGCCACCCGTGTTTGTAGTCGCCGCGGTCGTGCAGGAACTTACACGAGTCGCCGTACCCGCAAAACCCCGTCTCTTTGTAATCCTTGCAGATATCCGGCTTGTAGTCCATGATGAACGTCGAGCGCACGTTCGCGGACGCGCGCATGGGGCCGTGCGCCCCACCTCCTTTCTCACTCGAGATGGTGTGCTCTTTCCGGAACCCGGCTCGGTAATCCACGTAATTCGCGCTTCCCTTGTAAATCTTGTCATCCTCGAACCCATCCGCGCGCGCGGCCGCGGTCGCTAAAACCTTCTCGCGCATCGCGCGACCGTCCTTGTCCTTCTCCGTGTCTATCTCGAGCTCGGCGGTGGCGCCCCCGTCGCCGCGCTGCTGAAGAGAGCGGTCGCCCTCGAACGCGAACACCTGGATCTTGCCTCGGTCGTCCCTCGTGGACCCGCCGAGCAGGGTTTTCTTCTTCTTCTCCGCGGGCGCCGACGCGGAGACGCCGGGTGCTGCGTCGTCGTCGTCGTCGTCGTCCGACGACGCCGCCGCGCGTTTCCGGACGTTCCCTCGACCGAAGGTCCCCTTCTTCTTGAACCCGCTCATGGTGGCTCGCGCGGGGACAAGTGCGAGTCGGTAAACGAGCGTCGTCGTTTCCTTCTGGTTTTCGACGAGGCCCGAGAAGCACTGCGTTCGCGTTTCGGTGCCGAGTCGGCCATTCGTCGGCGCACGACTCTCGCATATCGCGCAGCGGTCGACCAAACATGGCCTCTCACTTTCGTGGCAGCTCGCGGCGGCTTCTCGCCGCGGTGGCTCAGCTCGGGAGCGCGCAGTGCAGGGCGGGCGCGGGCGCCTCGACGTGCACACGTGGCCTCGCCGAATCGTCGGCTTGGGCGCCTCGGCGAGTGCGCCAGTTCACCGCGGGTAGACCTTCGTGGGCCGCCGCCGCGAGCGGCACGGGTCCCCTCGTCGAGCAAATGCAGGACAAGATCCGGGAGGGGCTGGGTGGTGCGGACGAGGTGGAGGTGATCGACGTGTCCGGGGATGCTCGGCACGTCAGCATTCGGGTGGTGTCGGCAGCTTTCGAGGGCAAGAGCCCGATCAACCGACAGCGCCTGGTGTACAAGTGCATCTGGGAAGAGATGCAGTCCGAGCGCGTGCACGCGGTGCAGGGCATCGAGACGAAAACGCCCGCCGAGGTGTCCAAGTGATGAGCGCGACGTGTGGAGAAAGCGTGGGAGAGAACCGCGGGTCCGCGGAGCCGAACTCGGGGATCGTCGACGGCGCCGCGGCGCATACATCCCGCCACGCGGACGCGAGGTCGACTATGTATCGTAGGTCGTTTGTATACGCAAATCTTATCGAGAATATCACGAACGCATTCGCTTACGCCTTGGGCACCGCGCCACGCACCGCGCCGGGGACGTCGTAGTTCTCCATGAACCACTTCACGGTGGTCTCCATCGCCTCCTCGAAGGGCGTGAACTTGAAGTCGGGGAGGTACTTGCGGAGCTTCGCGTTGTTCGCCGTCTTCTTGAACTGCCCGTCCGCCTTGGAGGTGTCAAACTTGACCTGCTCCTTGGGCATGCCGATCGCCTTCGCCACGGCGTACGCGACGTCGCTGATGGAGATCTCGTCCTCCTCGCCGACGGAGAGGATGATGGGGTCCGCCTCTTCGTACGAGCGCAGGGTCCAGATCATGAGCTTCGCCAGGTCGACGGAGTAGATGAACTGACGCAGAGGCGTGCCGGAGCCCCAGATCTCGAAGTCCTTGCCCTCCTTCAAGCAGTTGGTGCCGCGGTGAATCAGGCCGGGAATCACGTGCGAGTCCTCGAGGTGGAAGTTGTCGTGCTTGCCGAAGATGTTCGTGGGGATCACCGCGGTGAAGTTGCACCCGTACTGAGACTTGTACATGCGGTTCTGCACGTCGACCATGCGCTTGGCGTAGGCGTACCCCTCGTTGGAGAAGTGGGGAGGCCCGTTGTGAATCATCGTCTCGTCGATGGGGAAGGTGGTCTTGTCGGGGAAGATGCACGTCGAAAGGCACGACACGAGCTTCTCCACGCCGCGCTTGTGGCACTCCTGGAAGATGTTGTCGTTCATCGCGACGTTGTTCCTCCAGAACTGAACCTTGTGTTTCATGTTCGCGAACAGGCCGCCCACCTGCGCGGCGAGGTGGATGACGTGCGTGGGCTGGTACTTGTCGAAGATCTTGGCAGTGTCCGCGGGGTCCGTCAGGTCGCCGTCCTTGCTGCTCAGGTACACCCACTTCTCGTCGGCGTTGTTCTCCGCCTCGATCACCTCGCGGATGGCCGAGCCGACCAGACCGGTCCCGCCGGTGACCATGATGACCTTGCCCATGGTGAACGAAGGTGCGGAAAGAGAGTCTTGAAGATACCCTCTGGTCGAGGGTGCGACGTGACGCGCGCGATCTGTGCGTGCGGGGCTTGTGCAGGGACGGCGCGACGCTCGGCGACGTCGATCGCACTTTTTCCGGAGGCCGCGGAACCGCTCGTTGCCCCGCGGCCTCTGCAGAGGCCGGTTTTTTCATGGCGCATTTAGTCTAAGAAATGTGCTATTCACGATGACGTTTCGGAGTTTTGATACACGATAGCTTGTGCGTATTCCGATTGATGACAAGATGAAGAGACCCGCTCACGCCTCCGCCGAGGCTGCGTCCCCCCCGCTCTGCTCCGGCGGCGCGCGATATTTCAGCAGCGCCTTGAGGTCGAAGTTGTCCGCGCGCTTCACCAGCCCGACGTGCAGCTTGGTCTTGAACGTGTCCACGTCCACGACGGCGCCAAGGCTGCACTGCAACGCGACGTTGCTGGAGGTGGCAAACTGCGCGCCGCGCGCGCACTCCGCGTCGACATCCTCGAGGCTCTTGGTGGGGTCGTGCTTCCGCAAAGCCTCCCGCACCGCAGCCAGGAGCGCGAGGTTCGAGCCCGGCTCCACGCGCTCCGCGCCCTCGATGGCCTCCGAGACCTCCTGCGCGTATGCGCGGATCTCCATCCAGTGCTGCTCAAACAACGTCGTGACAAACTCGCCCTGGTTCAGGTTGGCATCCTCCTCAAACAGCTTGATGAAGTCCACGAACTCGCCCTCGGACTGATCCTTGGAGAGCGCCTTGCGCAGCGCCGCGTGGGACTCCTCGGACTTGGACGGGAAGAACTCCCGCAGCGCGACGTACAGGTCCTCGCGCCCGATGAGGTTGTCGTGCCCCGCCGCGAGCGGCAGGTACTCCTCCAGCGCGCGCGTCATCTCGTTGCGGTCGTTG
>JACLAB010011344.1_pt1 | contig 23122 bp, 16 predicted proteins | sample 8027921 | NCBI WGS metagenome assembly JACLAB01 (sample SAMN15725117, study PRJNA655200) | protist metagenome | isolation source: fluorescence activated cell sorting (FACS) single amplified genomes of... | place: USA: West Boothbay Harbor, Gulf of Maine | collected 2000-07-19
CTCGCCCCTCGCGTCTTTCGCCGCGGTTTCGCTCGTCGCGCACGCCAGCGTCCCCGTCACCCGAAACTGTTCCCGCGTCTCCGGAAAGTACCACGCGATCTCGCCCCTGGCGTCGCCCGCGATGTCTCGGATCTTTTCCGACCTCGCGTCCGCGCAGAACGTCAGCGCGTTCGCTTCGTCGCCGTCGTCGCGCGCGTCGTCGTCGTCGTCGTCCCGAAAAGCGTCGCCGAATCCCCGAAACACCACCGTTCGCACCGCGGGCGCGCCCGTGGACGCGCGCACCGTCGCCAACTGCGCGAACTTGGCGCACGCGCTCTTGCCGTTCTTTTTCAGCGCCGCCTTGATGGCGACGCGCCACGCGGGGACGCCGAGCGACGGCATGCGCGACACTTTGTGGCGACACTTTGAAACGCGCCGCGACGCCGACGCGGTCGGCGCGCGCCGTTCGGATGCGCGACGGCGTCGACGTCGACGCGCTCGACGCGCTGGAGGCTCTCCGCGACGCGCTCGACGCGTCGTCGAGGCGTTCCGACGACGATGATTCGTTCCGCGCCGAGTCATCGTTCCGCGCGTCGATGACGCCGCGCGGGCGCGGGTTCCATCGCGCGCTGGCGATGACGATCGACGACGCGCCCGCGAACGCGCGCTGGATCGCCATTTCGGTTCGCCTGCCTCCGGGCGCGACGTTCGACGCGGATGAGATTCGGGCGGCGACGCGCGCGAGCGACGGGTGGACGTGCGAGACGAGCGGCGACGCGGATGGCGAACGAACGAGCGCGAGCGCGAGCGAGAGCGCGCTGACGTGCGCGCGACGAATGATTCAAACGACTGCGTCGCACGGCGACGAACGCGCGCTCGCGTTCGCGGCGATGGCGCACGCGCGATACGGCGCGACGCGGCCGGGCGGCGGCGCGGCGAGGATCGAAATCGACTTCGGCGCGGCGGCGACGCTGATGGACGGAACGACGCGCGTCGCGCGGGCGCGAACGGATGGTATTTGGGACGTGCCGGTCGGGGACGCGAGCGCGGTGGGGCGCGTGCGCGCGACGAACGCGGCGGCGCAGTTGGCGGGCGCGGCGTGCGTGTTGCGCGCGATTCGAGCGTCGACGCGGCGCGCGCGGACGCGGTGACTTTGTTCGCGCGGACGTTCGTCGCGCGCGCGCGTCGCGTTCGTCCTTTTGTAATAATGTACTTTTGTAATAACGCTAAGCTAGTCGTAGAATTCGTTCGCGTACGGAAGCGCGTCGTCGTCTTCCTTGACGAAGACGAACGTCGTGCCCTTGTTCCCCGTGCACACGCGCACGCCGTCGCCGACGTAATCGCACGTCAGGTACCCCATCGCCTCCTTCCCGAGCAACCTGAACGGCACCGGATACGGCACTCGCACCGCGATCGGTTTCTTCAGGTCCACGTACGCTAAATCGAACCCGTAATCGATCCTCCCCTCGCGCGCGTCCAGGCGCGCGTTTGCGCTCAGCCGAAACCATCCGTATCCGTCGCCGAAGCACACCGCCTGGTCGACTCGACGTTTTCGCGCCTCGCCGCGCAATCGCACCCCCTGTCGCACCGCGAACCCACCATCGCTGAGTTTCGACAGCACCGCGCGCTGAATCGGCGACGAGCTCCCGCTCCCGCTCCCGCGCCCGCTCGCGTTCGCGTTCGCGTTCGCGTCGTCGAAGAGCGTCGCGAACGCCGCCTCCAATCCCGGCGTCGTCGCGTCCGTCCGTCTCCCCAGCGGCGCGCGCGGATCGAACGCGCTCTTCGACGCGTGCGCGAGTCTCCACGTCCCGTGCAGCGCCGCCGCGACGGCGTCGCCGTCGCCGTCGAACGCGCGCGCGACGTCGAACGCCTCGGTGAGCGCGTCGACGCGCCGTCGAATCGCGTCGTCGTCCGCCGAGCGCGCGATCGCGTCGAGCAGATCGCGCGCGGCAGAGCGCGACGCGACGGCGCGTCGACTCGGAACGCGCGTCGATGGACGACGCGCGTCGACGCGACGGAGATTCGCGCCGCATCGCGCCGCGACGTCGGACGCCATGTCGACGCGCGACGGAGTGGCGCGTCCGCGCGCGATCTGCTCGACGCGATCGCGCGCGAGGAGGACGACGCGACGGGCGACGCGACCGGGACGCGCGCTCAAGACGACCGCCGCGACGGGCGACGAGGTGTTCGTGTTCGGGCTCGGGTACCTCGGACGCGCGCTCGCCAAAGCGCTCACGAAAGAAGGGTACGTCGTGCGAGGGACGACGCTCGACGAGCCAGAGGACGACGAGGACGCTGAAGGCGCGGAGACGTTCAAGACGTGGCGCGGGACGCGCGATGACGTCGAAGCGATCGAAGCGATGGTCGAGCGGGCGACGTACGTCGTCGTCGCCGTGCCGCCGACGCGCGCGGAGACGGGCGAGGGGTGGAGGGATCCGGTGTACGACGCGTTCGCGAGGACGCTGCGCGCGGCGCGCCGGGACGAAGCGGGACGACGAAGGACGCGGTTCGTGGGGTACTGCAGCACGACCGCGGTGTACGGCGATCACGAGGGACGATGGGTGGACGAGACGAGCGCGCGCCGGGCGGCGTCGGGAACGGCGAAGACGCGACGCGACGCCGAAGAGCGATGGTCGGCGCTCGCGGCGGCGGCGAACGGCGAATTGAAAGTCGTCTCCTACCGCCTCGGAGGGATTTACGGCCCGGGAAGGAACGCGCTGGAGACGGTGAAGCGAAGGGCGACGGGAGAGAGCGAAAGCGCGAGTCAGCGCGCGCGCGCGTCGCGCGCGTACACGAGTCGCGTGCACGTGCGAGACGCGGTGAATTTAATCGCGGCGACGATGCGCGCGGGCGAAGCCGCGAGCGACGCGTACAACGTCGTCGATGACTTTCCGATGTCGCGACGAGACGCCGTGGCGTTCGCGGAGCGACTCATGGGCGTCGCGCGCGATGGCGCGTCCGAGGCGCCGGCCGCGCCGGTCGCGCGCGAGGAGTCTTCGCGCGGGGAGAAGCGCGTGAAGAACGACCGCATGAAGCGCGCGCTGGAGCGATTCGGCGGCGAGCGAAAATGTCTCGAGTTTCCCTCGGCGTATCAGGGTCTTCGCGAACTCGCGGTGGACGAGGGAATAGTGCAACGCGACGACGCGTTCGCGAAATGGTTCGACGAGCGATTCTCGAAACTCCTGGCGGGAGAGTACGCCGATGTGCGATTCGAGCAAAGGGGCGACGACGGCGCCGACGCTTCGTCGAACAGAGACGACGCGCGCGAGATGCCTCGTCCCGAGAGTGGCGAATCGAGTCGCTGGTTTTGCGAGTTTTCGTAAAAGAATCTTCGTGTGTGTGTACAATAGTCGTGTCATTTCTAACGCATACCTCTAGGAACGAGTCCGCGCGGTGGGGGCACGAGTCGCCTCGCCGGCGCGTTTTGGACGTCCGCTTCAATCGCTCGCACCGCCTCGATGTCTTCGCGTCGACCCTTGACGCCGAGCGTAAGACCGGATTTCTGCACCCACTGCACCCAAGGGCCCCATGTGCGTCGATCGCGTGAAAGCGTCGAGGCGTGACCGACGACTATGACGCCTCTTCGCGCCCTCGTGAGCGTGACGTTGCATCGTCGAGCGTCCGCGACGAAACCGATGGTGTTGAGGTTGTTCGCGCGCACGGTGGAGACTATCATGAGCTCCTTTTCTCGACCTTGATAGCCGTCGACGGAAGACACTTCGACCCCGGCTTCGCCGGTTTCTCTATCCACGCCCGTACGCACGCCTCGCGCGCGTAACATCGATCGAATCAGTCGCACCTGCGACGCGTACGGCGTCACGATGCCGATGTTGCACTCGCGCAACTCCTTCGCTTGGAGAAGATCGGTGAGAATCTTCATCACTTGCTCGGCTTCGACTTTGTTTGAGTAGCTCATATTATCGTTAGTTTCCATGGCGTCTTGAGGTGATGGACAGAACGCGATCGGCACGCTCGGAATGGGCCACGCGAATCCTTTGGGCGCCGGACGCTCGGCGGCTGGCGTGCCGCTCTTCACGAGACCCTTGTAAAACGACAGCGACGGAAAGTAACTGATCGCCGGGTGCATGCGGAACTGCGTGTCTAACAAGTACGGCTTCACCCCGGCCCGAATCAAGCGGTCAAACAGCGAGAGTGTCATGCCCGCGAGCTCGGCTTCGCGCGAAACCACCGTCGGCGGAAGTTGTTTGTGATCGCCCACGAGGACGAGCTGTTGACAACCGTTCGCAAGCGGAACGAGGGCCATGGGCTCGGTCACTTGGCTCGCCTCGTCCAACATCACAGCACTAAAGTTGATTCGATCGAGGAAGTCGCTTCCAGATCCCGAACACGTCGCGCACACGGCTTGTGCGTAACGCACCGCGCGCAACTGCGCCTCATACGCCTCGTGCTTCGTCGCCCCCGGCGGAATGGCGTTTTCGATTTGATACCGCGCCAAATCAGGTCGCACCGCCTCGGGTCGCCCTAAACGAATGACGTTCACACCAGCCTTCGCCAGGCCCTCGACCATGTTATCCACCGCGGTATTCGAGTCGGACGTGCACAATACGGGTCCGTGCCCGATTTCGAGCATGCCGCGAACGATGGCCACCGACGTGTGCGTCTTGCCGGTTCCCGGCGGCCCTTGAATCAACGTCAATCGTCGCTCCAACGCCGCTTTCATGGCGTCGCGCTGCGACGTGTTCAGGCTGTGGATTCTTGTCACGCTGTCGACGACGCGATCGTACGGTCCAGCGAGCGATAAATCGCCCGTGGGATTAATCGTCCCTTGGCACAGCGTGGGCACGACGTCGCGCTCGACCATCTCGCACCCGGGGAGCCACGGTTGGGTTTCGCACACGTTGAATCGCGGTTCCTTCGCCGCGAGAGGTGGCGCGCCGCTTTGATCGATACCATCGGTTTTATCATCCCCTCGCACGTTAAGCGAGCCGATCGCCGCCGCGAGTTCGTCCGCCAAATCTTTCGCCGGTCTTTGAAAGCCGGCGGTGAGAATTTGTCGAAACACGGGATTCGTGTTGCAGATGGCCTTCTTCGTCGGATCGTTCGGCTCGAGAAGTTCGTACAGCGACTCTATTTGACGCGTGTACGTGATTCTGTTCGCTAATCGATCGATGCGCCAATCGTCGCCGGAAAGTTGTTGGACGTCGCCGTGATCGAGCTTGATGTGCAACTCGTTGAGCGTGTACGGGACGATTTCAATCACGCCTTCGTACTCTTCCACGGGCGTCTCCGGCGCCGCGAGCGGCTTCGGAGCTTTGGGTCTCGGCACGAACGCGGCCGCGGTGACTTTCAACGACGAGTTTGCCGCGATTTGGTTCACGGGCTCGGGTTCGGATTCGGGTTCCTCCTGCTCGACTGGCGGCTGGTACCTTCGCACGAGGATGGAATCACCCACCTGCACACCTCGTTTGCCGTCGTTAGACTCGAGCGATTTCAAGCACGCCATGCGCGTGATGACGTTTGGCGCGTCCGCGCTCGTCGGTGTGGATAAGCACAAGCGCCCACCCTTGAGCTTGGACGGTTTCGCCACGAGGTTCAACGAACACGTCCCCGCCTGCTCGAGCGATTTCGGCGACCGCTTCTTGATGCGCTCCATGATTTGATTAGACTCCTCGCAAAACTCCATCACCAACAGACGAACGTTTTTCGTGTAATACGCCGCCGTGGCGAGATCACCAAACTCTAAAACACCCCCCGTGCTCGAAGACGTCGACGCGGTTTCTTCGCCGACGAGATCCGCCCCTCGACAGCACGCGTCCACGAACGCCAACGCCTCCTTCGCCCTCGTCCGGCACGGAATCGCGGCGATGACCTCGGTAAATCTCTTGACCGACATCTTCAACCCGAACGCCGCCATCGCTCGCGCCACCTCGCTCGCGTGATCGGCGTGCGTCTCCTTGACCAACGCCGCGACGAGCTTGTAATACGTCGTCTCGTCGATCCCCATCGGACACACCGTCGCGGGATCGCCCGGGTGTCGCTTAAACGTCCCATTCGCCGTCTCAAACCTATACCTCGCCATCGCGTGCGCGAAAAACTCGAACGCCCCGCTCACGTCCCCGGTGTTCACGCACCGCTTAATCTTTGTCGCGTACGCGATTTTCGGCGGCGGTTTCGCCGTCTTCTTCCCTCGTCCGCGTCCGCCGCCCCCGCCGCTCGGCGCGTGTCCGGCGTACCCGTACCCGTACCCGTGCCCGTACCCGCGCCCGTGCCCGCGCCCGTGCCCGTGCCCGTACCCCTGCGTCGCGCGCGCGCGCCCTCGTCCGCCGTATTCGCGTCCGCCCCGCGCCGTCGCCGCCGTCCCGCTCGGTCGCCCGCGTCGCGGATGATGCTGTTGACGCGCGTCGTCCCGCGCCCCCTCGCGACTCCGCGCGCGGTCATCCATCATCGCTCGTCGCGTCCCATCGCGCGCCGACGCCCGCGCGTCGCTCGCGTCGCCGTCGCGTCGTCCCGCCGCCGCCTCCGAAGATTCCATCCCGACGCGTCGCGATCGCGACGCGTCGGAATCGCGCCCGAACGACGCGTCCCGCGACGATCGCGACGCGTCGCGATCGTGACGCGTCCGATGCGCGCGACGCGCGTCCGACGCGTCGTCGCGATGTGACGCGTCGTCCCGAAGCGTCACAATCGATCCACCATGCGGCCGACGCTCGCGTCGATGCGCCCTCGCGTCGCGTCGAGCGCGCCGCGTCGCGATCGACGCGCGTCGAGCGCGCGCGCGTCGCCGACGGCGCCCGTCGTGCGGACGATCCTCGGGACGATGACGTTCGGGTGGCGACACGCGAGCGAAGCGTGCGACGACGACGCGAGCGCGCGAATGCTGGACGCGTTCGCGCGCGCCGGGCACGACGAGATCGACACCGCGATCGCGTACGCGAACGGGGAGACGGAGCGAATCCTCGGACGCGTCGACGCGGGACGGCGCGCGCGCGTCGACACGAAGGCGAATCCGTGGCCGGGCGGGACGATGACGCCGAGCGCGGGACGAGGGGGGTTAGGGGCGAACGAACTGCGGGCGCAGGTGCGACGGAGCGTGGAATCGCTGCGAGGGACGAAGATTCGAACGCTGTATTTACACGCGCCGGACGCGGACACGACGCTGGAGGAGGCGCTGCGAGAGTGCGAACGGCTGCGCGTCGAGGAGCGCGCGTTCGAAGACGTGGGACTGTCGAATTTTTCGGCGTGGGAGACGGTCAAGGCGCACGAGCTGTGCGAAAAGTACGGGTGGAAGAGACCGACGATTTATCAGGGGATGTACAACGCGCTGACGCGAAACGTCGAGGCGGAGTTGGTGCCGGCGCTGCGGGCGACGAAGATGCGCTTCGCGGCGTACAATCCGCTCTGCGGAGGGTTGTTGACGGGGAAATACAAGGGCAACACCGACGTCGGCGCGGTGTCCGGCGGGCGATTCGCCGGGAACGACATGTATCAGTCTCGATTTTGGTTGCCGTGCTATCACGAAGCCGTGGCCGAGGTGGTGGAGGCGTGCGAGAAGCGCGGCGTCGCGCCCGCGGACGCCTCGCTGCGATGGCTCTACCGGCACTCCGCGTTGGACGGCGCCGAGGGCGACGCCGTCATCGTCGGCGCGTCGAGCGCGGCGCAGCTCGAGGCGAATTTAGCGAGCGCCGCGCGCGAAGAGTCGCTGCACCGGGACATTCTCGACGCCTTCGACGCGGGTTGGGAAAAGTGTCGCGCGTCCGCCGCGCCGTACTTTCGCGGCCACTGTAAAATCGCGCGTTGAAGTCATCATCAAGTCACTCATCGCAGTCACCATTGTCGCGTCGTCACATCGCGCCGTCGCGCGCTCGCGGACGAAACATGTCCGTCGCGACGTCGCGCGCGCCGTCGCGCGCGCCGGCGTCGCGTCCGCGACGGCGCGCGCGTCGCGGACGCCGCGCGACGACGCGCGCGCTCCTCGCGACGACCCGCGGGACGTGCACCGCGCACGGACTCGACGGCGCGTTCGAGCTGACCCACGACGCGCGCGGGACGACGTTCGTCGAGCGCGTGACGCTGGCGCGCGGCGACGACGCGGACGCGCTGACGACGGAGAGCGGTCGGGACGACGACGGGACGACGTGGGACGCCGACTGGTATGGCGACCGCCGCGCGACGACGCTCGACGGCGCGCACGCGTCGGCGATGATGACGTGGGTGCGCACGAATCAGTGGAACGATGAACTCGCGGCGGCGGGACGATTGCGGAGGAAGAAGCTCGCGGAGGGGGTCGAGGCGACGGCGGCGCTGCGGCGGTACGGCGTCGAGGCGCCGACGCCGGCGAAGGTCGAAAAGCGAGGACGAGGGAGGGCGAAGCGACGAACGGGTCGCGGGTTCGGTGGATTCGGTGGATTCGGTGCGTCGAGCGACGCGCGAGCGCCTCGCGTGCCGAGGTGCGCGACGAGCGTGTACGCGGTGTCGATGCTCGACGGCGGTCGAGTCGGCGGAAGAGTCTTCGTGGACGAAGCCACGGGGTTCGCTTGGCGCGCGGAATTTTATCATCAACGCGGCGTCGAGACGTGGATGTTCGAAGGGTGGGAGCGCGTGGCGGTTTCGGAGACGGACGAGGTGGCGGTGCCGCGTCTCGCGCATCGAACGCACGCCGAGGGCCAAGTGACGACGTTTCGCGCCGAATCGACTTCGTCGGCGAGCGAGGATCGAGAGACGTACGCGGCGTTACCGAGCTCCAGCGTCGCGCCGTGGGCGAGCGAGCGCGCTTGGTCGGGCGATGACGCGACGATAGCGACGTGCCGAGGCGAAGGTGGACATATATTAGTCAAGGCGACGCTGGAATCGAGCGACGACGGCGGCGCTTCCCTGACGGATTGGTTCGTCCTCGACACGGCGTCGACTGGACTCGCCGTGGCGCCGCACGTCGCGGACGCCGTGTCTATGCCGTCGTTTGGTTCCATGGCGATAGTCGGCGTCGCCGCACCGCTCGAAGGCGCCCTCAGGCGTGGGAAAAAGTTATCCGTCGGCGCGCTCAGCCTGTCGTCGCCGATTTTCATGGAACAGAACTTGGACGGCGCGCTCAGAGTGCCGAACGGCGAGCGACTGGCGGGCGTCATCGGTTTGTCCGTGCTCGGCGCGCACGCCATCGTTCGCATTCACGCGCCGTTGCGCGTCCCTGGAAGTCGCGATCCACCAAAGTTGGACGTGCGCGTGTTTCGTCCAGAGGCGTACGAGCCGAGCGCCGAGATCGAACGCGCGTGGGAGCCCGTGGTTTTCATAGACGGCGTTCCGTACGTCGAGTGCTCGTACACGATCGCCAACGACGGATTCCAGGGCGTGACTGAGATGACCACGGAGCGCAGAGGACTGTTTAAGCTCGCGTTGGGGACCGGCGGGGTCGGCGTCGTGCTCGGCGATCGCGTCGCCGTCGAAGCCGACGTCGCCAATCGCACCAAGGCTTTACAGCCCGGAGGCATCATGTCCGGTCCCGGCGAGAGCGCCGGTCGTCTTCAGCGCGTCGGCGACGAGATCGTCACCGGTCGAATCGAGACCGTTCGTTTCAAATCCTTCGAGTTTAAAAACGTTCGCGCCGTCGTCCATCTCGACGGCGCGCCTCCGGACGCCGACCTCAGCCCGCACGCCGACGGCGCGGCGTGCGCCGACCTCTTCCGCGGCTGCGAGTTCGTGTTGGATTTACGTCCATCGAACCCTCGCATCGCCGTGTGTCCGCCCTGACCCGTCATCGCGCGTAATGCGACACATTCATTCTCACATTCGCGCGTCCCGCGTCCCAGCCGTCCCAGCCGTCCCGCCTCCTTTGCCCGCCGCCGCCGGCGCGGTGCGCGCGTCCGCACCTCGCGACGCGCTCGAGCGCGCCGCGACGCGCGCGGCGCGGCGAGGAGACGAACGCGCGCACCGCGCGGTTCGCGCGCGCATGGCGTCGAATAAGCGCGCGCGCGCGACGCCCGCGACGACGCCCGCGACGACGCTCGCGGACGCCAACCTCATCGCGCAGCTCGTCGACGTGGACGGCGTCGCGGCGGGACCCGAGCTCGATTTGCCCCCCGACGTGGGCGCGCGCGAATTGCAGTCGCTCCTGCGCGAGCTGCTTCGCGCGTCGAGCGCGAATCCGGAGGACGACGACCGGCTGACGACGCCGTACGCGTTTTACGTCGACGGCGAGGAGGTGACGGGAGCGTTGGCGGCGACGATCGTGGAGCGGAAGATCTCCGTGGAACAGGTGTTGAAGATAGTTTATCAGCCGCAAAGTGTGTTTCGAGTGCGCGCGGTGACGAGGTGCTCGGCGGCGATCGCGGGACACGCCGAGGCGGTGCTGAGCGTGGCGTTTTCGAGCGACGGGAAACACTTGGCGAGCGGGAGCGGAGATTCGACGATACGAATGTGGAATTTGGATTCACAGGCGCCGAAACACACGCTCAAGGGACACACGAATTGGGTGCTGTGCATCGCGTGGAGCGCGGATAACGTGTACTTGGCGAGCGGGGGGATGGATAGCGCCGTGCGATTGTGGGATCCGATCACGGGCGAGGCGCGCGGAGGGCCGATGAAGGGTCACAAGAAGCACGTGACCGCGCTGGCGTGGGAGCCCGCACACGTGGCTTATCCCGTCGTGCGATTTTGTAGCGCGAGCGCGGATGGGTCCGTGCGAGTTTGGGACGCCGTGCGGCGCGCGTGCTTGTTTACCATGTCGGCGCACACGAAAGCCATCGCCTCGGTGAAGTGGGGAGGCGAGGGATTGATTTACACCGCCTCTCGAGACACGACCATCTACGTCTGGGACGCGAACGACGGCAAGGTGGTGCGACAGCTCAAAGGACACGGGCACTGGGTGAATTCGTTAGCGTTGTCGACCGAATACGCCCTGCGCACGGGGCCGTACGATCACACCGGGAAAAAGCCTGAAAACGACGCTCAAGCCAAGGCGCAGGCGCTGACGAGATATAAGGCGGCGACTGGAGGGAAACCGGAGCGCTTAGTGAGTGGTAGTGATGATTACACGATGTTTATGTGGGAGCCGTCGACGACCAAGACGCCGCTGCAGCGCTTGACTGGGCATCAACAACTCATCAACCACGTCTTATTCTCGCCGGATGGAAGATACTTCGCGAGCGCGTCGTTCGACAAGGGAGTCAAACTGTGGGACGGCCTTACGGGCAAATTCATCACTTCTTTTCGTGGTCACGTCGGTGCGGTTTACCAGCTCGCCTGGTCCGCCGACAGCCGGTTGTTGATGAGTGCGAGTAAGGATAGCACGATGAAGGTGTGGGACGCGCGATTGAAAAAGTTAAAGGAGGATCTCCCGGGTCACGCCGACGAGGTGTACGCGGTGGACTGGAGTCCGATGGGGACGAAAGCCGCGAGTGGGGGGAAAGATAAGATGCTGCGACTCTGGATGCATTAGCGAATGTAATAGTATTGGTCATTTTTACAAAGTGTCTTTTCGTAGCGACGCCGCGCTTAGAAGCGCGAGCACGTCGTAAAGCGTTCGCAGTTTATTCAGATTCGGAAAAGTCACTCTCATCATCGTCGTCGTCGTCTTCCTCCGAAACGTCGTCTTCAGAATCGTCGGAATCGTCGACCACGTAAGTTTTCGCCGTCCGGGCTCTCGCCGGGCGAGCGGTCGATCTCGGCGCCACCGGGGCGACGACTTCGGAATCGCTCTCGCCGCCAAAGTCCTCTTCGGAATCAGACGCCACGGCAGCCTTCTTTGCAGGTGCACGTTTCGGCGCGGCCGATTTCTTCGCAGGAGCTGGCTTGGAGATCGCAACATCATCGACGGCGGCGTTGATGGAGGACATGTTGAACGCGCTCGCCGGCTTGGCGGCGGCGGGCTTGCTCAACGCGGCGCCACCTCTCAACGCCAAGCGCTCGGCGAGAGACATCGGCTCGGTTTCTTCGTCTTCGCTTTCAACCTTGGCCACCGGTGCCGGTGCAGGTACGGGCGCCGCCTTGGGCTTCGCCGCCGCCTTGGGCTTTGCCGCCGCCTTCTTCGGTTTGGCGATTTCGAAATCGTCGTCGCTAAAGTCATCGTCCCATTCATCTTCGTCGCTACTGTTCGCCGCGCGCTGCTTCGCCATCTTCTTCTTCGCGGCTTTCTTACCCGCAGCGGTGTTGTTTCGCGCCGCCGCGCGTTGTTGCTTCTCAAGAACGATTCGGGATTCTTCGTCTTCGGCGTCGAGGAGCTCGAGCGTCTGCTCCAGGGTGTCAAGATCCTTCATCCACAAGTCCTTCTCCGTCGTCTTGTGAAGCTCAGCGACTTCTGCTTCCTTGGCTTCTTTTTCTGCGCACAGCTCGTCAACTTTCTCGAGCGTCAAATTCCAAAGAGGCATGCCCAGGAGGTAATCGTAAGACCCGGCGACATCGTTGGCGATGAACTCGCCGTCTTCGTCGAGTTCGGCGACGGAACCCTTGTCGGTCTTCGGAAGACGATCATAGCACAAAGCTTCGAGCTCAGCGATGAGTTCTTGCTTCTTCTTGCGGTTCACGACAAGGCTTCCATCGACGACAGCGAGAATAAATCGCATCTTGTTCGACAAGCGCTTGAGCTGAGACTCGGCGAGACGAATCAACATTTCTCGGCGTTGCGAGTACGCCTTGAGACGCAGAGGAACGAACGCCTCTAAGATGGCGACCGGAGAAGAGTACTTGGTGATCACACCTTGTTCGTTGAACAAGTGCATGTTGGTGATGTTCAGCTTGGTGCTCAACTTGAACTTCTTCTCGATGCCAGACGCTTGCGCGGCGGCCAAGTTCTCCGGCGGCATCGTGATCACAAAGTGCACGGTGCTGTCGGTGTGGTACTCCTTGTAGTCGGTGATGAACGGCTTGGCAGTTTTCGTTTTTGGCACAAGCATTTCTTCGAGGAACTCCTTGTAATCCGAGGTCCACGATCGAAACGGCAACTCGGTGACTTCCAACGTGCACTCATCGCGAATGTTGTACGAGCCGGTGACGTTGTAGCGCGTCTCGCCCTTGACGAGTTCTTCCGTGATCGAACCCTTGAAGTGTCTGTACCACGGATGCATTTGCACCGGACTCTCGCCTTCGAGCACGAGTCGAATGTTTGCGATCAAATCTCGCGGATTGAAGTTCGGAATACTCGTCGACCATCCCGTACCGATGCCTTCAGCGCCGTTCACCAACACGAGCGGGAGAACCGGATAGTAATAATCCGGCTCGATGCGCTGACCGTCTTCATCGAGGTAGTTCAACAACGCATCGTCACACTCCGGGAACATCGCGCGGCACACTTCGTGCAAGCGAGTGAAGATGTAACGAGGGCTCGCATGATCCTTACCGCCTTGTAAGCGAGTACCGAACTGCCCGCTCGGCACGAGCAAGTTGATGTTGTTCGAACCGACGAAGTCTTGCGCCAAGTTGACAATTGTCATCGCGAGAGAAGCTTCACCGTGATGGTAGGCGGAGTGCTCGGAGACGTAACCACTCAACTGCGCCACTTTGATGTCGGACTTCAGCTTACGCTTGAAGCACGAGAAGAGAACTTTGCGCTGCGACGGTTTGAAACCGTCCACCATACTGGGAATAGAGCGCAACAAGTCGGCTCTAGAGAACAAAATGAGCTCCTTGTTGATAAATTCGTCGTATCGAATGTCTTCACCGGTCATGTCTAAGAAAGTCCCCGGTTCGTACGCCGTAAGCCACGCCTTGCGATCTTCGACGCGCTTTTTGCTGAACGACATGTCAATCAAGTCACCGTCACCGTCACTTTGCCAGACAAAGCTCTTTCGGTGGTGATCGAGAGACGCAAAGTATTCTTTTGCTTCGTTGGCGGTAGAAGTACCGAGACCCTTGTAATACTTGATGCTCCAGCCAGACGTGCCGTCGTTCGCTTCCTTCCACGCTTCGTACTCGGGCATAGTGTAGAACACCTTCGACTGCTTACCCTTGGTCGCCTTGATGATTGGCGTGATGAACTCGAGTAAAAACCCAGGAATCTTGAGTAGAGAGGGGAAGTGAGCGTGCAAAAAGTTGATGAGCAAGCCCTTGATGTGCGAACCGTCGTGATCCTGATCGGTCATGATCATGAGCTTGCCGTAACGCAGCGATTTCGCGCTGTCGTACTCCTTACCGTGCTGTAAACCAAGGATTTGCTTGATATGATTGATTTCGGTGTTGTTCTTGATTTGCTCATGCGAAGCATCGCGGACGTTCAAGAGTTTACCTCGAAGCGGGAAGACGCCGTACTTGTCGCGCCCGACGACGGAGAGACCGCTCACGGCGAGCGCCTTCGCGGAATCCCCTTCGGTGAGAATCAAAGTACAAGACTCAGAGTTGCGTCCACCGGCATCGTTAGCATCGTCAAGCTTTGGAATACCTGTCAGACGCGATCGTTTGGCACCATCCGTCTTCTTGAGTTCCTTGCTCTGCTTGAACTGCGCCCACGACATGATGTTGTCGACGACGCCCGACTCCATGAGCTTCTTGATGATGGCATCTGAAGGCGCGTAAGCGCTGCCAAACTTGTTCGGTCTCGTGATGAGGGTCTCTTTGGTTTGTGAATCAAACGCCGGGTTCTCGATGAGCGCGTTGACGAATACCCAAAGATGGTTCTTCACTTGAAACGCCTTCAAATTCTTGCAACTCTTTTCCTTCTTCTGAATCTTCTCCAACAACTTTTGAGAGATTTGATCTGCGACCGAGTTCACGTGCGTACCACCCTTCATGGTGCAAATACCGTTCACGAACGAGCACTGCTGGAACTGCGCGGTGTCGGAGATGGTGACGCACACTTCCCATCGATCCATCGTCTTTTCGAAAATCTTTGGCGCGTTCGCTTGGCCATCCAAGTACAAACTCACGTAATCACTGAAACCCTTCACCTCGAGCTTTTCGCCGTTCAAGTAAATGTTTGTGTTTTTGCCGATGTTACCCGCCGCGTCGTACACGCGCTTGCACATCAAAGCCGCGACGTCTTCGTTCACGAGGGACTCCATGCCGAACTTCTCAAAGTCTGGTTTGAATGTGATGCAAGTCCAGTTCTCGCTTTTCTTGCACTTGGAAAGTTCCGGTTCGCCCTTGACGCTCATATTGTTCTTGAACACTTGACGATATCGCTTTCCGCGCGAACCATCGCACGTTTCGACGATGAACTCGGTGGAGAAGATGTTCGCCAACTTGGCGCCGTAACCGTTGCGCCCGCCGACAACCTTCTTTTCGTTGTCGTCGTAGTTGCTCGACGTCAAAAGATGACCAAAGATGAGTTCCGGGACGTAAACGCCTTCGTCTTTGTGCATTTCTACGGGAATGCCGTTACCATCGTTATACACTCGAATCAGCCCTTGCTCGACGTCGATGTCCACGCGGAGTTCCTTCATCTTTGGGTCGCGCACCTTGTTGTCCGTCGCGTTGACGAGAATTTCATCGAAAATCTTGTACAACCCCGGCACGAAGGACACTTGCTTATGCGTCAAAGATTTTGTCGCCGCATCGTACACCCACGCCTTCTCCTCCGCTCGCTCGCACGACCCGACGTACGTATCCGGACGAAGCAAAATGTGTTCGAGCTGCGTCTTCTTTTGGTAAATCTCCTCCACGGATTTGTTATTCTTCGTCTTGTTCGTCGCGTTCCCGAGCGGCGACTTTGGCTTTTTGCTCGTCGGTTTCTGTTCGATCATCGCGCCCGATCGTCAGTCGTCGTCGTCGTCAGCGTCGTCAGCGTCGTCGGCCGCGGCGTCGCCCAAACCGTCGATTCGGTTCGTTCCCCCGTCTCTCGCGCCATCGCGCGCACCTTGCTCTTCACCGCGGGCGAGTTCTCGTCGAACTCCGATTCCGACGCGTCGTCCTCGTAATCATCCTCGCTGTGTTCGCTGTAATCCATGCTCACGTCCGCCATCGCGACGCGAGCGCGCGCGAGTGTGCGCGGGACGCGCGACGCGCGCGCGCGATGGCGCGCGCGATGGCGACCGACCGGTGTGTCCATTTTTTATGACCGCGCGGTGTCTCGAGTCACGATCGCTTGATTTTGGGGGTACAATCACCCCGATCGCCGTGTGCGTCGATGGCGTTCGAGCGCGTGATTCACCGCATTTTGCGCCCGCGCGCGGACGCGCGCGCGCAGCCACGCGTTCGCGCGCGCCCGCGCCGGGCGTCGCTCCGCATCGTGCGACGCGCGGCCGCGCGCATCATGGATGACGATCGAATGATTAAGAGCGCGTGGACGCCAGAGGTGCGAGAACGCCGCGATGGATGGAAATCGAGCGCCCCGCGCGCCGTCGCCGCGACGACCCGTCGCGACGTCGCCGACGCGACCCCGACATCGGCCACCGCGCACGGTTGGTAACGACCCCGGGTGACGTCGCGGTGACGGCGCGCGATGGCGCCGCGCGCGGGCGCGGGCGTCGCGCGCGCGACGGCGTCGAGGGCGTGGATTGGATGTGTGCATTATATTTCATCATTCACGCGCGCGCGCGACGCGCGCGCGACGTCGCGCGCGACGCACGACGTCGCGCGCGCGGACGCCGAGGATCTTATCGCCAGCGCAACCGACGGCAACCGACGGCGATAGGGCTTGGATGAGGTTGGCCGGCTAAACGCGGGCTCGGGCTCGGGCGGAGGACTGACGAATGCGCGCGCGCGCGATGCGAACAGGAGGATGAACTGCTGAGACGACAGATCGAAAGACTCGGTGGTCCGGGGAACTGGACCGCGATCGCCGAGGCGTTGACGGGGCGGTCGAGCAAGTCGTGTCGGCTGCGGTGGTGCAACCAGCTGAACCCGAGCGTGAAGCGAGGACCGTTTACGGCGGAGGAAGACTCGACGATTCTGGCGCAGCACGCGATTCACGGGAATAAATGGGCGGTGATATCGCGATCTATGCCGGGGCGCACGGATAATCAAGTGAAGAATCGATTCAATTCCACTCTCAGACGCTTAATCGCGAGCCAAAAGAAGGATGGCTCCGCGGGGTCGACGTCGGCGACGAGCGCGAGAGACGCTTCGTCGTCGCCGCGAAAGGCGCCGTCGCGACCGCAATCGCGAATGGGCGATAACCGAAGCGACGGTGTCAATGCGCCGTCGACGCCGAGCCGATCGAAGCGCGAGAGATCATTATCGCCCGGCGAAACGGTCGAGCAAGCGGGGTCGCCCAAGCGCTCGCGAGACAGATCGAGCAAGCTCGCCGAAAAGCGCGGGAACGTTGGAGATTCTCGAATCGATATTCCTCGCAAGAGTGCCGAGGCAGTGGCGATCGAACGGCAAGGTTTGGATAACCTCATTCAAGCCTCTCTCATGGAGCTCGAGCGACTGAAGAGCACGAAGGGTGAGATTCACGAGTGGGGAGCGATGCCCTACGGCGCCGCGCGCGACTGCGGCACGCCTGAACCGACTCGCTCGGAAGACGATGGCGTGGTTCCCACTTTGCTCGCTCCCAAGCCCAAACGCGGTGGCTTCTCGGTGCACGGGCCTTCCGATTTGTACGACTGGCGCTCGCACTCCCCGGCGCTCAGCGCGCCGTTTCTCGCCGGCTTGAAGCGCGTCGACTCGTTGACGAGTCTCAACGGTGATGCCTCGCCTTCTCGTCCGAGTAGTGCGCTCAGTGCTCCGGTGAGCATGCAAGCTGCTTCGATGTTACAGTCCGATGGCTGGTACGCGCGCATGCTGAACAACCTCGGCGCGCGCAAGATGGAGAACTCTGACGCGATGGATCGGTCCATCGCCGAGGTGAAGACGGAGTCCTTCGTGAAGCCCGTCCAAGCGAACGCCGCCGCTGCCATCGCTACCGCCAGCCTCAGAGCTTAAGCTCAGCCCGATATCGCGCCCATGAGAAGCACCTCATAGTACTTCGACACCAATCTGACCGTCCGCACAGATATCCAAGACACGAACCGAAATCAATTTTCGGCTCGCACGACCACACAGACCACTCATAATTCCCACCACCACTATTCTTTTCTCGCTCACTCGTGGGCGATGACTCGTACGTATGAAGGTGACGACAATACGTCTCTTCGCACCGCGCATCGTATATTTAATCCCATCGTAACATACTGATACCAAACAAACAACACGCGTTTCCATCGATTACAAACTAACTCAATTTTGCCAACTCGTCTCCGCGAGCGGCGGCCGCGACGACAGCGTTCATCATCGCTTGGCGCACGCCTGCCTTTTCGAGCTCATGCACCGCTGCAATTGTTGTCCCACCCGGCGAGCAGACTTTGTCCTTTAAAACGCCGGGATGTTCTCCCGTCTCGAGCACCATTTTGGCCGCTCCGTAAAACGTCTGCGCGGCGAGCTGTAAGGCGACGTCTCGAGGTAAACCGGCGCGAACACCCCCATCAGCCATCGCTTCGATTAAAATGAAAATATATGCCGGCCCAGACCCGCTCACTCCCGTCAAAGCGCTCATCTGAGATTCCATAATCACCTTGCACACACCCACCGCCGACATGAGCGCCAACGCCTTGTTCCTGTCGTCGTCGGAGCACGTGCTCCCGACGCACAGCCCACTCGCTGCGGCGCCGACTAAGCACGGTGTATTCGGCATAACGCGCACCATAGGCGGCGGCGTGGCGTTTTTGGACGTCCAAACCCCTTCCATGACGTCCAACGTCACGCCCGCGGCGACGCTCACGAAAACCTTGGGCTTGAGCTCGTCGGCGTCGCAGCCTCCGTAGACTTCTTCGAGGACGGATTTGATGTACGGCGGCTTCACGGCGAGAAAAACGACATCAGAAGACTTCGCCACGCTCACGGCGTCGGGAGCGACGACACCGCCGCGCTTGGCGAATGCTTCACGGCGCTCGACGTTAGATTTGTTGCACATCGTCAAGTCGGTGAATTTAATCATGTTTGCCGACACGAACCCGCACGCGAGAGCGTCGGCCATGTTTCCGTACCCGATGAAGCCGACGCGCATCGTGTTCGTTCGATCGTCGAGTCCGCAAAGTCGGTCGAGTGCGCGCGCAGTCGCGATAGTGACGCCATCGCGCGGTGGTGCGACTGTGGAATCGCGAACAAAGAGGTGACCGGAGCACAACAGGCGAGCGGGGTGGTATTACAAGCATAAAGCGCTGGTGATTAGTAGTAAAACAACAAAAAAACAGACGATCACGTATTATCAGACGTCCTGGGGTGCGTTGGAAAAGTCGTACTCCAACAACACATTGTTCGCGCCGTCGCATATGATGCGTTCGGCGTCGGCGTACGTACCGCCGAGCCAAATGGTGTGACCAAGAACCGCGTATCTCGCGTCTCTGCGAACGGGTTTAATGTTCGCCACTTTGGGCGGGGGCTTCACATCCAAGTCCCACACTCGAATCGTTCCGTCGTGAGCGCCGCTGACTAATCGACCAGGGCATCCCGTGGACAGAGACACGACGGCGGAGGTGTGTCCTCGAAGTTCGGCGACGAGAATCGGCGTGACTTGCGGGAGGCCTAGTTTCTGTCTGTTCATGCTCCTAAAACCACCGACCGTTTGTTCCTCGACCAAGTACCACACGCGGATCACGCCGTCGCCACCACCAGTGACTACGGTGTTCCCGTTCGGGCCGTGCGCGATAGCGCGGACGGTGGAGCCTTCGTGAGCAATCCAAGCGTTTACGACGGCTGTTTCGCCGAAAGTCGTATGACTCACTTCCGCGCTCAGCAACGCAGCGGATCCATCGGCGTTTCCGATTGAAATCAACCCAGAGCTTTCACACGCGTTCAAACAAAGCGTGGGTTGTCCGCTACGCCACTCACCTTCCTTGGTGAGCGCCGGCGCCTGTTCGCGGACGTACTCGTCGGCGTCGATGAGCGACTCCTTGGCGTGCTTGGCAGACTTGCCCTTGGCGTGCGAAGTCGCAAGAGACCAGCGACACAAACGACCATCGAGAGCGACGCTCCAAAGTGAGCCTCGCGCGAAAGTAACGCCCGTAACGACGTCGTCGTGATTGGCGCAGCCGAGCTCGTGCAGCGCGGCGCTATTCTTGCACGCCTTGTACAGTCGTACGACGCCGTCTCGGCCTCCGGATGCGACGTGCGCGAAATCATGCTTCTCTTGCTTCGGCGCATCTTTCGTGATCGCCACCGCCGTGACCGCACCGCCATCGTGCGCCCCCAAGAGCACGCGTTCTCCCAACGGCCTGGCGTCGACGTCGGACCAATCCTTCTTGTGCGCCGCGGGCGACACCGCGAGCGCGGAAGCGTCGACGACGTCGCACACCGCCACATCACCGCGCGCGGAGCCGACTACGGCGTACGGATACGCCACCGAGACCCTGCGTATGTAATCCTGCCCGAGATCGTAAGCCACTCGCGGCGTCGCCGCCCCTTCGTTCCACCTTTTCCTCGTCTCCTCCTCCGTAGCCTCCTTGCGCGCGCGCACGAGCGCGACGAACTCGTCGTCGTAACTGGCACCAACTTCACGTTCACGTTCCCGAGCCTGAGCCGACGACGTGGACATTTGCGCGCCTTCTTTCGCGCGCGCCGCCGCGCCGTCCTCGCCGTCCCCTTCGCCCCCTTCCGCGGCGTCGCTGCTCAGGTACCGCTCGTACCCACCCGAATCGTTCGCGAACTCTGCTCCATCGCGAACGATGGTTTTTCGCCTCGTCGTCCTCGCGCGCCGCGCCGATCTGTCGACCCACGACGCCGTTCGAGACGTCGACGTCGCGCTCGAACATCGCGTCGGCGTCCCGCCGCGCGTCGAAGACGTTGACGCCGCGCGCGTCGACGCTCGGTGATGCATCGCCCCGATCGCGCTCGCGGCGGGTGCGCGCATCGTCATCCTCACCTCGCGCGGCGTTCGCGCGCGCTCGACGTCGTCACGCGCGTCGCGCGAGGCCGTTCGCGTGGATTAATTCCCCAATCGTATCCCGCGAACGGCGAAAACGGACGCGATGCGATGCGTCGCGTCGCGTCGCGGCGTCGCGGCGTCGCGCGCGCGAGTTGAGATTGAACCCTTCACGCGCGCGACGCACGCGTCGTCGTCGCCTCGGTCGTCGTCGTGTGACGCGCCCGCGCGCGTCGTAACGCGCCCGCGCGCCCGCTCGAGATATTTTCGCGCGAACACTCGAAAAAAGGCAGATCCACGCGAATGCGACGACACGACGACGCGCGACTGGGGTTTGGGACGAGGGCCTTCGTGTGAGTATTAGATCGCACTTATATTTAATTATATACAAGATTTATGTCGTATAAATACATGGCGCATCGACGCGCACGCGCCTCGCGCGGCCGTCGCGCCGACGCGCGAGGTTCGGCGTCGGCACAACCCGACGACGTCGCGACCATGGCGTTCATTCTCGGTGGATTTTCCCACATCTTCGCGTTCAAGGGCGCGTTCCAAGCGGAGGTGCGCGATTGAAATAATATCTCGCGCGTCTTCGAGCGCGCGCGCGCGACGGACGCGGCGCGCGCGCGCGCGACGCGGGGCGATGGCACCCCTCGAGACCCGCGACTGACGACGCGAGCGACGCGCGCGTTCCGTGCAGGTGACTGTGGGTGAAAACGAAAACGCCGAGAGCGCGATTCGACGATTCAGAAAGGCCGTGATGTCTTCCGGTCACATCCAAGAGGTGCGCGCGATCGCGACGACGACGCGCGCGCGCGACGAGTGGACGAGTCCACGGATAGGTCCCAGAATAGGGTTACGCCGAGGGGCGCGCGAGGCGAGCGAGCCGTCGCCGCGGTGGACGACGCGCCCGAGCGCGCGATGGGCATGCGCGAATGACGATCGACGATCGATGACTGACGAATGATGGATGTGACTCGACGACGCAGACCCGCCGCCGTAGATACTTTGAGAACAAGCAGGACATTCTCAAGCGCAAGCAATCGACGCCGAGAAACAAGAAGGGCGGCAAGCCGAAGACTGCGGCGCAAGCTATCGCGGAGAAGGAAGCCGCCGCTTTGAACCCGCAAGGCCAACGCGCTGGTGGACGCGCGCGCTTCAACAACTGAGCGTTTGCGTAGCCGCGATATAGGTTTGGGCGAGCTCGCCTTCGATTTAGCTTTGATTGATTCGATGTTCGTCATCCGGGAGAGGATGGTGTAATCTTACCGTAACACACAACACACTCGTCAAAGTCGTCGACGGCGGCATCCTGAGCGCCGCACGACGCGCCCGCTCATCGCCGCGCGCGATGTCTTCGCGCGAAGTCGTCTTCGCCGCCGGATTGGTCCGTGTGGTTTGCAATACTGATGAAAACCTCGCGTGTTCGAACGTTGACGCGTTCGCAGGTTGCCGCGCGGCGTGCGGGCGTAGACGGCGTGCGATCGTCGTCGCGCGCGCACGGCGAAGACGAGGACAGTTTTTGTTTGATTAACTCGCTCGAACCGACCGCTTCGCGCCCTCAGCGCGCGTCGAACCGGCGCCATGTACGCACCACGTCAGCAACCACGGATGCAGCGTTCGTTGAGTCAAAAGAAACGCGACCAGGCGGCGGCGCGTAAGCAGTATAACAATGAATGGCAGATCGGGTTGATGAACGCACCGTGCGCTGATCCTGGGTTCTGCTGTTACGCGTTCTTTTGCGGACAGTGCGCGGCGTACGGGCAGAGAAAACTTCAAATGGGGCCGGCGTGGCCGTCTCAGTACACGTGCTGCAACGGAGGCACGTGTATCTCGGGGAGGTGCGGCGAACAATCGAACCCGGAGCTGTGTCTGTGCTGCGAGGTGGTGTGCTGCTTCCCGAGCGCCATGGCGACGACGCGTTTCATGATTCAAGACGAACAACGCGTGATGAACACTCAGTGCGACAACTGTCTGATCGGCTTCATGTTGCTCACCCAACAAATTGCGTTTTGCTTGCGTTGCGTCGCGATGGTGTCGCAAAACCCAGATATCGAACGATTGGCCGACGCCGTGGATTGCCTGGCGGATCTCACGTACGCCAGCGTGTGCGCGTGCATGCTCACGCAACAGCAAGTGCAAATCAGATACCGCGACAACGGCGGAAGCATCGCCCCGACGGGACGGATGGCGGGTGGCGTGACGACCGCGCCGCAACCGCCGATGATGCAAGCCGGTGTGCGATCCGGTCCGCAAGTTGTCGCGCAACAGCCGCCTCCGACGTACGTGTACACGGTGCCTCCGACGCGTCCGTCCCCGCCACCGCGCCGCGACGAGAATTATTACCCGACGGTTTAGGGACGAAATTTACGCGACGATATCAACAGTAGCTTAGCGTGTACCAAGATGAAATTAAAAAAGAAT
>JACLAB010013077.1_pt1 | contig 23112 bp, 11 predicted proteins | sample 8027921 | NCBI WGS metagenome assembly JACLAB01 (sample SAMN15725117, study PRJNA655200) | protist metagenome | isolation source: fluorescence activated cell sorting (FACS) single amplified genomes of... | place: USA: West Boothbay Harbor, Gulf of Maine | collected 2000-07-19
CATCGGCGCGAGCGTCGCCCCGACGTCGCCTCGGCAGCGCAGGCGCGACGTTATTTCCTCCGCCGCCGCCGCGCGCGAGGCGATCAAACACGTGCCTATCAACGCGTATCTCCGTAGTTCACGCACAGTACGACCCAGCCCCGTCATCCACACGTCCGGGAGATCCTGTGACTCGGTCGTCACCCACTGATTCGTCACCGCGCGGCTGAACGTGCTCGCCGCGCCAGTCGCCGCGAGCACGAACACTTGCTCGACGACGTCGCGCCCCTCCACGAGGCCGGCGACGCGGCGAACCTGACGAAACTTCACCACCGCCGAGCTTGCGAAGAGCGCGCGTCTGACGGCGCGGCCGGACGCACTGCCGCCGCAAAGGTATTCGAAGTTTGGTGTCGATACGAGTAAGTTCACGACGGCCCAGCACGCCGTGGCTTCGAGAAGCCGTCTGCCCACTTTCAAGTCTTCCGGCATTGGCACGAAGTTCCTTCTCCACGCCGCGAAGAGGATGCGCGATGCGAAAGTGGCCAGCATCGAGGCGACGTACGTGTATGCCAAACCGTGGCCGCGATGGCGCGTTCTTAGCGAATCTCTCCGCACGGACATGCACACACACGCGTGTTTCATCCAGGTCGTCGATTTCTGCGTCGAGGTCGCGAGGGGGACAGAGTCTTTCTGTCAGCACACGCAATCGGGACTCGGAACGAAAGCGCCGGGAGCATCGCGCGAAGACGAGCGCGTCGAATGGAGTTGGCGTACCACGGGGATGGACATCAGGAAGGGGTCCAGGTACGGGGTCATGAGGACCACTAGCGGAAACCACAGGGAGGCCCGCATCGCGACTTCTTCCCATTCGTTACCCGACGCTCTGCGAGCCTCGAAATGACGTCGAGACTCGAGCCTGCGCAACCAGAGCTCGAGGTGCACCCATCAAGCTTTCCAGAAACCGGGTGTTCCTTTTCGTGGCGTTCGACATTTGAGTCAGTCCCGCTGTGCGCACATCTGCGTCCACGATCGGCGACCGACAATGGCCATGACCGCCGAGGAGATTCGGTACCCTGACATCTATCTGGAGGCGTCCGTGCCGGCGCAGAGGAGGTCCCCGGAGAAGAGCGAGCGCGGCGACCCCTCGTTCTCGAGCTTTGAGCGATATTTTGACATCCGAGGAGGCTCGTCGGGTGAGACGCGCGGGCAAGGACTTTCCGCGTCGACGTCTGGCGCCAACGCCCTCGCCGCGCAGGTGAAAGAGCTGCAGGTGCGTGGCATTCACACTCACGCGGACCGAGCGCTAGCTCGTCCGTTGTCGCCTCGACTCCTTTCCTTTTTTGCAATTATTTTCCCGCGTGTCGGGCTGTCAGTACGCCAGATCCTCGTCGAGCGAGCCTAACCCCGAGCTCCCGAAACCGGTCAACAGGCGAAACTCGCAGAAAAGGCGAACGAACTCGAGGCTATCAAGGTACCCGCACCCCCTCGACGACTCTGGTCGACTCCGCACCCGGTGCCAACCCACCCCTCGTTTTCCTGTTGTTCTGCGGCCTGTCTATTGCTCGGACCGACCGCTGAATATTTTCCCCTTTCCTTTTTCGCTCACCCGCCGCAGGCGCGAAACAAGCTGATGGAGGAACACATCGAGAGCGTCGGGGCGGATAGCGAAGGAATCGTCAAGGTGAACGTTCGAGTGTTGTTGTACGCCTTTTTATTCGTCGTGGTGGCGCTGTGCGCGGCGGTCGCGGCGGCGTTGCACTGGGAGCCGGTTGGTCTGCGAGCGGCGCGGGTTCTGGCGGGTCGCTGGAGCGAGGCGGCGGTGTGCGACGGGATGTGCGAAGCGGCGGCGGCGCCGGAGACGCCCGCACCTGACGAGGGACGATTTTTCTGGCGGCTGTGGGGTCGCTAAATAAATGGTGTCCAAGGCGAACACACGGCACTCTATAGACTAGAACTCGCCTTCGTCGAACGGGTCGACGTCGCGGACGCCCTCGCCGACGATGCGCGCGACGCGAAAGAAGGCGTTCACCTGCGGAACCGGACCGGGGAACCTGAGTTAGCGCCGCACCTCGGGATGTAATCACGCAAAATCGCGCATTCCTAACGAGAAAGGAGGACGGCGTTCGTGTGGGTGCGCCGCTGGACGTACCGCGAGATAGGCGTAGAGCAGGTTCTGCACGTTCACGGTTTGGCTCTTGTCGAACGCGCGCGAGAGAAGACGACGCCACGCTGGAACCGGCTTCGGCGGTGCCACGCCTGCCGCGCGTCGTTGTTCCTCTTCGTCCAGCAACTCAAGCGCCCTCCGGACATCCGGATCGTCAAGGTCGATGTCCAACTCTTTTGCCTTCGCGCGCAGCGCGTCTTCGTGCCTCTCACGCGCGCGTAATTCCAGCTTCTTCATCACCTTCGGGTCGTCCAGGTCCAGCCCGTTGGCGAGCGCGCGTCTCTTCAACTCGGCATCCGACAGACCGTCCGGAAACAACGTCTCTGCCGGCGACAAATCGCTGGGTCCGGCGGGCGCGCGCATCTTCGCGCGCTCCGCTTCCGTGTACAGCCCGTCACGAGACCGGAACATGCCGCCGTAGGTTTTCTTATCCTTCACGTTCTGCGCCTCGAGCTCCGTCTTGTGTTTTTGCAGCGCCGCGCGCACAACCGCATCCCGCGGCGCGAACGCAGACGCTTTCGTCAAGTCGCGCACCGCGAGCTCGAGCGACGCCGAGCTCTCCATCTCCACGTACGCCATGGCCCGCCGGTAGTACGCCTTGGCGTTCTCGGCATCCATCTCGATCACCTCGCTGCACGTCCACACGACTTCATCCGCGGACGTGCGCATGTGTAGCTTCAACAACTTCAACATACACGCAGCCGCGTTGAGGTACACAGAGGCGAGAAACGCGCACGCTTCTCTTCGCTCGTCGCCCGCGAGAGTTTCGTCGTCTTTGAAGCACAGCAACTCCTGGTCCTTCCCCACGGTTTTGCGGATCCAATACCGAAACACAGCCACCGCCTGCGTGTACTTCAACATGGCCTTCGTGTATTGCGCCTCCGCGAAGAGCGCGTTTCCTTCCGCTTTCGCCGCCGCCGCAAACTCGATCTTCTCCTTCACCGATTTGGACGCGCGCACTTTCGCGTACTCCTCGCTCGCGTCGTGCGCGATGGTGTTCTTGACGAACTCCGCAGTCGATTCCCACGCCCGTCGTTTATCCTTCATCTGGCGTTGTTTCACCTCACCCGCCTGTTTCATGAGCTCTTCGAAGTCCATGTTCACGACCTCCTTAGCCTTCGCGAGCTCTTCTTCCTCCTCTGGTGTATCGCGATCGGGGGGGACGGTGTGGGAAAAAGGTGTCAGACGGCTGGTGGCCACGGTATCCGGAAACAGGAGGGGATGACGCGCGAAAGACGTACCTGATGAGCATCCAGCCTCTTCTTCTGTCCTCACCATGCCGATACCGCCCGCACTGCGTGTGTGCAGGCTGCGGGAAACTGGCGCAGAGCTATGAGAAAACATCAAGTGCCGTCCTTTTTGGCAGTTCCAAGTCGGCGGCCGAGCGCTGACTCACCTCGGGAACGTCGAAAAACAAAAGGGAACGATCGGACCTCAGACCTTAGACGCCATCGCGCAGACGCGATGGCTGACACCGCCAGCGATGGGGAGGAGGAAGACGCGGTGCCTCTGACCCTTCGCGATTGCCGTCCGGGGCTGTGGGTGGAGGTGAGAACGCCGAAGGCGCACATCACATGGCGCGGGATGATCTCATCCGTCGATCCGGCGCGGAAAGCGCCGGTTCGTGTGAAGTGGCTCGGCGAGTGTAAGGGGAAAGCCTGGCCAAGCGACATGCCCGACCGCCTGTTCATTTGGAAAGGCGGTGAGCATGACATCCACATCGAGTCGATTCACAACGTCAGCGATGACCTGTTCCATGCCGCGCGTCGCTATCGCATGCCGACAGGGGAATTGCCTCTGAAGGAGGATACGGGTTTTTACTGCTTGTCCTACGAGTGCCAAGGCCGGTGTTCAAATAGCGTCGCGCCCAACCATTACAAGGTGCCCGGAAAGGAGCCTAAGGCGCCGCCCAAAGAACCTAAAATTTCGACGAAAGTCATCAAACCTGCGAAGCGTAAGCACGAAGAGACGAAGCCTCAGAACTGTTACGTTTGGGAGCCGAATATCACCGCAGATTGCATGCCGTGCAACACGCACTCTCCTTTCACGTACATTCGTAGCAGAGTGTTCAGCGACCACGACGGGCCGGGGAAGTACATCACGGAACCGCGACACGTTGGGGAATGCCATTGCATGTTTCGTGTGAGAAAACAGCTCACGAAGCTGATTGGTCCCGTAAAAGTAAGGCACTCGGAAAAGACTTGCGCGTACAGGTCGCTTCAAGCCGGGAGCGTGAACTTTCCGCTTCACATCGTTGCGGACGACGGCGGGAAAGGAAACGGCATACGGTCAAAGGGTTTCATCCCGAAAGGCCAGCTGGTGATGGAATACGTGGGTGAGATCATCACGAGCGATGAGGCGGCGCGTCGAGAAACCAATTACGCCGATCGTGGGCTGTTTTACCTCCACGACATCCATGGCAAAATCCAGAAACACACGAAAGAGAAATTCGCGCTGGACCCGACGGTTTTCGGAAATGCCGCGCGGCTGTTCAACCACTCGTGCGAACCGAACGTGACGACGCTGGAGGTCCATAACGAGAGGATGGAAGATGACGCAGTGACGTGTCACGCGGGGTTGAAAGACGGTGATCCGGGCGATTCGGGCTGGGATGGGTCTGACAAGCTCTCGAACTTACCTCGGGTTCCCCGCATCGGACTCTTCACGATGCAAGACGTCCAAGCCGGCGAGATGTTGTCCATTGACTATTCGCCGGGACACACCGGGAATAAGCTGCAAAAGGTCACACCATGCCTGTGCGGGCTACCGAAGTGCAAGAAATGGCTCTTCTGACGTGTAGACGAGGCAATGTTGATGAATAATACGACACGCGCCTTCCCTCACTAGTAGTGCGCAACTACTTTCGAAATTATGTTACACTGTAGTAAGTAGCTCCTTTCGAAAGTTCCACGAGAGCAAAACTGCTGGAAAACTGTATTCTGTATTTGCGATTCGATTGTTCGTTTTCTTTCGCTCGGGCGCGATACCGAGAAGACCTTTCGCGAGCGCAAGAGCCGAAATTGGACGACGATTCCTCGGGGGCTGCAAAAACCGAATTTTCGTGAAATCGAGCGCGATGATTTGGAAAACCGGACGCGAGGGTGCAGAAAGTTCGAAATTTTTCGTAACAACGCCGTTTCACCGCGAATGCCCTCACGTGAGCGCTTTGACTCCCAGCCGGTTGGGCGCTCTAAAGATCAAGGCTTTTTGCGCGGTTTTCGCGTTAGGAAAGCGTGTTTGTGATCGCGAACAACATGCGAGCGAGGGCGGCGGCGGCCACAACGCCCACGCGCGGAGTATATTCGACAACTCGTGAGCTTGTATTAAGATGGGGGCGCACAACGTCGATAAGGTGCGTTTGTCGCCATCCCGCTGTCTGAAGAGCCCGCTCGCGACCCCGAACGCTTTCGCATCTGCTCAATTACTCCATTCCGCTTTTTATCGCGGGCGCGAATCGCGTTCTGTCCCGTCGAACCCCTCGCTGACGCACCTCGATCCTATTCCTTTCCACGACGTCGCAGCCTGAGCTTTCGGTCGGCTACGGTGAGGATGTCTTCAAGGGCGCCATCGCTGACAAGTACCTCAAGAAGGAGGGCCTGAAGCTCGCAGACCTTGAGGACTACTCTTGGATCAATGACGCGTCGAAGCCCGACAAGATCGCCAAGGCTATGCTGAGCTGGGCGCTGGATAAGGGTGCTACCTCTTTCTGCCACTGGTTCCAGCCCATGACGTCGACGTTCCGTCACGGCGACACCGGCCAGGTCCAGATGTCCATGCTGGAGTTCAACCGCGACGGCACCACCACGTTCGAGCTCAAGGGGAAGCACATTCTTTTCGGCGAGACAGACGGGTCGTCTTATCCCAACGGCGGCATGCGCGCGACGCACACTGCGGGCGGCTACCTCGCCATCGACCCTTCTTCCCCCGTGTTCCTTCGCGACGACTGCATGTTCATTCCCGCGTGCTTCGTGTCCTACAAGGGCAAAGCTCTCGACGAGAAGACCCCCCTGCACCGCGCGCACCAGTCCATGTCCAAGCAGGGCGCGAGGCTTTTCAAGCACCTGGGCTTCGAAGTGACCGGCATGGTGAACAACATCGGCCTCGAGCAGGAGCTCTTCTTCATTCCGCGCGAAGCGTATGAGCGCCGCATGGACCTTCAGTTCACTGGTCGCACGGTTCTCGGCAAGATGCCTGCGCGCGGCCAGGAAGGTTGCGACCACTACATGGCGCCCATCAACGTCGCCGGCCCCGCCATGGCGTGCATGAAGGAAATCCAGGAGCAGTGCTACAAGCTCGGCATCCCTCTGAAGACGCGTCACAGAGAGGTGGCGCCCAACCAGTACGAGTTCGCGCCTGAGTTTGGGTCCGTTATCACCCAGACGGATCAAAACCTCATGGTGATGCAGATTTGCGAAGAAGTGGCCTCCAAGCACGGGCTCGTCGCGTTGTTGCAGGAGAAGCCTTTCGCCGGCGTGAACGGCTCCGGCAAGCACAACAACTGGTCCATCTCCACGCTCTGTGGCGCGCAGCTGCTTAACCCTGGCGACCTGACTCAGAGATCCGGTAACCCCGAGATTTTCCCCATCGTAATGTCCGCGATCGTCGCTGCCGTCGACGAGTACGGTGACCTTATGCGTCTCGCCATCTCTTCCCCCGGCAACGACTTCCGCCTCGGCGCGATGGAGGCGCCGCCCTCCGTGATCTCCACCTACCTCGGAACGCAGATGACGGCGTACCTCAAGGACTTCATGGAAGGCAACGTGTACGAATACAAGCCTGCCACGACGCCCGTTGATCTCGGTGTGGACATCATGCCCATCGTGCATGCTCCTGCCGAGGATCGCAACCGCACGTCGCCCTTCCCTTACGGCGGCCACCGCTTCGAGTTCCGCGCCGTGGGGTCGTCCCAAAACGTCTCCATGGTCAACACCGTGCTCAACGCCATCACTGCGAAGTACTTCGCCACTATCTCCGACCGCATCGAGGCTGGTGAGAAGCCCGTTGACGTGGCTCAAGATCTTCTGAAGAAACACTCCAAGGTCATCTTCAACGGCAACGGATACGATCCCAAGTGGCCCGACGAGGCTGACAAGCTCGGCATCACTCACATCGACTCCGGCGTGGAGGCCATCAACAAGCTGGTGGACCCCAAGAACGTCGCGATGTTCAAGGAGATGGGCGTCTTCGACGAGGAGGAATGCGCGGCTCGCAGAGAGATTTTGCTGGAGGGGTACATCGGCACCATCGAGATGGAGGTTGGCTGCATGATCGACATGATCAACCAGTACGCCATCCCCTCGGCCAAGGCTGCCGGCATCGACACCTCCGCGATGGCTGAGGGAGTGACGAAGCTCAAGGCGGGTCTCGCGGGCATCCACGCCGCGACGGATAACTTCGAGTCTGCCAAGCTCTGCCGCGTCCTTCGCTTGGAGACGATGATTGAGGTGCGTAAGACCGTCGATGAAGTCGAGGCTGAGTGCCCGGCGAACTTGTGGTCGTACGCCACCTACAAGGAGCTTCTGTTCCTTGACTCTGGAAAGTTCAAGTAAACGCGACATGTGACAAGAAGAGCGTGGTGCGCTTCGCTGCACCGAAGATACGTGCTGAGTTCCCGGAAAAAAAAATTACGGGTGCTGCCGACTAGCACAGCAACACCCAAGACTCCAGGGAAACCCATTTATCCTATTCTATACATACAAGACGCATGATATGTAAATCAATTAAATATTACTCGACAGACTCTCGTGCTGAGCCACTGCTCATCATCGCTGCGCTCACGCCTCGAACCACTCGTTCATTCCTTCCGAGGAAACACAAATTTGGGTAACATTCGGAGTGCGAGAATTCCTAACAAAGGAAATATCGATTGCGAGAGATGCTGAAAAATCAGTCACCGAAATTTTCAACAAAAGTCACCCTCGGAAACAAAACGCTCAAGCTTCATCATCAAGCTCTCAACGAACTCAAGAATAGACCCTCATCAAAACTCAGGCGACGAGAGAATTGAGCGCTGCGTATAGCAAAGTTGTAACCAGGCATGCAACCATCAGCGATCCAAGCGATCGGATCACATAATAAGGCAACACGTGCCCTCGAGCAAATACATGGGATGTTAAGGACGCTGACATACGACCGCACCATTCATTATGTTCGAGTGCATCGTTGAAAAAGATGCGACTACCCGTTCAATAGGACACGACAATGAGCTGAACTTCGGCAGCAAAGTAATAATTCAATAGCGCGTAAAAAACTGGGCATGTGAAGGCTTTTCGGAAAGAGTTGAGGCTGCAACACATCGAAAATCAATGTTTTACTCTTTCATGCGATGGTTCATGAAAGCTTTCGCTCTACATGCATGGCAGTTGTTGAAGTTTTACCTCGCATGAACAACACGGCACTTAAGTCCTACACCGTGTGCATCATATCAGTGACGATGGGAAGCGAGACGATGACGTCATTCGCTTCTATGAGTCCATAACATCGCAGTGGAATGTGAGGAAATCGTGTATTAATCGTTATACAGCCGAAAGAATTCAAACGACTTGAGCAAAACGTCAAAATAACAAGGAGATTCAATACGATCGCGCTGTGAGCATACAAACGAAATTCAAAACGTAGTAGCTCAGAAACGTTTGTTGAAGAAAGAAGACCAGTGGCGGTAATCAATCGATCGATTGATATTACATAAAGCGCCAAACGCTTTCTCTGTTCGTCTCATCCGGTGCACTATGAATGTGAGTCGCGTCACAATACACCATCACTTCGTGACCTTTACGATACTCTGGCCTACCGATTGTTTCGACTGGGAGATCTTCAATACTCAAATCCTCCCACTGAATGATCGTTCCTTCCTCGCCATCTTGACGCAAGGGATGCGACAACTTGCAGGAATGACTAAATACACCGACGCCGCTCCATTCACTTTCAGGCGGGAACCCGAGCATCACGGTGAATCTCTCCAGACCTGAATCTTGATGCCAAGAATGACGTTCTTTTCGTCTACCCGTGCCCGTGATGTCTATAAGCGATCCGTGACTCTCTTCGCCACACAACGCGCCGAGCGTCTGAATGAATGTCTCCCCGTCTAAGCCCGCCACGCCGTGCTGCTCGAAGAGCCCGGTGAAAGCGGCATACCCCGATTTCGATGCTTTCCAGTTGACCATCAACGAAGAACTCAGCGAACGAATAGCAGCATTTGCCTTGTCACTCATGTTCTCGTCCTCCATGTAGAGATCGTCGCGCATCGCCTTCCGTATTCCGGTCCTGAACTCCGCGCTGGAGTTGAAAGCCGCTTCCAGACCTGTTCCCGGGAACAGGTCTTCGAGTCCGTAAAACTTGACGTGCTCTTTCACAGCTGCGAAGAGGGAGAAAAGTGGAACGAAACGTTAGAAACTGGGCATGGAAGCATGTCCCGAGAGATTCATTCATCATCGTGGTGCTCACCATCTTTTCCTGGTCGCCTGAGCTCAGGAGGGACCTCGAAAACATCCACGTCGTCCCACGCTCGGTATTCTGTTCCCGCAGCCGTCTTCGTTGCCTTTTCAGAACTGATCTCGCTTTGCTTCTTCGGGCTCACCCCTGCCGCTGTATTCGAACGTACAGGAACATCAGGTCAGCGGGGATTCTCCAGAGATGAGCTGAACGTGATTGTGCGTCGAACAAATGTCGTACGTACCTGAAGCGAACGGATCCGCAGCGACGAACTTCGCACCGGAACCAAACGGAGAAGCAGCGGCACCTCCGAAAGGTGAAGAAGTCGACGCTGTGTTCTTCGCGTCACCGAACGGACTAGCAGCGCAACGGACTGGGGTTTCGCTTCTCGGTCGACACCGATATCCCAATCGTAAACCCGGACGTGCAACAAGACACGTTAAAGTCATCCTGTCACTGCTCCGCGAGCCGCTATTTTGCCGTCGTTGAGTTGGCCATCGCAGTTTTCTTCTTTCTTTCCTGATCCGCTTTTCGTTTGATTTTCTTGGCGAGGATCCGAGAGGTCAGGACGACGTCGGATGATTTGTGATTCCTCGTCGGCACCCGAAAACCTCATCTGCTTCACTCCGTCGGGCGCGCACGCACGACACGCGTCCGAAGAGGGTGTCAGTCGCGAGGGGGTCAGCGGGTGCGTGCACACGAGGCTCGCGTGCGCTGTGGCGTCTATCGATGCCGCGTGGGGTCGGGCGTTGGCAACTTCGAAACTCGCTTACGTGGATGGTGACATCCTCCTCGACGCTCGCGGCGTCGTCCAGCTCCCTCGCCCCGAGCGCGTCACGCCTCGCTGCCAAACGCGGAGCTAAGACGATTCCGTTTGGGTTTTGCGAACGAAAATGCCATGTTCGAGCATTACGACCAACCCGTGCAGCAACAGCACCTTCGGTTGATGGAGAAGAACGACGCGCGTCGTCGTCGAAGGCCTCGTTTTCTTTCCTGAAGTCGGACGCGAATGATCTTCCTCGACGTTTCGCGGAAGCGGCGCATTCCACTGGCGCATTTCACCCCGGGGATCTCGTTCTGGCTTGCGTGAGCGGCGGCGCAGACTCTGTCACGCTTCTTCATCTCCTCGTTCAATTGCGCGACGCGTGGAATCTGGACGTTCGTGCGGTACACTTCGACCACGAAGTTCGCGGCGATGAATCAGCCGACGACGCCGTCTTCGTCAAGGCGCTGTGCGCGCGACTGGACGTCGAGCTTCACGTTCGCGTCCCCGAGAAGCCCTTCGCGCCATCCAATTTTCAGGCAAATGCGCGACAATGGCGTCGAGATGCGACAGTTAAACTCCTCCAATCGCTCGAAGCGAATGTCGTGCTCCAGGGTCATCATGCTGATGACCAGACCGAGACGACGCTGTTGAAACTCCTTCGCGGGTGTCACATATCTCGCATCGCCGGCATGCGTCCGCGCGAGGGCGTTTTCGGTCGCCCGCTTTTGTCGTTCCCGAAACGCGAACTCGTCGCGTTTCTCGAGTCTCGCGCGGAAACATGGCGTGAAGATCCCAGTAACGCATCGCCGAAGTACCTCCGGAATCGCGTGCGCGCCGAGTTGATCCCTTTGCTTCGCGAACTCGTCGACAAAGGCGGTGTTGAGTCTCGCGTCGAAGCGTTGACTGAGCAGAGCGCGCACCTTCGCGAACTGCTTGACGAAGTGCCTTCCGCATACCTGGCGCACGGCGATGGTCCAGTGGCTTCGGATTCTCCTTTCGATAGGTCGTATCTCGTGCGAGGTGAAATTGATCTCGATTTTTGGTCCAGGCTTCCCACGCTTGCGCGAGAGGACCAACTTCGCACGTATGTTTCTGATTGCGCCGGGGTGGACATGGAGTACCACGTCCTGCGCAAGATGTGCGCGCAACTCTTCGCGCGCGCGAACGCTGACGTGAACACCGCCGACGCGCCGGAATGGGAATGGCGAATACGCGGAGATTGGGTACTGCATAGCGTCGGTACCCGAGCGTGGGCTGCAAAAAAGCCTCGCCTCGACTTGAGAGCGAATGAGGGGAAACAGACATCAGGCGCGAACGACGGGGACGGCGACGCCGAGGCACGAGCTGTTGGAAATGAGGTCATCGTCGACGCGGGCCGAGGCGTTTCCATCACGCACCCACCCGGTTGGTTGGTTCGGGCGTCTTGGGAAAACTCAACATCCATAGACAGTACCGAGGAAGGTGTTCGGTTGGCGAACCTTCCTGATAAGTGCGCATTGCAACTTCGGTTTCGGCAGCCCGGCGACGCGTTTCGGCCGGGGCACTCGAGACGCGTAAAGCTGAAAGACTGGATGCGAGGAAACGACGTACCCCTGCACGCGCGTGATCGGACACCGCTCGTTTGTCTTGGTGATGATATTTTAGCGGTGTATCCGCATCTCTCTGCAGATGCGTCGCCGAGCGAGGACGGAAGCGCGAAGGACGTCAGGAACGGCGCGCGGCTTAACCTCGTCGTCGACTGCGTCTCCGTGGACGATGCTGAGACAGCGAACGATTTCGAGTAGTGAGAGGCTTGCTTATACGAGTGACTGCCCATGTACACAAACGAGCACCCGCGTGTCATGCGATTCATCATATTTACGGAAGCATACGTTCGCGTCGTGCCTCGTTCGCGTCTCGACTGTGGTGTTCTTCTCTCTCACCCGATCATGTTCCACAAGTCGTTTGTCAAGTGGTAATCTGAACGGTCTCCCACGGCAAAGTCGATTACCTTGAGGTCCTTCCCCTCGTGCGCGTTGACCCGCCCCGCTATCCTGTCGGTGACCTCGTACTGCCAGGAGATCTTGGAGATGTGCGCGTAGAGACTAAGCTCGTGTTTCGCGCGCGGGACCTCCTCGGCTGCCACGGAGTCCACCTCGGCGCGACGCACCTTCAGCGTCGCGCCCCGCGACTTGAGCTCCTCTTGCAACTCTTCCAACGACTGCGCCTCTTTCTCCATGTTCGTCAGGTTCTCGCCCGCCGTCCGTTTCTCGGCCTCCGCCTCCGCCACCCGCTTCTGGTGTTCCGCATCAGGCGCTGCTGCCTCGTTCACCTTCTTCTCCGCCTTATCGACGCGCTTCACCATCTCCCTGATGACCGTCTGCATGTGCGCCTCACGCGTGTCGCACAGCTCGCGAACCTCGGCGAACTGCTGGTTCAGCTGACGCACCTTGACGGCGTCTTCGTCGGTGGAGTAGATGCGCCGCATCTCCTCGATGAGCTCATGGCACTCGGCGAAAGCGCCGTCCGCGTAGGAGACGTCGGGAGCCATGACCGCCGGCAGGTGCGAGTGCGCACGCGCGTCGTGCCCCGAGATGTGCGCGTTCCCCCCGAAAACCGAGCAGCTTGTTTGAACCAACGGAAACCGGAATCCTCGGAAGTCGAAACGCGCTTTTATACGGAGCGAAAGACCCAAGTTTCGGGGTTTAATAAAGTCAACGCTCCAAAACCGCTTGGCGAGCCATTCGGCACCCGCGGCTTTTTTCCGGACGCCCCCCCCTTCTCTCCCTCGTCAGTGTCGTCCGAGCATCGACCGCACGCCGAGGACGCGTCACTTCGCATCCGCGACAAAACGACAGATTATAGCTCACGCGGAGGTATGCACCTCTAATGCGGCTCCAGCCTCTCCCCCTCGGGCGCCCTGCCTCGTCGTTCCGCCCGATGAACGGACGCTCGTCGTTCGTGACGGCACACACATCACCACGCGTTTCGCGCGCCTGGCGACGAGCCCCATCGTTACGGCCGACGACGTCGCCGCCTCGATTGCCTCGTTTCACATGTCGCGCGTGTCTGACCCGAATTCCGCCTTTCCTCGTCCCCTTCCCCTCCGCAGCGACGGTGAGACCACCATGAGCGTGAAAGGCAAAGTGAACGTTTTCTCGCGCGTCCGTCCCGGACTGGCTCGCGAGGACGGCGACCAACACTGCATCACCAACCACCAGGAGTTGAAGAAGTGCGTGGTGCGCGTGGAAGACGATGCCGTCGAACGTGTCCTGGCCGGCGGATCAGCCGCCCCGGGAAAGGTCACGGAGAAGGCGTACTCCTTCGACGGTGTCTTCGACCCAGAAAGCACGCAGAAAGAGGTGTACGAGGAGGTGGGAAAGCCGGTCCTGAAGGACGTGCTGCAGGGATACAACGGTTCCATCCTCGCGTACGGTCAGACGAGCGCGGGGAAGACGCACTCGCTCCTGAACAGTGGCATGGGCATGGACGGTAGACCCGACCCTAAGCAAGCCGGTCTGTTACCCCGTCTCGTCGCCGCGCTTTTCGTGCACATCGGCGCCGACAGCAAGCACGCGTACACCGTGGAGGCGAGCATGTTGCAGATTTACAACGAGCAGATAGATTGTTTGCTCAACGAGCACCGGGACAAAGGCCATGGACTGCAAGTCACGGGAAAGTCCGACGTGAAGGGCCTGACCTGGATCGCGTGCAAAACGCCGAGCGATATGTTGATGTGCTTTCAGCGCGGGCGCAACAACCTCGTGTACGCCGAGACGAAGATGAACAAGTCCTCCAGTCGCTCGCATGCCGTGTTCCAAATTAAGATCTCCAAGAGGTCCCGCGCCACCTCCAGGGCGAAGGTGGGCGGTGGAGGCAAAGTGGAGATGAAGGCAACTTTCGGTAAGCTCACCGTCGTCGACCTGGCGGGCTCTGAACGCATAAAAAAGAGCGGCGCGTCCGGCGCGCAGTTCAAGGAAGCGACGAACATCAACGGCAGCCTTTTGGCGTTTGGCAACGTCGTCCAGGCGCTGGCGGAGAAGAAAAAGTTCATCCCGTACCGTGACTCGAAGCTCACGCGCATTCTCGAGGATTCGGTCGGGGGTAACTGCAAGACGAGCCTGCTGGTGTGTTGCTCGCCTTCCGTAGAGTCTTCGGACGAGACGGTGTGCACGCTCGATTTCGCGTCACGCGCGGCGCGGATCGAAATCACCGCGACGATCAATGAGACAACGGTGATGGTGGACGCCAAGTCACTCATCGCGGACGCCGCCGGGGATGGCTTGGACACCGCGCTTAAGGAAAAGCACCGTGAGATGAGCGAGTTAGAGAATAAGCTTCGCGCGGCGAGCTCCCAGAACGAAGCCGCGCTCAAGAAGGAGAAGGAAGAAGCGATCAAGAAGCAAAAGGCTGAGATGGCCAAAGCGGCGGAGGCTGGCAAGCTGGTTGACACGTATAAGCTCAAATCCGAGGAGGCTGCGAAGAAGATCAAAGAGCTCGAGGCGGCCGTCAAAGAGGCGGCGGAGGCGAAAGAGGTCAGATTAGAGATGAAGAAGATCGTCGACGAGAAAGAGCGCGAGGTGCAACTTCTCAAGGCGACGCTCGCGGAGGAGCGCAAAGCTCGCGCGCAGGCGGACGACGAGCGCGCGAAAACGCTCGTGCGACAAGTATCAGAGACGAAGGCACTCCTGGACGAAGCGAACGCACGCTCGTCTGCCCTTGAGGCGCGTGCCGGTGAGGCCGAGACTCTCGTCGCACAACTTGGCGAGCAGCTTCAGGAGTCGACAGCCGCGCTCGAAGCTGCGAGTGCGGAGGCGTCGGCAACTGCGGTGAGAGCCGCTGAAGAGCACGCCGCCGCCGTCGCGAAGATTGCAGAGGAGCACGCCGCCGCGCTTGTGGAGAAGGAGTTCGAAGCCATGGCGCGAATCGAAGACGCGGTTGAGGCTGCTAAGCTAGAGGCTGAGGCTGAGGCCGAGAAGAAGGAAGAGGAGCTGATCCGTCAGTGGAGTCTGAAGTTGAGCGACCAGGCGGAGGCCGCCGCGGCGGAGCTCGCGGAGCTCGCCGCAGAGCTCGCTGAAACGAAAGAGTTGTTCGACGCAGAACGCCGAGAGAACGAAGAGCTCGTGGAAACGCTCAAATCGGAAACGCAGGCGAGCTTGACCCGCATATCCACGCTCCAACAAGAGGCAGAACAGCTCACGTCGGAGATTGAAGCCGCACGCGCCGAGGTCGTCGAGCAGCGCGAGGCGGCGGCGGCGGAGGCTGCGAGGCTCGACGCGGCGCACGCCGAGGCGCTCGCCAACCTGAACGAGAGAAGACGCGAGGATGCCGCCGCGGCAGAGAGACGCCTTGCAGAAGCAGATGAGGCACACGCCGCTGACGCCGAAGCGATTCGCGCGCGCGCGGAGTCGCGAGAGAAACGTTTGTCGTGGGCGTTCAGCGCTTCGAAGGCGTTACTCGCTGAGACCAACGCCGCGATTCTGGCGGACCACGCGAGGATGAAACAGAGGTTCGAAGCGCGAGACAGTCGCGATGACGACGTGGAGAAAATCGCCGAACTGAGCGCCGAGGTGAACGCGCTGGATAACTTGAACGTGCATCTTCGCAGGGAAACGCAGGCTATCGCTCGTGAACTCGATAATCGAGACCAGAACGATTACATCTTCGGAAACGCCCAGGGGCACCGAGCCGCGCCGGGTCCGCGAAAATCGCTCGGCTCGCGCTCGCAGAGCGTTTCGACGGGTCGGACCATAGACGGGTCATCGTTCCTCACGGCGAAAGGAACGAGCGTGGGGACGCGAAGGACAGTGCGAGGTCAATGACAAAATACATAGTATGACCGTCATGGTATGTAACATATAATCAATCGACTACAACTGAGTAGAGAAGGAGACGCTGCTTCGCGCTCCGCCTCCGCGCCCCCCGCCTCCGCGCCGCGGAGGATTCTGGTTCCCCGAACCGAAGACGTTACTCGGCGTCGGCGTCCAGCAGTCCGGCTGCATCATCACCGCGTCGTCATCATCGGAGTAATTCTCAGAGAGGCGACGATTCATTTGTCGCTCATCTCGCGCTTCGCTCTTGTCCCGCTCGTCCCTGTTGTCCCGCTCGTCTCTCCTGTCTCGCTCCTCATCTTCCCTGGCTCGCGCCGCCGGGTTCAGTTCTTCGAGACCCGCCACGTTCAGTTGCCTTTGCGTGCCGAACGACCTCGACTTCGCCAGCGCCCGGATGTCCTTACGAACGTTTCCTCTCCCCCGTCCCCCTCCACCGTCGTTCCCGCCGCCACCACTCGCGCCGTTTCTGTTCCCTGCGAACGCGTCCATGATGCTGCTCGATGAGCTTCTGACGCCGTTGTGAATCAAGAGCGCGTGCCCGAGAGGTACGCCTATGGCTTTCAGGTCGCACACCTCCAGTTTCCTAATCGCCTCGATCGTTTCGATCTTCTCGTCGCAGAGCGCGTCGAAGTACATGTCCATGCCCTCACCGTCATCGTCCTCGATGGTGTCGAGCAGGTGTCGCAGATCTTCAACCTTTTCCGCCGCGATAATTTCGCGCTGCGTGCATTCGTCGTAATAGTCCTCGTGCTTTCGAAACGATTCCAAGAGGTGCTCCACTTCCATCGACCGCAGACCTTGCCCGGCGAGCGCCTCGCGCGTTAAGCGCTTCAAGTGATGCAGTAGGTTGTTCTCCTTCCTTCCGGAAAGATCGATCTGGAACACCGCCGCCTTGCCCAAGGAGAACTCCAGGTATGCGACGCCGGCGTCCGCGTCGCATTGACCGAGCACGCGCGTCACTTCTTTCACCGCTTTCCTGACGCACGCAGAGACCATCGTGAGGTTTCTGGAGACCATAATGTTCCAGCGCACGGACGACCCACCGAAATTTTCAATCGCGTAATGGATCGCCTCACCGTCCAGCGCCAGGAGCACGGTCTCGACGCTGCACACCGCGGTTCTAGAGCGCGGCTGGCCAAACTTGTACACCACCTCCTGTCCAAACGGCTCACCGCCTTGGCGGTACACGTCCAAGGCGGAACCTGGCGCGCGCGGGGGGAGCATGACGGTTCCTTTCACGCAAAAGTATAAGTGCGTCGCGGGTTCCCCCGTCGAATACACGGTGTCTCCTCGTGCGTACACGTTGACATTCATCGCAGACGAGAGGTGCATGATCATGTCGGCACTGGCTGCCGCAAACACCCCGCACGACCGGAGAATGTCCCCGTACATCGCCTCCGCCAAAACTCTTTTCATGTCGTCCGACACGTTCTCGAGAATTTGGTTCAAGTCCTTGTACTGCTTCGAGTTGGCGTACTTGTACAGGTAGAACGAGCGAATGCGTCGACAAAACTCAGGACCGGGGACATCGTCTTTGCGCCACTTCATCACGCGGTTGTACACGTCCTCGCGTTTCAGAAACACGTTCAACACGTTGAGGTTGCTGTAAAACTCCCGCGAGGCTTCGTTCATCTCGTCGACGATGGTCATCACGCCACCGATGATCGCGGCGTTGGCGATGGCTCCGACGATGAGCAGCATCGCGATGTACGCGCGGAGCACGGAGGACTCCGCGTCGGAATCGTGTCCCTCACCCATCCCCGTGGTGATCCATGTCAGGCCCCACACGAAGCAGTAGTAATACTTCTTGAACGTCGTGACCTTTTCGTCCAACTCGAGCATGCTGGGCAAGAACACCTCCAGCGCCGGCGAGTCGGGGTCGTACAGGCAAATCAGCGACGTCAAACACGCGATCCAGTGCGCAGTGACGAGCAAGACCACCAGCAGCATGGAGATGTTCAGCGCCTGGTAGTCGATCGCGTAATCGGCTTCGTACTTCTTCACAATCTTCAACCCGCGAAAGATGCGAAGCATCTTGAGCAGGCGGAACAGCTTGAGCACGCGGAAGACTTTCAGCGACCCGAGACTCCCGCCGTCTCCGATGACCTCGATGAGGTCGAACGGCATGATGGACAGCAGATCGATGATAAACATGCCTTTAAAGTACCTCAAGGCGAGCTCCTGCTTCGAGGTGACCCAGATGCCGTCCTCGCCCTCGAACGGCGTGACGAACACGAGCCACATATCAACGAGGAAGATGATGTTGATCAACTGGTTCACCCAGAACAGCATCTCGACGTTCACGCCGCCAAGACCGTCCATGAACGAGATCTCGTACGGAGTCACGAGCGCGGTGAACACGAGCAAGTGCAGGGTCATCAAATCCCACGACTGGACGTACCTATGGCGGGGGTTCACCACCTGCCACGCGTGGTTCCATAAAGGATCGGCGTCGGTGAACACGGGGTTCGCAGCACCCAAACCTTGGGTCGCGACCATGCGGGACTTGTGTTTCAGCGCTTCTTTCCTGGCTTTGTTCCTCTCCGCCGCGCGCAGACGCATCGTCTTCGCATCGCCGCCGCCGTACACGCTCTCGTCGTCGCTCACCACGGAAGGGGGCCTGCGTTTAGGCGACTTCATCGCGCCTCCCCGAGTCCCCGGGTGCTTATTTCTCGGAACGCCCTTACGCAGGTCGCGCTCCTGCTCCTCGAGCTCCTCGCGCGCCATCGCGGCCAGGGTGCCCTTGAGGCCGCCGCCGGCCATGCGCGCGCGAGGAAATTGAACGAAGAGCTCTGAGCACCGCGCGTCGCTGCCGTTCGGGGTCGTGACGTCACGCTCGTTGCGCGTGACCGACTCGCGATCGCGCGATGGCGACGCTTCGCGTTCAGTGTTCGACAATCCTTCGATCCTGATGGATCCTGTCTGCGCGAGTTTGATGGGAATGGGAAATTTCACTGGCATCCTACAAGCGCAAAACTACCTACCAGTCGTCGTCCGCTCGCCTGCCCGACGCCCCCTCAGTCGAAGTCGTCATCCTCGTACTCCACCTCCTCCTCTGCCGTTCTCGTGCCCTTGTCCCAGTCCTTAAGCTTATTCCGCCCCATCAGGTACCCGTCAGACAGCACGTCCCAGCCGCCGCCGCCGCCCTCCTCCTCTTTCTTCTCCTCCTTCTTCGCCTCGGCCCGCTCGCGCTCGCCCGACTTCTTGAGCTCCGCGAGGAACGACCCCTTGGTGAGCTCCTTGGGCTTCAACGCCCCCCCCTTGCGCTTCCCCGCGTCCGCCGCCGCCTTCTGCGCCTTGCTCACCGCGTTGAACAGGCGCACGACGCCGCGCGTCGCCGTCTGCAGCATGCGGCGCTCCAACTTGTCGCTCGCGGGGTTGACGATGCCGCGCGCGGGGACGACGTGCCCGCGTTCGCGAAGCTCCAGCTTTTTCCGCTTCTCCCGCGACCGCGCGCGCTTCTCGACGCGCGCCTCAGCCTCGACCCGCCTCTGCTTCTTGGTCTTGGGCAAAATTTCGGCGCCTCCGGACGAAGACGCCTTCGCGGCGTCGCCGACCAGGTTGCCAAACGCGCGCGCGAACCCGAACGCCGCCGCGCCGCCCTCGGCGCGCGCCGCCGCCGCGGACGCGGCCGCGTCGCCGCGTTTTCGTCTCGGGACGGCATCTTCGTCGTCGGGATCGTCGTCGTCGTCGAAATCGTCGTCGTCGTCGTCGTCGTCGAACGCGTCATCCTCAAACGCGTCGTCGCCGGCGCCGTCCGAATCGTCGTCCGAGTCGGAGGACACTTCGGCGCGCTCGTCGAGTTCGAGATCGTCCCCGCCGAAAGCCTCGTCGTCCAGCTCATCGAGAGACGAAGACCCTTCCTCTTCATCGCTGTCTCGATCGTCGCTCTCGTCTTCCTCATCCGCCTCGTCTTCGGGCGACATCGAAGGCTCGTCCTCCTCGGACGCGTCCTCCTCGCCATCCTCGAACGCGTCATCCTCGACGCCGTCGTCGGAAGAAGATTGCCCGGACGCGCTCTCGGAATCGGGCGAGGGCGCGCGCCTGGCCGCTTTCTTGCCGGCGGGCGCCGACGAGGGCTTGCGCTTTCCGAGAGCGCCCATCGCGCGCGGTTCGCTGTCCGACGCCGAGGTCTAACGACGCGCGCGGGGGCGTGTGCGAACGCGCGAAGATGAGCCGCCGCCCCTTCCGCCGCCACGTTTTCGGTTTCGGTATGTACCAGATCGTGTGCGTTTCACTCGGGATGGAATGGCACGCATCCGCGCGATCTGCCTTTCGTGGCCAGCGAAACCGATCGTATCTTCTCGGAACTCGCGTCCGACACGCCGCTCGCAGTCCGGCCCGCGCGCGTCGCAGCCGCCTCGCCTCTCCCGATCGTTCGTCGAGCGATGGGTAGGGGGTACCGCGACGGCGACGCGCCCTGGCGCTTCAGCGGCCGCGCTCTGTACCAGCTGAACCTGGTCAAATCGAGCGAGGCGAGGAAACACGTCCCGAAAGACTTGAAGCTCGTGGAGCTCTTCGGGTACACGCTGGGCGGCGTGTACCTGGCGAGGTACGAGGACTCGCCCGCGGGCACGTTCGACGAGATGGTCGCGCTCGGCGGCCTGGTGTGGAACCCGCCCACTTCCTGCGCGTGGGCGGCGAGGGTGTTCGTCAACGACGCGGGCGCGCGCGCGCACGGGGTCAAGACGTGCGGACTGCCCTCCGCGCTGGCGCGATTCGACGACGACGACGACGCGAGGAACGCCGAAACGCACGGGTGGTGGAAGAACATCAAACCCCCCTCCGTGTTCGCGAAGGCGCGCGCGTTCGCGAAAGGCGAGCGAGTTGTCCGCTTCGAGGAGAAGAGGCGCGCTTCGCGTTCGGAGACGGTGCGTCTCCGCGACGGCGACACGGGCGTGGAGGTGTGCTCGCTCGCGCTCCCCGGCGCGGGCTCCGGGCCTCTCGGCCCGCGGATCAACGTGAAACTCCCGAGCTTCAGCGGGCGGACCGAGGCGTGTCCTGACCTGCTCAAGTACTCGCTCGACCTGCGCGCGAACGTGCGTCTGAGCGGACCGATCCTCGCGGAGACGAATGACGCGTACGAAGCGGCGGAGACGGCGACGGCGCGCGCCGCCGCCGAGGCGGCGCCTTCGGCGGCGCCTTCGGCGCCGAAGAAACGAGGCGCGTGGGCGCCGACGGGTGACGTGCGTTTCCCTCCCGCGGTGGCCTTGGCGTCCGCCGCGTCCCTGAGCCTGGCGCAGAGCCCGGCGGTGACAGATGCGGGAGCTCCCGAGGTGCCCGGGAAAGCCGGGAAAGCTCGGACCCCTCAACCGCCGGCGGATTCCGAGCTGGCGGCGATTCTGCGCGGCGCGCCGTTGCTGTGCGTCGCGTTCGACGCGATGGAGATGGACGTCGGCGCGCCGGTCAAGGTGGCGGCGAAGTGAGGCGCGTTTCTCGTACGATTCGTACGTCGTATCTCGGAATGAAGAAATATCTTAACGTGTTCTATATTGTTAGATACTGGTGATATCTGGATACGTACTCGTACGCTCCACCCGTGGTTTCCGTGGTTTCCGACGCGTCGTCAGTCCACGTACGACCGGTACTTTTTGCTCGGCGTCCCGAAACTGCGCCGGTTGCTCCGGCGTCCGCCGTGCACGCGCGCGACTTCCTTCTTGTCCAAGTCCGCCTGCTTCATGCGCGCGGTCTGCTCGATGCACGAGCCCGCGAAGTACACCACCACCAGCGTGATGAGCCAGCCCCACGCCACGCTCAGAGGCGCGCCCGAAAAGAAAACGGCGCTCCCGAAGCCCGTTCCTCTTTTCGCCGCCGCCGGGGTTCCCGACCCCTTCCTCCCCGCGGCTTTCCCGCCCGGCTCCATCTTGCGCAGCGCGTTCGCGACGCCCGCGTCCAGGAACGCCCCGACGTTCCACTTTTCCGGGAACGGCGCGCTCATCAGATTGACCAACTTTCGCCGCGAGGACGTCGCGAACAGCGTCGTGAACGCCGCGGCCTGCGACGGCGCCTTGATCAGCGCCTTCCCGATGGTCGTCGCCCCGAGGAAGTGCCAAAACGGCATGAGAAACGTTCCACAGCAGATGCCGCACAGGTCGAACGCCGCGTTCGGCCACGCGGACATCGCAACTAAGCCCCAGAACCCGTGCGTCTTCATGAACTCCAGCATGAAGATCTTCCAGTCGTGCACCTTCTTCTGGTACGCGTTCATCGCCTTAGTCTCCTCCGCCTCCAGCTCGAGGAGCTCCTCGTTCTCCTTGCCAGCGACCGCGGCGAGGTACGAGATCCAGTACGGGGGGATCTCGCCGGCGGCGGTCCCGGCGCCCCAGACGATCGCCGCGGGCAGAGACGCGATCCACACGTCCAGCCACGACGGGGTCGCGATCGAACGAACGACGCTCGATCGATCGCGGACGCCGCCGATACCGCCCATCGCAGCAGTGGACACGCCGCAGTCGAACAGGTCATCCCCGTTCATGTTGAACCAGGAGTTGCCCCTCGCGTCGAACCCGGCGTGGCCGCACGCCTCCGCGCTGCGGCACACCTTCAGGATGTGCGGGAACAGAAATAGCATGCCGCTGTGCAGACCGGTGCCGAGGCCTATGGACGACAAGACCCCGAGCCCGAACCACCACACGAGAAACTCTACGTTCAGCGTGGTCTCGTGAAGCGTCGCCGAATGCGGGCCGTCCACTGCTTTTCCGATGGTCACCGCCGCCACGAGACAAAGCAACGGGTACAGCCCGACGCGCCGGTGGTGCACGAGCCATCTGCAAAACGCCTTCACCCCATCGGCGCACGTGGCGAGAAAAAGCGCGAGCACCGCGGTGGGCGTGCGGAGCAGTGACAGCCTCTGGCGCCGTCTCGCCAGCGCGCGGATCATCTCGCGCTCCGACGCGCTCATCTGACGCTCGACCGGCATCGCGACGCTTCGCGGTCTACGCGGACCCGGACGCGTCGCCGCG
>JACLAB010007105.1_pt1 | contig 23105 bp, 32 predicted proteins | sample 8027921 | NCBI WGS metagenome assembly JACLAB01 (sample SAMN15725117, study PRJNA655200) | protist metagenome | isolation source: fluorescence activated cell sorting (FACS) single amplified genomes of... | place: USA: West Boothbay Harbor, Gulf of Maine | collected 2000-07-19
TGGAAGCTACTATTACTGGCAACATTGCTGAAGTAGCAGGAAATGCAACAACTGCAAGAAAAATGGGAACTCTTGGAGCTTGGGTTATCACTAATGATGACAAAGCATCTGATGGTACTACAGGATCTGGTGTTGGAAACACTGCTAGAACTGATGGAACTCAAAGAGCTTTCACTGAAGCATCTCTTAAATCAGTAATCAAATCAGTATGGAATGCTGGTGGAGACCCATCTATGATTATGTGTGGGCCTTTCAACAAGCAAAAATTATCAGGATTTACTGGTAATTCTACTAGATTTGACGCTGGTGCAGATGCAACTTTATACACTTCAGTAGACGTGTACGCATCTGACTTTGGTCAACTTCAAGTAGTACCTAATAGATTCTCTAGAGATAGAGACGCTTATGTACTTGATATGGAATACTTCGGTGTTGCATTCTTAAGAGACTTCTCTATGCATGAACTAGCAAAAACTGGTGACTCAGAGAAAAGACAACTTCTTGTAGAAGCAACTCTTGAATCTAGAAACGAAGCAGCTTCAGGTTTAGTTGCTGACTTAACTACATCATAATAAGACACGTATTTAGGGGGGTAACCTTAGTACTACTCCCCTAGTACTTAATTAAACAATTGAAGATCAGAGATAGGTTATGATCGGAACAATAGGATAATACAATGAGAACATTAAACGATTACTTTATAACATCAGCAATACCTGACGTATCATCAGCATCTTCAACTTTTGTTGTTGTGCCAGACGCAGGTAGAATTATTAAAATTTTTGCACATAACAAAGCAACTACTACAGGAACAGCAGCTATTACTTTTGAAATAGATGGTGTAGCTTGTACAACTGGAGCTATTAGTCATATAGCTGCAAGTTCTGCTGGAAAACAATATACTGCAGAACCTTCAGGTTTAAACGAAGTAAACGAAGGATCAGTAATTGAAGCAATCACTAATGGTGGTTCTACAAATGCTTCTAAAATGGAACTTACTTTCGTTATAAGAAGATAATTAATTATGGGGATGGAAACATCCCCTAACAAAAAGGACATAATATGAATTATGCATTAAGACATGGAGTTACACTTAAATTAACTTCAGGATCATCAAACACTAGAAGTGCTGCATTTACAGATGGAACAGAATATGTTAGAGTAGTTAGTACTATTGCTTGTCACATAGCAGTAGGCGTAGCCCCAACAGCTGCAGTTACTACACCATTATTACCAGCAAATGAAGTTGAAATTATTAAAGTATCAGCTGGAGAAAAAATAGGTGTATTAAGAATAGGTGGATCAGACGGAGAATTATACGTTACAGAACTAACTGAATAATTTATGGGTAAGATAAGATCAGTTGAATATGATGCAGGTGTAAAGACTAAATACATCCAAGAGTCTGATGGTCAATTAACTATCAATAACTCTCAAGATGTAAACCCTTTGTTAAAAAGAAACAAAGCTCTTTATAATCATGACTCTGGTTATATATCTGGTGCTAAAGAAATGAAAAGAGTGGCAAGTATTCCACCTTTAATACTTTCAATATGGGCTAAAGAATATAACGGAACTAACAACTGGTTTCAATTACCTAAAGACATTCAAAGAAAAATTATGAGAACTAAACTTAATAGTAATGAGTTTAGATATTTTAGAACAGCTGAAGGAAATTTATAATGGCATTAACATCATACTCAGGACTAAAAGCATCTATAGCAGATTGGCTTAATAGATCTGACTTAACAAATCAAATTGACGATTTCATTGGATTAGCTGAAGCTGATTTTAATGCTAAGTTAAGAATAAGACAAATGGAACAAATAGATGCTATTACGATAGACTCAGAAACAGAAACTGTTCCTACTGGTTTTATAGGAGTAAGATCATTTTATATATTGTCTGCTGGTACTAAGTTTGCACTTAAGTATATTACACCTCACAATATGTTTGAAATTAAAGCAGGATCTACAACTGCTAGACCTAGAGTTTATACAATTGAAAGTGATGACGCAGCAGAATCTTTAAGATTTGGCCCTGCACCAGACACAGCTTATACTGGTTACTTATCATATTATAAAAGATTTACAGCACTAAGCGATACAGCTACATCTAATTACATATTAGCTAATCATCCTGGAATATATTTGTATGGTTCTTTATACCATGCAGCAAACTTTTTAGGTGGTATAGATCCTAACCAAGTTCAACAATGGTTACAAATGTATATATCTGCTTTAGAAAGATGCGAAAATAACGACAAACAAGATTCATATGGTGGAGCTCCTGTTCAACAAAGAACAGATATACAAACCGACTTATCATTTTATAGGAATAGATAATGCAAATACCTTTTGGAGAATGGATGCCTGATCAACCAGCACATGGTATGAAAGGGGCCAACGTAGCAACTAATGTTTACCATGCTTTGGGATCTTATAAAAGATTTCCATCATTGGTATCATATTCAGGTACGTCAACAACTGGTAAAGATGCACATGGTTCAGGTTCATTTAGAGATAACTCTAATGCTGTATTTAATTTTGTAGCAACTAAAACAGATATATATCAATTAGCATCAGGATCTTTTACTTCTCGTAAAGGAAGTTTAACAGGAGATGATGATGACTATTGGACATTTACACAGTTTGGTGAATACGTAATTGCAAGTAATGGAGTAGATGCAGCTCAATTTTATTTAATGGGAACATCAACTAACTTTGCTAATCTTACATCAATTCAAACTGCAGGAACTTGTCCTTTGTTCAGAGTCTCTGGAGTTATTAGAGATTTCTTAGTTACAGGTAATATTAGTGGAGCAACAAACAGAATTCAATGGTCTGGTATTAATGACATAACAGTATGGTCAGGTAAACAATCAGACTTTCAAGATCTTCCAGGATCAGGTGGTAAAATTGTAGCTATAACTTCTGGAGAAGTAGGTTATGTATTTAGACAAAATCAAATAGTTCGTATGGACTATGTTGGTGGAGCAACAGTATTTAGACTGTCAGTTATATCTCCAAACAGAGGAGCTATTTTTGGAAAGACAGTATGTCAAGATAATAGACGTGTATTCTTTTATGCTGATGACGGATTCTATGAAATACAAGGTGATAACGTAGTAGGTATTGGAGTAGAAAAAGTTAATAGATTTTTTGATGCTGATTTAAATAAAGCATATGCTGATAGAATAGTAGCAGCAACAGATCCTTTTAATACATTAGCTATGTGGTTGTACCCAAGTGTAAATAATACTTCTAATACAACAGGTACTTGTGATAGAATAATTATATATAACTATGCTACACAAAAATGGTCTTTAGCTAAAACAAATGCTAGTCAAATATTTTCACAATTTGTAGGAGCTTATACAGTAGAATTAATGGATATTATATCTCAAAACCTTGAAGATATTAATGCTGCATTAGATACAGATTATTGGGATGGTGGACAAATGTTTTTAGGTGCAATAGATGGAGATTTTAAAGCTGCAATCTTTTCAGGAAACTCAAATGAATGTGAAATAGAAACAGCTGAGATAGAAGGTTTTCCAGGAGCTAGAACAAACATTCAAGGAGTTAGACCAATAGTAGATGCAGAAGCAACAGTTACTGTAAAAACTAGAGAAAGATTAGCAGACACAGAAACAGAATCTAGTTCATCTTCTATGGTAGCAAGTGGTATTAATCCTGTTAGACAATCAGGTAGATATATAAGATCTAATGTAAAAATAGCTTCAGGTACATCATTTAAACACGCACAAGGAATAGATCTTGTTGCATCAAAAGCAGGATATAGATAATGAGTGATTCAACAGACATAGATAATGTTAGATATTCTATGGAGACACAAGAATTTTTTCAAAGACAAATTGAAGAAGCAATTAATACATTAGTAAATAAAAATAACAGTGAAAGCGATAAAGCTTTCGTTTGGTTTATGGAGTAAGGATAAATTATGGCAGGAACATTTTTAGGTAAATACGATACAACATCAGCAAACAATACAGCTACAGGAACTAATTCAGTTTCAGTTGCTGAAGGAATGCTACCATCAAATATCAATAATGCTTTTAGAAGCGTTATGGCAGATATTAGACAGCATTATAATGAAGCTGAATGGATTGAATATGGTGATGGTGCAGGTACTTATACAGCTACTTACGCATCAAGTACATCATTTACTATTGATGGAACAAATGTAACAGCTATTTATCATGCTGGACGTAGAGTTAAAGTTGTAGCATCAACGCCAGGCACAATATATGGTACTGTATCTAGTACATCTTTTTCAACAAACACTACAGTTAATGTAACTTGGGATTCAGGTTCATTATCTAGTGAAGCTATTACAAGTGTACACATTGGTGTATTAGCTAAAACAAATAACTCAATACCTACTGGTGTTATAGCAACAGCTAATATAGTAGATGATGCAATAACAGTTGCTAAAATGGCAGTTAATTCTATAGACTCTGATCAGTATGTAGATGGAAGTATTGACTTAGCTCATATGTCTGTAAACAGTATTGATAGTGATCAATATGTAGATGCATCAATAGATGCAGAACATTTAGCAGCAGATATAATTACTGGAGCTAAAATTGCTGATAATGCTATTGATAGTGAACATTACACAGATGGTTCTATAGATACAGCTCATATTGCAGCAGACCAAATTACAAGTGCTAAAATAGCAGACGACCAAATAGATTCAGAACATTATGTTGATGCAAGTATAGATCTTGCTCATTTATCAGCAGATTCAGTTAATGGTGCAAAAATAGTTGATGATGCAATAGACTCAGAACATTATACTGATGGCTCAATTGATACTGCTCATATAGCAGATCTTAATGTAACCCTTGCTAAACTTGCAGCAAGTTCTGTAAACTCATCTAAAATTGTAGATGATTCAATTGTTAATGCAGATATTAATTCTAGTGCAGCAATAGATGCTACTAAAATTCATAATGGTTCAATATCAAATACAGAATTTGCTTATCTTAATGGAGTATCTTCTGCTATACAAACTCAAATAGATACTAAAGCAGCAACATCATATGTTAATGATGCAGTTGCAGGATTAAGAACTAGAATTATTGCAGAGTGTGCTTCAACTGCCAATGTAACAATTTCATCAGCTCTTGAAGCTGGTGACACTATTGATGGTGTTACACTTGTTGCAGGAGATAGAGTTTTATTAAAAGATCAAAGTACAGCTAGTGAAAATGGATTATATACTGCAGTAGGATCTGGTGCAGGAGCAGCATCAAGAGATACACAGTTTAATAGTATTGAAGAACTTTCAGGTCAAATGGTTGTTGTTAATCAAGGAAGTGCTAATGATAATAAAATATTTTTATGTACTACAAATTCTGATGCAACATTAGGATCTACAAGTATTACTTATTCAGTAATTACTCCTTCTAATACAGGTACTGTTACTTCTATAGGAATAGCAGATGCAGGTGCTGGAGAAATTACAGTTGGTAATACACCTATTACATCAAATGGAAATATTACTCTTGCAATTAATAGTATTGCAGACACAAAATTAGGAACTATAGGAACAGCAAATAAAGTTTCTTTAACAGCATTGAATATTGATGGAGGATCTGATATAGGTGCAGATCTAACTACAAGTGATTTAATAATAGTAGATGATGGAGCTGGTGGTACAAATAAGAAAGCTGCATTATCAAGAGTAGTAACATTAATGACAGCTCAAGGATTTGTAACAGATGATCCTACAGCTTTAGCAATTGCCCTCGGGTAAATTAACAATAAGGGGAAAATAAGAAATGGCAAACACATTTAAGACAGTAACATTTGCAGCAGAACCAGCTAGTGCTGGGACTCCTTATGTTATGTATACAGTAGCATCTAGTACGACAACAGTTGTATTAGGATTGGTACTTGCAAACATTCATACAACAGCAGTTACTGCTGAGGTAGAATTAGTTAGTACAACATCAAATAGAGGTGGTGCAAACAATGTAGCTAACGGAACATCAATGTTAGTTAAAGATGTATCTATTCCATCTGGAAGTTCATTAGAGCTTTTATCTGGTGGAAAAGTTGTATTGGAAACTGGCGACAAAATTCAAATAGATTGTTCAGTAGCAGATAAAGTTTCTGGAACATTATCAATAATGGAAATTACATAGGATTAATTAATGGCTTATATTGGAACACCTCCATCAAATGCTTTCACATCATTATTAAAACAAGACTTTTCTACAAGTGCAACTACTGGTTATACTTTAGACCATGCTGTTAATAATGCTAATGACATTGCTTTATTTATAAACTTTGTAAGACAAGAGCCTACTGCTGGATATGCAGCAAGTGGAACTACTTTAACTTTAACAAGTGCTACTGCATCATCTGACGATATGTACTGTGTGTATCTTGGTCAAGCGTTACAAACTGTTAATCCAGCAAACGCATCTGTTGGAACTGCACAACTTGCAGACAGTTCAGTTACAAGTGCAAAATTAGCTAGTGGAGTTTTACCAACTAACTCTGAATTATTTTTAGCTATTAAAACAAGCAATCAAAATATTAGCACTTCAACAACAACTTTATTAACTTGGGATACAGAACGATATGATACTGGAAATAATTTTGCATCAAATGCTTACACAGTTCCTAGTGATGGTTATTATTATCTGTATGCAAAAATAACAATTAATGTAACACCTCCAGCTGGAAGGTTTGGAATTTCAATTATGAGTGGTAGTACAACTCTTGCAGATTGTCAAAATGGAAGTGCTGGAGCAGCATATAATAGTATGGGTACAAGTATAATAGTTGCCTTATCAGCTGGTGATGTAATTGATGTAGATTGCAGACAAACAACTGGAGAAACTGAAGCTGTTTATGGTGGTTCTTGGAACACAACAGTTTTTGGTGGATATAAATTAAATACATAGGAAAATAAATTATGGCAATAACAAAAATACAATCAGAATCAGTAAACCTAGCAGATGACTTTGCATTTACAGGAACTGTAAGTGGTGCTGGTGGTACTAACACTCCAGCTTTTCATGCAATTGTAACTACTGGACAATCAATAGGAACTAACACAGATGTTGAATTAACTGGTTTTACAGAAAAACTTGATACTAATAATGCTTTTTCTTCTAATACATTTACAGTTCCAAGTGGTTTAGGTGGAACTTACTTTTTTTATTTAAATGTGCTTTTTCAAGCTAATGTACTTTATCCTCATGCAACCTTTAAAATAAATAGTAGTGTTACATATAATAGTGAAAATATGCATGTGAGTGCTGGAGGAACTGTTGCTTCATCTTCTAATACTAGACTAATTACTTTATCTGCTGGAGATACTGTAAAAGCAGTAGCTTTTCAAGGCTCTGGTGCAACAAATACTAATTCTGCTGGAAGAACTTTTTTTGGTGGATATAAAATTTTAACATAACAACACAACAATGAGGATAATAACATGGCACAACTAAGTACAAAAATAGAATTATACGCAGCAGCAAATGGTGTTGCTAGTGTTGATTTTAGAGATGATGTTATGTTGCAAGATGATAGTAATGGAGCTGGTGCTTATATCAAGGAATGGAATTTAGATATTGCAGAGCCTACTGATACACAACTAGCATCATATGAAACTGCAGCAACAACAACAGAAGCTAACAATGTAGTAATTTCTACAAGAAAAGCAGCTTATGGTTCTTGGGAATCTCAACTAGAAGAAATCTATGATGATGGAATTGACAGTTGGAAAACAAGAATTGCACAAGTTAAAACAGATAACCCAAAGAATTAATAAATGTCATATATAGGAAAAATTCCAACAGTAGGCAACTTTCAAGTTTGTGATGCAATAAGTGTTGTAAATAACCAAGCAGCATACACTATGCAAGTAGGTTCAGTTAATGTATCTCCAGAAAGTGCTAACCATATGATTGTTAGTTTAAATGGAGTTATTCAAAAACCTACAGACGCATACACAGTTAGTGGTTCTACAATTACCTTTGCTTCAAACTTAGTAACTGGTGATGTAATAAATTTTATTCAGATACTAGGTAATGTTTTAGATTTAGGAGTTCCAAGTGATGGTACTGTTACAAGTGCTAAAATAACTTATCCTCTAACAACATTTAGTTCTACTGGAATAGATGACAATGCTTCAGCAAATTCAATTACTATTGATAGTGCTGGTCATGTTACAAAACCATTACAACCAGCAGTTCATGCTGTTCCTAATGCTGCTCAAAATGATATGGCAAATGGAATTGTTACCATTGTTCTTGGTGCTGAAGTTTATGATACTAATTCAGATTTTAATGTTTCAAATTCAACCTTTACTGCTCCAGTTACTGGTAAATATTTGGTTGCTTGCAATGTAGATTTAAGTGATATTGATACAGCTACTCAATGGCTTTATGGTAATTTATTAGTATCTTCTAATAGAAATTATTACATGAATGAAGTTGATCCAAGAAAAGATGGTTCAGCTGATTATTCAAAAAGTTTTAATGGTACAGCAATAGTTGATATGGATGCAAACGATACTTTACTTCTTAAAATAAGAAGTTCAGCACATGGTGCAGCACAAATGAATGTTGTTTATGGTGGTGGTGAAACTTGGCTAACAATATCTTTATTACAATAATGACGAAACAATCAACCTTAAAGGAGGTATAACAATGGCAATAACAATAACAGTAAATATAGACGACACTAACGAAAAAGTTTTAAAAAATGATTTGTTAGATATTAACCAATGGGTGCAAGATGCAGTTGTTGGAAAACAAAACAATGCTTGGAAAAGATTTCAAACAGAGTGGACTACAAAACTTATGAATGACAGTAGTTTTACAGATTCTATTCCATCTAATAAAACAGACTTTATAACATTAGTAACTGCTAGAGAAGATTATCAAACTAGAGAACAAAAAGAAGCTGAATAGGAGTATAGAAATATGGCACTAACAAAAATAAATAATAATACACTTTCAGCAATTACTGGATTACCAGCTGGTGTAGGTGGTAAGGTTTTGCAATATGTAAAATCACAGTCTGGTAATTTTGACGCTTCTCAAGGAAATTGGAATGTTACTTCTACAACACCTACAAGCACAAATATTACTGCTTCAATTACACCAATTAGTTCATCATCAAAAATTATTGGAACAGGATTTGTTACCTATGGTGCTGATGGAAGTAATATAACTTCTTTCCAATTTGGATTTAAAATTCAAAGAACTTCAGACAATGCCGACAAAACAGCTATGACACCAGGAAGTTTTTTTGGTTGGGATAGTGAATATAATGCAAGTCAACAAACTAGATGGGACGTTTATAGAATGATACCAATAAATTTATATGACGACAATCATGGAACAACATCTGAAATTACATATAGATTATTTGTAAGAAGTGGCTCTCAACATCAAAATAGAGGTGGTTCTATGTATTTAAACTTATTTGAGGTACTTTAATTATGAACATAGCAAAAAAACATTTTTTAGCAATCAAAGCAATTAATCTAAATGCTGAATTTAGTATTATGGATAATGATTTAGATAATATTACTTGGTTAAATGGAACAACACCTATACCAGTAGCTGACATAGAAGCTAAAATGGTAGAGGTACAAGCTGAGTATGATGCTAACCAATATCAAAGAGATAGAGTTTATCCTAGCATTGGAGATCAGCTAGATATGCTATGGCACTCTATAGATGAGGATCCTACATTAAAATCTAAGTATTTTACTTTTTATGAAGCTATAAAAAGTGTAAAAGTAAAGAATCCTAAAAATGGCTAATCTTTATAAAAACGCTATGTTTGATTTGACAAGTACAAATAAGACAACTGTATATACTTGTCCTACAAATAGAACAGCTATAGTTAAAACTATACAAGTTACTAATATTCATAGTGGAAATATTGAAGTTGAAGCATTTAGTACAGATGCATCAGATTCTAATGCAGAACATGAAATAGCTCATATAGCTTTAGCATCAAAAACTGTTGAAAATTTAGCTAAAGGAACTATTGTTTTAGAGTCTGCAGATACATTAAAATTAAAGGCTGCTTCTGCAAATTACATAGCAGGAATTATAAGCATATTAGAAATATTTGACGAAAAAAGTACATAATGAATTTGGTGCAAGTACCAACAAAACACATTGAAGAAGTCTGGCATATAGTAGTTAAAGATATAGCAGACGCATTAGCAAGATCTAATGGATATGCTTTGGCAGACCACATTAAGAAATGGATCCTAGAAGAAAAAATGCAGTTATGGATTTTATGGGATCAAGATAGTAAAGAAAAGTATTTTGGTACAGTAGTAACAGAAGTAATAACAAGACCATTACAGCGATGTCTTAATATTAGAATTATGACTGGTAAGCATCGTGAAAAATGGCAACATTTAATAAAACATATTGAAGAATTTGCATGGCAAAACAAGTGTGATTTATTAGAGTTGGTTGCAAGACCAGGTTGGAAGAAAATTTTAAAACCATTTGGTTATAAAGAAAGTCATATATTATTAGAAAAGAAAAAGGAGAACTAAATATGTCATCAGGAGGAGGAGGAGGAACTACTACTACAAGCACAGCAGTACAACCTTATTCAGCAGCAGAACCAGGACTTAATCAGATTTTATCTGAAGCTGGTACTATATATGGACAAGGCCCAGCAGGGGCAGGTTACGTAGCACCGACACAACAAACTTTACAAGGTTTGGGTGCACAAGAAACTATTGCAGGTGCTGCAAATCAACAAATATTAGATACTATACAAGGTCAGTATAGCAATCCATTCTTATCTCCAATGATTGCTCAAGCTGGTCAAGATATATATTCTAGTGTTGCAGGACAATTTAGTGGAGCAGGTAGAACACCTGGATCTCCAATGATGCAAAGCCAAGTAGTTGGACAAGTTGCAGATAAAATGGCACCTTACGCATTTCAAACTTACAATCAAGAAAGACAAAGACAACTATCTACAGCACAAGGCGTACCTAGTTTAACAGCAGTAGGTGGAGCTTTAGAAGATATTACAAGACAACAAAACATGGCACCACAACAATCATTAGCTCAGTACTATAATACTGTAGCACCGATTGCTTATGGATTGCCTACACAACAACAAACAAGCCAAGCACCAGCACCTAATAAATTAGGAATGGCTGCAGGTGGAGCTATGTCAGGAGCATCTATGGGTTATATGATGGGTGGCCCTGGTGGAGCTGCAATGGGTGGAGCTATCGGTGGACTTGGTGGATTATTAGGAGGACTATTATAATGAAAATACAAGAACATATACCACATTTTGTAAAAGAACATAAAAAAGCAATAGCAATTGCTGTTGTTATTTTAATCATTGCAATAATTATATAAGGAAAACTATGTCAGGTGGTGGTGGTGGATCAGGAAATGATAGTGGTGGAAGTGATATGCAAGTATCAGGAATGGAAGCTGCACTATCAAATGAAAAAGGTATAAGCACAAATGCAGATTCTAGAACTGGATCAACTTCAGGATATACTGGTTCTGATGGAGGTTGGGCAGCTAATGATACTAGCTATGCTGGAGTTACACCATCTATGTCTAGTATTAATCCTAATACTGGTAAATTTGAAAGTGGTGGTTTTACAGATTCTGAAGATGAATATGATGCTCCAGACAGAGATCATTATAATCAAACACAAAAAGAAATTACACAAGCTATTACTGGTTTAGGTGATAATTACCAAGCTGATTGGTCAGATCTTAGTAAAGATCAACAAGAACAATACCAATTAGAAATGAATAAAGTAAAAGGAACTGAAGGTAAAAACTATTCTTTTTATTCTGGTAATGAAGGAACTATTAATAATACATTTGCTGAAAATTGGAAAGACGCTGTAGTAACTTCTCCAGCTTTAAAATATTCACCAACATTAAGATTTTTATCTGCTGCTGGTAAAACAGTTAAGCAAAATGCTACAACAAGTTATGGTACTGGAGACTATGGATCAGATCCTAATGAACCATCTGGTATGGGACAAGCTGTAGATCAAGGTGGTTGGTTAGGTAAAATATCTAGTGGACAAGCATCACAAGATTTTATTGGTACTCCTCAAGGTAGAGATGCTATGAATGAAATTGCACCTCATGCACCTTATATGATTTCAGGAATAACTAAACCAACAGATTCTCCTGCTGCAAATTGGTATGCTAACTTAGGAACAACACCTTCAAATCCAGGTGGATTTAATTTAGCAACAGAATACGCAACAGCAAAAGCTGCAATATCAACAAAATTACAAAGTAAAGGGCCAATAGGAATGTTAGCTGTAAGTGATAGTCCATTCTATGATTGGTTAAAAACAAATAAATTAGATAAAGGAATATTATAATGAGTAATACCTATGGTATATTTGAAGAATGGAAAAATGGTTTATTAGGATATGCTGATAAAGCAGGAGATAAACTACTAGGTACTAAACAATCAGTTCTACCTGGTCAAGACACAATGAGACGAGGTGATGGTCTTATAGATCAAGGATTAAATTACGCTGGTGGAAAAATAGATCAAGGAATTGAAGCAACAAAAGATTATGTATCTGGAGAAGATAGATTAGTAAGTTCACCAAGTATTGGTCAAACAGAAAGAGATGGATTTAGAAGTGGAAACACTCAAGCAGCTAAAGATTTAGATAAAATTACTACAAAAGGAATTGAACTTTTTGATAAAGGAACTAAAAAAGCAGCAAATAAAATAGAAGAAAAATTTATTGAAATATTTCCTGAATTTGAAGGTAAAAATGTTTCAGATGCTGAAAAACAAAAATTAATTACAGGAGCAAACAATGGTAAAGTTGATTCTAATTTAGTTAACTCATTAAAAGAAAGAAATGGCCCAGTAAATGAAAAAGATATTGGAACATTAGAAAAACTTACAGGTGTAAATTTTGATACAGCTAAAGCTAATTGGAAAGACAAAGGTGGATTTGAAGGACTTATGTCTAACCCTGCGTTTTCATTAGGCTTAGCGTTAATGCAATCATCTGCTAATGGTAAAACTATTAACCAAGGTATATTAGATAACTTTGTTAAGTCTGCTAAAATATCATCAGAGTTTAAAGATAGAATTAAAGCTAGAGCTGGTGGAGTTACAGAAGCAACTGGCCCACAGATGGATAAAATTAAAGGTATTCTTGAAAATTCATTTGATATATCAGGCCCATCACTTAGAAGATTATTACCAGGAAATCAATCTGAAAAATATGAACAAGCAGTAGAAGATATTGTTTTCAAAGTTCAAGCAAAAGTTACTTCAATGAAAAAAGCAGCTGAAAAATCTGGTAAAAGTATTGAAGTTGGATCTAGATTGTATAAAAAAATAATTCAAGACATGGTTGATAGTGGACAAATTAGTAAAAAAGGTGGATTAAAATTATTTGGTGTTCAAGTATTTGACTCTACAGTAGAAGCTAAACCTATGGCTAAAGGTGGCCCAATTACACAAGGTAAACCTTATCTTGTTGGAGAAAAAGGCCCTGAGATTATTATACCAAGATCAGATGGTGATGTTTTAACTAATGATGATTCACAGATTTACGCTATGCTATTAGCGTCTAACCCACAACTACAGAAGGTATCTAAAGCAAGAGCTGAAAAGATTATGCGTAATAGATTCCCTGAATATTTTGAAGGATAATATATGATTACAAAAATTATAAGAAAACAAGGGCCCTTTAAAATTAAAAAATTTAAAGCACAAACAATACCTAAGCAATCTAGTAATTACGAAGGTATTATGGCTAAATCAAAATCAGATAAAATTAGAAATGTTTTTGGTTCTGATCCTACTAAACAACCAGTTATTAGTTTACGTACAGAAAAAGCTAGAAAAATTGGAAGATTAGTAGAAGATAGATCTCATAGAAGTTTAACTAGAAAAGTAGAATCTGCTTTTGTTAGAACTGCTTTAAAACCAAATAAACAAAATCAATTTGGAAACTTAGTTAAACAAAAAAACAAAGCTTTAATAAAAGCATTTAAAGTTTCTCAAACTAGAGGATTAAGAGCTGGTGAAAAAGCTAGTGTTAAATTAGGTTTAGATAAAGGTGCTATATATGCAGGATCTAGAGATAAACCCAAATCTTTCTTTAAAAAGAAAAGTTTTATATCAGCTGAAGAAAGTAGAAAATTAGGTTTTCCTCAAAGTGAAATGAGTTTAAGTGCTAGATATGATTTAGACTTACCTAATACATCAGCTAAAAGTAGATTAAAAAAAACAAGATCTACATTAAGCAAAATATATAAAGCTCCTAAGTCTTGGAAAGATAGATCTAAATTAAAAAAACAATTTAGGTTACAAGCAAAATCAGAGTTAGGAGAAGCTAAAATAGATAGAGCTTTTTATAGAACTTCTACTATACAAAAACAAGATCCAAAATCTAAAAGATACTCTACTATATGGTCAGAAACATCTAGAAAAAAACCATTAATAAAAGAATATGTTCAAGGTGGCAAAGTAAAATGGAAATAAATGGCTAATGACTTTAACCTTAATGAATTTAAATTAAAAGACCCAGTACGTAATATTAATGATGGACTCCAAGAGCCTATCAAAGATAGTACGCCTGGGTTTTTTCAGTCTTTAAAGAATCCTATAGATCTTTGGAGAGAAGAATCTTTACCTGCGTCTCTATACCAATGGGTATCAGGTAACACTAAAAAGAAACAAGCTCAAGAAGCATACCAATATTTACAAAACAATCCAGACAAGCAAGGTTCTAAAATATATAACGAAGCAGAACGAGTAATGAGTCGTTTTGGTTATCTATTAGATGAAGGGCCAATGAACATAGATCTTAAAGAAGTTAAGAATATGATGAAAGCCAATCCTAAAATGTTTGGTGCTGAGCTAGTAAACATGATGATGGCAGACCCATACTTATTGTTTATGCCTATGGGTTGGAGTGCATTAGGTAGAGGTGTAGTTAATAGTTTAAGATTAAAATATTCTAAAAGTTTTACAATGGTTAGATCCGTTCCAAAACTTAAAGCAGCTCAACAAGCAGAAAATGTAGCTAACTTAAAAGTAGGTGCATTTGCTACACTAGCAACACCATTTGTATTTTCTACAGTATGGCAAGGTTCAGAAGATAGAACATTAGATCCCAAAAGAACTACTATTGAAACTACTATAGGTGCAACAGCAGGTGCTGTTATATCTGTAGGCTTTGCAGGTATGAGTGCAGCAGCACAAAGATTAACTCAACTTCCTGGTAAAACAGTTTCACAAGCTACTGCTAAAGTTTTAAAAGATAATCAAATGCAACCTGAGCAATTGATAAAAAAATTAGATTCTGGTAACTACAAAAGTGTAGAAGATTTACTTAATGAATTAAAAAAAGAAGTTAAAGACTTACAGGATCCTGTAAAGTATAGTGCAATGGCTGCAGAGATTACATCAGCTATGAGACCAGCTATAGAAAATGGTACAGATATGGCAATCAATACTGCAATCAAAGCTAGTGCAGTTGGTGGTGTATTTGGTGCAGCACAATTCCTTACATCAGAAGATGAAAAACTTATAGCAACAGCTAAAGGATTTGGATTAGGTGCAGCAGTGTATGGTTCTGGTAAAATATTAGGTAACATACTTAGAAAAACACCAAAAGAATTTGATGAAATTGCATTAGCTGGAGAGTCAGCATTAGATGCTTCTAAGTTTTTAACAGTTAAAATTAATACAGCAGCACAAAATTTAGCTAACAAAATTAAAGAAGCTATACCAGATGCTATAGATTCTAGACGTAAAGTATTTTACTACATTACTAAAGCACAAGTTAATAGAAATACATTTAAATATGATCCTAAATTAAAACCTATTGCAGCTAATGAATTAACATCTATAGAATTAGATGTAGCTAAACAAATTGAAAAAATATTTAAAGAATACAATTCATTGTTAGGTAAAGAAGGAAGCCAATTATTTACTAATCAAAGATCTAATTACCTACCTTTAATGTGGGATAATTATAATCCAAAAGATCAACCATTTAGATTTGTTAAAAATTTTGATAAAGATTTGAATGTTACTGGGCCTTCAACTAAGTTCCAATTTGCAAAACGTGGTGTATTTGAAGATGTAAACAAAGGTTTACAAAAAAACTATAAAATACGTGAAGGTATGGATGATCCTGCAGAGTTAGTTAGAATGTATGGTTTTGCTGCATCTAAAGCTTTATCTACTAGAGGATTAATTACACATTTAGAAACATTTAAAGTTGGTGGTAAACCACTAATGTATAGAACACTTAAGACTGGTATGAATGCAGATGATTTTGTAGAATTTAATCATCCTTATTTTGAAGGTAAAGGTCAAACATATATACATAAAGGTATGGAAAGATCATTAAGAATGGTCTTTGATGCTACTGAAGAACAAGCATTTATGGGTGCGTTATTTACAACTAACCTTATGATGAAAAGATTAGCAGTAGGTTTCTCATTCTTTCATGCTGGAGCTCTAGTTGAAAGTATGTTGTTTGCAGGTAACAAACTAAACTTTATTAAAAAAACTTTAGATCCTAGAAAAAAACCTGAGTTACTTGAAATGATTAACAATCCTAACAAAGTAATTAAAGATTTTCCTGATGCTATAAATCAATTAAAAGCTGCAGGTTATGATGACCCAGTTAGATTTGCACAAGGTGCTGGTTTACAAATATCTACTCCAGAGGATATAGGATTTGATAGATTCTATTTTAACATGAGAGGTATAGATACTTTCTTTAAAAGTCATTTTGGTGTTTCTAGTAATGGAAAAGTAGAAAAAGTATTTAAATGGTTTGACAGAATTACATGGGATAGAGTTTTTACGTCTGCTAAAATGCATACGTTTTTACAAGTATTAGATTCTCCTAAACTTAAAGGCGTTCCTAATACATTAGTTATTATGCCTGGCGATACTACAGCACAGATATATGCTAAAGCAACTAAGGCTGCACAGTTTACTAATGATGCATTTGGTGGACAAAACTGGGAACAAGTAGCGAACAGAATAAGAACACCTTGGTTAAAACAATTAGCACAGACTACAATGTCTCCAGGATCTAGAGGATATATGCAGTTGCTTATGTTTGCTCCTGACTGGACAATATCTAATGTTAGAATTATTGCTAAGTCTTTACCTGCTTTTGAAAGCGATCCAGGACTTAGAAGAATGTATCAATATTATTTTGCAAGAGCTGCACTTACATATGCAGCAGCAGGATCTGCACTTAATTATATATTTAGTGGTCACTCACTATTAGATAACGTAGATCCAACTAGAATTGACTTAGGGAATGGACAAGTTTTAACTTTCTCTAAACAATTAATGGAACCTTTCCATTGGATTACTGATCCTAAATCTACAGGTCTTAAAAAGATTGGATCATTACCAAGAACAACAATAGAAGTATTAACTGACAAAAAATATTTGACTACTAAATGGAGTCCAGATATTACAAGAAAAGATGATAATGCTATTGAAAAAGGTTTATCCATAGGTGGTCATGTTGGTAAAAGATTTTTACCTATTTGGTTACAACAAGCTTCAGCTTCGGTAGAAAAAGGTTTGTTACAACAAGGTCTATCTTTAGACTTAGCTGCAGACACTTCTGTTGATTTTGTACTAGGGCAATTAGGTCACCCTAGATATAAAGGGCCTAGATATACACAATACAAAACGAAAGGGTTAGTAAGGTCTCCTTACGAAACATTATTCTAATGAGTAGACATACAGAAAATACAGAAGAACTTCTAAAAGTTCATAGTAGAATTGATCTTATTGATCAAAAACTGCACATCCTAGAAACCAATCATTTGGCTCACATTCAGAAAGATGTAGATAGAATTATATACATTATATCAGCTATTGCATTAGGTTTATTAGGACAGTTTTTATATCTTTTAACAAAAAACTTGTAACAAAAAGTTGTACCTTGTTGACTAGATTTATTAGTTAAATAGTTGTAAAAGCTTTAATATGCTTCGCAAATCAATACTTGTTATAAGTGATCAACACGCACCATATCATCATATAGATACACTTGACTTTTTAAAAGCTATTAAGTTAAAGTATAAACCTGACTGTGTAGTTAACATAGGTGATGAAATGGATTGGCACTCAATATCATTCCACGATTCACATCCTGGTTTATATTCACCAAGTCATGAGCTAATAGTTGCTAGAAAATTCCTTCAAGATTTAGAGAAGTTATTTCCTAAACAACATATTATGGACTCTAATCATGGTAGTTTAGTTTTTAGAAAAGCTACTAAATATGGGTTACCTCATGAAATCTTTAAGTCATATAATGATATGCTTGGAGTTGGTAAAGGTTGGACATGGCACGATGATTTGATTATCAAAGCATCTAATGGTCAAAATATTTACTTCTGTCATGGTAAGTTTAAAGACGTACTTAAAGTTGCACAACAATATGGAATGTGTACTGTTCAAGGACACTATCACACTTCATTCAAAATAGATTATTGGAGTAATCCAAATGAACTACTTTGGGGTATGCAAGTTGGATGTTTAATTAATATGAAAAGTTTAGCTTTTGAATATAATAAATTACAGAAGTCTAGACCAGTAATAGGAACAGGAGTTATCATTGATGGATTACCAATATTAATCCCAATGGTTTTAGATAAAAATGGCAGATGGAATAGAAAAATTACCTAGAGGAATTAGAAACAAAAACCCAGGCAATATAAAGCTTGGTACTGATTGGGATGGACTGGCAGATGAACAATCTGATCCAGTTTTTTGTGTATTTAAAGAATCTGTTTGGGGCATTAGAGCTCTAGTCAGAATACTATTAGTATACAGATTTCATCATAAAAGATTTACAGTAGAGGACATCATTGAAAGATGGGCTCCACCAAGTGAAAATGATACAGATGCTTATATAGTATTTGTTTGCAAGAAACTTGGCGTAAATCCTCAAGACAAATTAGATAATAGTATAGAAGATTATTTACCATTAGTTAAAGCAATTATACAAATGGAAAATGGTATGCAGCCATACGATGATGAGCTGTTAGTAGAAGGTATGTACAAAGCATGGGACGGATTCCCAACAGGTTCTAACAAGGTATATTAATATGGAAGGTAGTCTCAGTGAATTACTGGTTTACTTTTTGGTTAGTGGTTGGCTATGTAATGTTAATTCTATTTGGTGGGCCTAATCCAATAATATTTAGATAAGGGAGATTAAGATGTGGTTAAATTTACTATCTATGGGCATTAAAACTGGTGCACATTTATATAAGAACAAACAAACAACAAAACAATTAATGTCAGATGCTCGTATGAGACACGCTGAAAAAATGAGTACTGGTGAAATTGAATATAAAGCGAAAATTATTGAGAGCAATGATCAAGGTTACAAGGATGAGTTTGTCCTTATTCTTATATCTATGCCTATCTGTATATTGGCTTGGTCTATCTTTTCTGACGATCCAGAGATTCATACTAAGTTAACATTATTTTTTGATTACTTTAATCAGCTACCCTATTGGTATCAAGCAATTTTTATAGGAGTAGTTAGTGCTATCTATGGTCTTAAAGGTGCTGATATTATGCGTAAGCCAAAATGAAGAAGGTTGAAGGATATTGCATAGGGTGTAATAAAGAAATTATACACACTCAATCTTTTATTACTTTACCAAATAAAAAAATCTTATGTCCTAAATGTTACCAGAGCTCAGGAGCTCAGCTACCTTTTTGGGATAGAAACAACAAACCAACATTCAATAAATGAGAATATTAATAATACTATTTTGTTTAATTACTACGTATGCTTTAGGAGACTCTACACAAACAAATGTGAGTGGCTCAAATACAGCTATTGAAGGTGGATATACATCTTCTGCTACTACTAATTATGCAACAGGAAGTTCATCAAACTCTACTACAAATAGTACATCAAATTCTAATATAAAATCAGCACCACCAACTGCTAATTCACCATCATTTTCAGCTGGATCACAAGACGTTTGTGCAACTGGAATGAGTGCTGGAGTTCAGACATTTGGTTTTGGAGTCTCTGGTGGTAAAACTAATAGAGATATGAACTGTGAAAGAATTAAGTTAGCTAAAGTTTTATATGACTTTGGAATGAAAGTTGGAAGTGTAGCTTTACTTTGCCAGGACGAAAGAGTGTTTGAAGCAATGATTAATGCAGGAACTCCATGTCCAATAGATGGCAAGATAGGTAAAGACGCTATGGATATTTGGATTAAATACGATTTTGAAAGACCAGATTATAAAACATATGTTAAACGTATGGAGAAAAGAGAAGTAATAGATAAGTCTATTCAAACAAAAGTATTAAAAACTATAGAAACCAAACCAATACATAATGAGTAGAAAAACTAATACAATGTTAATAGGTTTGTTAGGTACAATACTTATGGGATTAGCTACTTGGACACTTATAACATTAATAGAACTACAACTTTTAGTAACAATGATTCAACAAGATTTATTTAGTATTGATAAACAATTTGGCAGAGTCTACAGTTTTATAGATTCAGTAAGATGATTTGGATATTAGCAATAGTAATAGGAGGATGTTATGCGATACACAGCGTTAATAAGTTTGCTGATTATATTAATCCATACAACTTCCATAAAAAGTGAAGTCATTACAACAAATAATTTACTTGATAAAAACTTTGATAATGGATCTTGGACAGGAACTGCCGATGGTAGGCATGGTTCTAATGTCATTGCTGCTGAGCATGATACTTATATTCAATCTGATGATATAAGTTTAAAGAATGATGCAAATTTAACAGAATTACAAATACAAAATGGTTATACAACTAATCATGAATTTGAATATTGGCATTGGAATACATATGATTCTAGTGTTAAATCTACAGTAACTATAACAGGAGCAAATGGTGAAACAACAACACAGATTAGGAATTATAATAGTAGTAGCTGTGGCAGTGTTAACTGTGGTGATTACGTCACTGGCAGTGATACTTATACTGTACTTTCAAGTTTACAAACCGACTATGATTTATCAGTTCGATATGATTTTACAGATTCATCAAATGCTACAGAGAATCATTATGGGGTCGATCTCAGGGAACCTTCCCTCACTGTAACATACGAGTCAGATCCTTTTGTTTTAAATGAAGATATTAGAGATGAGATAAAAAATGTGTTGGAAGAATTTAAACCAGAAAAAGAATTTATAGTTAAAGAAGAATTTAAGTTTGTAGAAATTAGAACTGAACCTAAACCAATGGAAGAACCAAAGGTTATAGAGCAATATAAAACTGAACCTAAAGTAGAGAAAGTTTATAATGAAAAACCTAAAGAAGAAATTAAATCAGAAACTAAAGTTGCTGATAAAATTACTGAAGAATACAAAAAAGAAATATCTACAGAAGTTACTAAACAGGTATCAGATAATGCTAAGAAAGAAGTAATAAAAGAAGATACAGATAAGAATGATTCTAAAGAGGTAGTTAAGAAAGATTCTAAAGAAGAAGTAAAAACTAAAGTAAGCTCTACAAAGACTAAGACAAGTAAGCCAAAATTAGATGTAATAATGGCTAAAGTAGACGCACAAGTTAAAGACGCATCTAAAAATTTAAACATTAAAAACATTATTAAATTAGATGCTATGCAGAAAGATTCAGTATCATTGGTAGAATATAATAATACAGAGTTTTATAAGCCTAAAGATATATATTTAGACCAAATAGCTATATTTGATAATAGATCTATTTATAAAAACTTTGATTTAGTACAATACAGGAACAACGATATTATAGGAATTAAGAATAGAACATTAGAAGAACTAAACATAAACAAACAGAGAATATTAATAGAACTTAAGGAGCTTAAGAATGGATAAATTAAAAAATAACATTGGTGTAATTATGGTAATACTAGGACTGATTGGTTCTACAGGTACATTTTACTCTAAGTTTGCTACAATGGAATTAAAGATAAAACAGTTGTCTAATGCTACTGCACCAGATTTAACTGGTATAGAAACTAATAGTTTTGCAGTATTAGATTTAGATAAAAATATCTCTATTCTAGAAAAAGAAATAGAATTGCTGAAAGTACAATTGCAAGAACTAAAAATAAACTCATCGAATCCATTATCTCAATAGTCTCTTTCTATTATCATTTCGATAAAGTGTATTGCTTTAAGTAAATCATCTTTACCACCTTTGTCCTGGTGCCTAATAATATACTTAATTGCACATCCTTCTGGGAATAGAAGTTTGTTTTCTACTACAAATTTACTTGGTTGAATTTTATACTTTTGGTAGTGATCACCACCTATTTGTTTATTATAAGCTTTACTCATTGAATGTTAACCTAAACTTTCCTTTATGTTTATATTTTTTACGTGGTTTATTTAATACTAAATTTTGATCATCTCTTAAAGCATAGAGATCTAACTTCATAGCTTCAGTAAATTTACGAGTAGCTTGAGAAGCATCTATTTCTGCATAAGAACATATAGTTCTAAAATCTACAGAATCACTGGTAAGCCATTGTATAGCTTCACGTTTATCTATAATATGATACTTATATACACCATCATACATAGCATCATGTATAGCTTGGTTTATAATAGCTCTAAACAATTTAATCTGATGGTTGCTCATTAACAATTTCGTATGTCATACGCTGCTCTACAGTTTCTGCTTGTTCCCAAGTTAAACTTTTAGAGTCTAAAGAACTATGTATCTTAATAGCTTCTTCATCTGAGTCAGCTTTAATAATAACTTCTGCAAAAGCAGGAAGTAAAACCCATCTCTTAAACTTATAAATCATATAGTATTTTTACGTCTACTAGCTTCTAATGTTCTAAATAGATCTATAATAAGACCTTCTTTATCACGTTTGTTTTCTAATGTAGATGCTTTAACTTCTGCATCAAATAATTCTTTAACAGCATTGTTGTAAGTATCAGACGCATAAAAAGATTGTTCTTTAGCAGATATACTTTTATCTTCTGAGTTACCTGTAATGTGTAATGCTTTCTTTCTTTTTAATAATCTATCTAAA
>JACLAB010000604.1_pt1 | contig 23050 bp, 15 predicted proteins | sample 8027921 | NCBI WGS metagenome assembly JACLAB01 (sample SAMN15725117, study PRJNA655200) | protist metagenome | isolation source: fluorescence activated cell sorting (FACS) single amplified genomes of... | place: USA: West Boothbay Harbor, Gulf of Maine | collected 2000-07-19
TCGCGCGGACAGTCGGGTCGTTTTTTTCAATCAAGGAGACTACGGAGGATTTCATCACGTTTTCGTCGTCTCCTTCTCTTCTCTCGTTCTCGTCGTTGTCTCCCAACACACCACGAGGGGTTGGTTTCCCCCACGCCATTTTTCTGTCGCAACTTCTCAGTCTGAGGAGGAAACGTCACTTTTTGTGTGGAAAGAGAGCATTTATTAGATATAGTAGTATAGTAGTATTAAAATGTCTTTCTCCGCTGCTGCTTCGTTCGGAGGACGACGAGGACGACGACGAGGATTATTACTATCGACGAGAGGTTTAGCTGATGTGAATCGTCTTCTTTCATTCTCCTCCTCCGTTGAAGACAAAAGCACGATGAACAATCATCACGGACAACAACAACAACAAGTTCAGAGTGGAAGAAAAAAAAGATTGGATGATTTTAGTCGTTTTATTATCAACAACAAGAACAACAGATCATCATCCTTCTTCGTGGCGACGAGGAGGACAAAAACGACGACGACGGTGGACACGAGAGAGACGAAAAAATTCGAGCAAGACGCGGAGTTATGGTGGAGAGAACGAGACGGGCCGTTTGGACCGTTGCACTCGATGAATCCAGTGCGATGTTCGTTTATTAAAGACGAGTGCGCGGAACATTTTAGTAAAACAAGGAGGAGAACACCAACAACAGTCGTTGACAACAGACCGTTATCTGGTTTGAGAATATTAGACGTCGGGTGCGGTGGAGGATTGCTGAGCGAAAGTTTATCGAGACTGGGCGCGGATGTGGTCGGATTAGACGCCGGGAAAGCGAACGTGGAAGCCGCGAAGAGGAGACAAAAAGAATCGCAATTAGATGACGATGATGATAGTGGAGGTAATAACGGTAAAGTGAAATACATCTGCGACACGGCGGAAGATTTAGGAGAGAAGGAACCGAACTCGTTCGACGTGGTGTGCGCTTTAGAAGTTATCGAACACGTTACGGATCCGAGAGTGTTCGCGAACGCGTTGAGAAAGTTAGTCAAAGACGACGGTTTGGTATTCGTGTCGACGATATCAAAATCTATGAGAGGTGTTTTAGGCGCGATTGTATTCGCAGAGCGCGTGGCGAAGATGGTACCGGCTGGGACCCACGACGCGAACAAATTTTTACACCCGTCCGAGTTGGCGATTGTTTTAGAACGCGCCGGATTGAGAACGAACACGATGGCGGGAATGGAGTATAATCTCATGACGAAACAATGGAAATTGACCGGCGATTTAGGCATTAATTACATAGCGTCCGCGACTGTGGGTACGTTCGACGAGAAACTACCGCTGGCGCAAGAAGACGTGCACGATAAACGATATCAGTAAATAGATTCTCTAGTATAGCATTTAGTAGCTTTTTATGCAATAACAATATTACATGGAGCTCAAATTACTTCTCTGGCACCTATGCGCATGAGCACACCGTCTTCCAGCGATGCTATTTTCAGCTCTGCCGCGTCTATTTTATAATATTTCTTAATCGCGTTTGTGTCCGCGAAGCGTTGTAAGTTTTCTCTCGTCGCCGCAATCTCTTTCCCATCGATCCATTTCCTAACTTTTTCTCTGATGTGTTCTTCACTATTACTACTATTACTACTATTACCCGTGTCTACTACTATTTGTTCCTTCTTTTTATCGCACACCCGCGCGACTAATATCGCTGTCGAGTCTGGTCCAGCCCCGAACCTTCGAAACGCTTCGTTTATGTTTGTTTTCGGCGACGCGTTGAATATGATTTCAGAGTGTAACGTTCTCGTAACCATGCACTTCGTTTCCATCGATGCGATCGCTTTAAACGTCGCTAATCGAACGATATTTTCCGTGAATATCGTTTTTGGATTCATCAGCGCGACTTCAACGTCAAAACTTCCCGATTTTATCGAATCCGAAATCTCTTTCGCGTTGGTCACTTGTTCGAACAACATCAATTCGAGCGTAAAGTCATTCTCAAACCCATCGACTGGAAATGTTTGATGTTTATGAGTAGTCGTCGTAGTCTCCGTCATTTCCTGTATTCTCACTTCTTCGTCTTCTTCTTCTTCTTCTTCTTAGCTGCTCTGTTTCGATGATGCCGCTCCTGCTTCTCTTTCGTCTTCGGAAATCAAAAAAGGAGCGACTGGTGATATCTCCGGCAAGTCCGCAGCAGACCACTTGATTTTCGGTTTCACGATGGGTTCCAACGAGAACGAGGACGACTTGGACGACGTTTTTTCAGCGGAAGAATCAGCACGAGGAGTTGTATCTGATGACGATGATGATGTAGGTTTCGTCTTCGTTCCCATATCAACAAATAATACGTCAACAACAAGTCGTTTTGATGAATGAAGAGTGTGTTGTTCGTTGTGTTTTCTTTCTTGTTGTTTTCTAAAAAACTGCCCTTCTGAAACCTAAACTTTCTCGTACTTTTTTCGACTCGATCGAAAAAAGAGACAAAAAAAGGCTGGAAGAGAGAGCACTCATCATCATCATCATCATCACATCTTCTTCGCTGCTGTTCGAGAGAGAGAAAGAAAGAGAGAGAAAGAAAGAGAGAGTGTAGAGCGTGTAGAGAGAGAGAGAGTGTGTAGAGAGAGAGAGAGAGAGGGTGTTTTGTGATCGTACCCCAGTGTTAATAGAGAGGGAGAGAGAGAGAGAGAGAGAAAAGAATAACGTTTTTTGAGTCGGAAAAAACGCAATCAATCGCTTCGTTGTTGTTGTTGTTTGTGTGTGTAATAGAGTTTAGTAGCAGAGTTTAGAAGAAAGATCATGTCAGAAAACGAGAGCGCACCGACGTCGAGCGTTTTATTCGCTTCACACAAGCACTTGCAGAAGAGGTGCGCGAACCAAACCGCGGCGTACTTGGCGTGTAAAAAAGGGAACCAAGACCCGGAAATGTGTTTGAAGGAAGGCGCGAAAGTGACCGGTTGCATGTTGGACGTTCTGAAAGACTTGAGAGGGAAATGCCCGGAAACGATGAATAAATACGCGGCGTGCATGGACTATCGATCGAACCAATTCGAAAAGTGCAGAAAGGAGCAAGCCGCGTTCGAAGAAGAGTGTCCGATATAAAAAGAATTATATTCTTTGCGATCAAAAAGCCCACCCCATCAGAATTGCCTATTATTTATAAATAGGCCGCTACTCTCACAGACAAATAACACTTTGATGATCTATACAACAAAGGAAAGGAACGTAGTAGTAAGTAAGAGTGAAGTAGTGCGTGTATTTCTAAACAACAACGACGAATAAATTTGAACACAGTATGCTATATATGATACAACAACGTTCTCTTTCTTATCGCCGCTAGCTGATTTCTTTCTATTTTTATTGTACTTTTGCGCCTCCTGTCGCAACTTTCACAGCAGCAACTGGTCTTCGCCCGATCGTTATGCACTGAATAGTATCACCAACTTGAAAATCGGTAATATCATCGAGCGAAACGCCACAATCTGTGCCTTTACCTACGCTTTCAACCTCTAATCTGTGTCTACGAATGGATGAACAGCTGAAGAGGGCACCTTCTTCGTGTATAGGGACGCCATCTCGTAGAATCCTAAACTTTTCCGTCGATTTGATGGAGCCGATCGAGACGACGCAACCAGCCACGAGAGAAGCGTTGTTCTTTTTTGTTCCGGTCATGTCAAAAATCTGCACGATGTCTGCTTCACCGACGATTTCTTCGTATTCTTCCATCGGCGCTTTCAGCGAGAGCATGGCACCGACTTCGTCTAATAAACGATAGATTACGTTTTGTCGTACGATTTGAACGCCTTTCGACTTTGCCAAGCTTTGTAAGCTCTTGTTTGGTTCACGCACGTTGAAACCTAGAATAGGTGCGTTTATAGCGCCGGCGAGCTGAACGTCTCCTTCAGTTATTTGCCCAGCTCCAGTAAAGACGACTTTCACGCCAACTTTACCGGTACCGAGACCAACGACTGAATCTCTGACAGCTTCTGCAGTCCCTTGAACGTCCGCTTTGACAATCAAATTCAACTCTTGATATCCATCATCAATTGTTTCGTCATTACCACCACTATTATCACCTCCTCTTCCAGACAAAACCGATGTAATCGAAGACGTTCCCGTCACATCGGCACTTTGCAAACGTATTCGCTCGAGACGTTCTTCTCGTGCTTCGCTTAAACGTCTCGCGCGTTCTTCCGAAGGTACCGACTGGATTGCATCTCCTGCGTTTGGAACTGTTTTTAAACCCATCATCTCGAAAGGATCGCCCGGTTCTACGGATTTAAGTTCCTCTCCTTTCGCGTTTCTTAGCGAACGAACTTTACCCCAGCTTGAGCCGCAGAGAACAAAGTCACCGACTTCGAGCGTTCCTCGTTTCAACACCGCGTTCACTATTGGTCCTCTCCCTTTATCTAATCGAGCCTCTAAAGCCGCTCCGTGAACGAGCGATTTATCCATTTTTGTGTCTAAATCTATAAGCTCTGACTCTAAAAGTAATGCTTCCGAGAGCTCTTTCAAACCTTCACCAGTGTGCGCAGAGACTCGCACGACCTGTACGTTCCCGCCAAACTTTTCGAGCTCTAACCCGAGATCACTCGCGACTTGCATTTCCATACTATCTGGATCTGCATTGTGCTTATCGCACTTTGTCAATGCAACTACGATTGGTACTTTTGCAACGCGCGCGTGCGCGCACGCCTCTTTCGTTTGTGGCATGACACCGTCGTCCGCCGCTACGACTAAAACGACAATATCTGTGATCGAAGCACCTCTTTGACGCATAGCCGAGAATGCTGCGTGGCCAGGCGTATCTAAAAATGTCAACTCTCCCAGACTATTATCGCTATTATTAAACTCTGGAAGCGTTACGACGAAAGCGCCTATGTGTTGCGTAATACCACCGGCTTCGCCATCCGCGACTGAAGCATTGCGCAAGGCGTCAAGTAAACTCGTCTTCCCGTGATCAACATGACCCATGACACACACCGTCGGTCGTCTTTTTTTCATAACCGCACTACTATCACGACTGCTACTACTACTACCACTACTACTACTATCATTGTTATTGATGATGGTAATATCCACGTCCAACTCGGCAGCGATGAGCTCGATGGAATCCGCCGCCACGCTCTCTTCGATCGAAAGCGACGTCGAATCTCCAAGTGCTTCTAGAAGCTTGATAATTTGTTCGCTCTCGATGCCGAATGCCTTGGCGATTTCATTCACGGTCGATCCCTCGTTGATTCTCACGTGTCTTCTTTCCACCGCCGCTTTCGCTTTCACTTCCTTCTTCTCTACGACGCGTTCGACTTTCTTCCTCACGGTTCCTTTCCCAACCACCTTGATTTTCCGGTAAACGCTCGTGAAAGGTTGCTTTGATTTGTCTGCTGCTCCTTCTGTTTCTGTTTTTTGTGCTTTATCTCCTCCTCTCTCGTCTCCTCCTCTGTTTTGTTGTTGCTCTGTTGCGCCAACAGACGCCGGCGGCAGTTTTTTCTTGTTGAACTTCTTCGGTTTCCCAGCGCCGGATGGCGAACGATTCTGCCCAGGTCTGGCTTCTGCGATTGCGCTCGTCTGAAATTCTCTCACCGAATATGATGACGACGACGAGCACGCGCGATTGTTCGTCCTCCTCCTTCGTTCTTTTTCCTTCTCGCTTCTGCTCAACGAAACGAATTTGCGAGAATCATCATCGGCAAACTTCTTCTCTTCTTCTTCGAACAATCCAATCGTCGTCCTCGCGACTCTCCCGAGTATTTGACGACTCCTCCCATATTTGTATCGAGACAGAAGGAACATCTTCTACTCGTTCGTACGAACGGAGAGTTTTCGTCGTCTGAATCCTCGTCTGAATCGTCTTCTTAATACTATAATAATAACGATGAAATAAATAAACGAGGGAGGCTTGTAGGGAGAAAATTATTTGTGTGTGTGAAAGAAAGCTTCTCTCTCTTGCTTTTGAGGTTTTAGTCGTAAAAGAGTGTTACTAGGGCGAAAGTGGTGTGAGGATTACGTCGTCCCCTCTCGGATAAATGTATAATATAGAACAAGGAAGGCTAATAATAAAACTACTACAAGAATGCTACTCTCTCATATATGTATTTAATTGTTGCGCGCGCACTCACGCGGTTAATCGGTCTTCTTCGGCGCTTCCGAGACGATGGTATACACCGGAGGCACAGCGGCGGGATCCACGGTCGGGTAATTGGTCGGCGCTCGGTTCTTATCGCTGGGGCGGTGTTTCACCGGTCTGTTTTTGCGACTCTCCTTGGCGCCTTTCGGGCGGACGTGGTTTGCCGCGCTGATTCTGAGCGTAGAAATGCCTCCCGCAACGAATGCCATGATCTTTTGTTTTCTACTTACTTGTTTGTGTGTGTTATAATAGAACGCGCGCGTTTAAATGGAGAGAGAGAGAGAGAGAGAGTTCAGACCCTTATCGCTGGAGCGAGAGAGGTTTCTTCTGGAAGAGGAGGTTTTTCCTTGTTTTTTTAACCCTGCTGTTTTTTTCCTGGTCTGTTGCTCAAAAGAAGAGATCGATGTTGTCTTATTAAGATTTTCGTCGTCCTCGAAGAGATAAAAAAATCCAATCCAACTCTCTCATCATCATCATCACTCTTTTGCACGCGCCGGCGATTTCCTGCACACTTTAATAAAAGAAGAATTTACTAGTATTTCTCTTTAACGACAGCGCGCGCTTAAATCAGTGAAATGATGTCCGCTTTATCATCCTCGATGGTGAGCTCCCGAGTGGTTCTCAGACAATTTTCCTCCTCCTCCTCTTCTTCTTCTTCTTCATCCCAGTCAACAAGTAGAAAATCATCTACTTCTTCTTCTTCATCGAACAACAGAAGAACGAAAGTTCAAAGAGCCATCCGCGCTCAAGCTGTTCAGCAACACGAAATGACGGAAGGAGGCGTTTTGCTTCCCACCGGTTTGTACTGTCCGGACACCACCCAAACGTTCAGACGTAAAACCAGAACTATCCAAATCGGTAACGTGAAAGTTGGCTCGGATCACCCTATTGTGAAACAAACGATGACGACTTCGGATACGAGAGATGTGGACGCGACGGTGAACGAAATCATGCGATGCGCCGACGCTGGAGCTGAAATGGTCAGAATTACCGTTCAAGGTATGCAAGAAGCGAAAGCGTGCCAAGAAATTAAGAACAAGTTGTTGCAAAGTGGCTATACCACTCCCATCATAGCCGATATCCACTTCGCGCCGAAAGTAGCGATGACGGTGGCGGATTGCTTGGACAAGATTCGAATCAACCCGGGCAACTTTGCCGATGGCAGAAAGAAATTTGAGGATATCTTGTACGAAACGGACGAGGAATACCAAGCGGAAATCGATGAGATTGAAGAGGTCTTCACGCCGTTGGTATTGAAGTGCAAAGCGAACAACGTCGCCATGCGTATCGGTACCAACCACGGATCTTTGTCCAGATTCGGAGATACTCCGGCTGGTATGGTCGAGTCTGCATTTGAATTTGCGAGAATTTGCCGCAAACACGATTATCACAACTTTGTGTTTTCGATGAAAGCCTCGAACCCGTTGGTCATGGTTCAAGCTTATCGCTTGTTGTCGTACGAGATGTACAAGCTTGGATGGGATTATCCGTTGCACTTGGGGGTTACTGAAGCTGGCGAGGGTGAAGATGGTAGAATGAAGTCTTCCATTGGTATTGGTGCGTTATTGCTCGATGGTTTAGGGGATACGATTCGTGTTTCGTTGACGGAAGCCTCTGAGTTGGAGATAGAACCGTGCACGAGATTGGCGAACCTCGGCATGAAGGCGTGTGCGGAAAAGTTGGGCGGTGAGGACAAATTCACCGAAACAAAGAGAGATTTCCAATCGTTTGAAAGATTTAATGGTGATTTGCCGGAACAAAAGGCTGACGAAACCATCGATTACAGAAACGTCTTACACAGAGACGGTTCGGTAATCAGCTCAGTCACGGTGGAACAATTAGAATCTGAAGATCAGTTTTACGCCGAGTTGGGTTGCATGCTCGCCGTTGGTATGCCGCTCAGAGACATCGCGACGTCTGATTCTATCTTGTTGAGACAAGCCCCGCAAGCTTCTCAAGAAAAGGCCATGAGAAGTATCCGAAGATTGCAAGAGATTGGCTGCGGCGTTCTCGTCCCGGAAGCCGAGTTGAAGAAGAACCCGGTGCCGAACGCGATTGCTATCGTATCTTTGGCGCAAGCTATCGCCAAGGAAGCGTTGCCAGAATGCGCCGAACGGTTTGCCGTCACTTTGAACGGCTCCGAGAGCAACGAAGATTTAGCAAAATTGAAGGACATCGATGCCATCATGCTCTTGATTCAAACCGAAAAAGGACGGTCGAGAATCCACTCCTCGAGAAGAATCTTTGAAGTGTTGCAAGCGAATGGCGTGAAGATTCCGGTGATTCACCACAAGCACATCGTTGATGGCGACAAATCTGACGTCGTTATCCAGTGTGGTGCTCAAGTTGGTGGCTTGTTGTGCGATGGTAACGGTGACGGCGTCCTCTTGGAATACGTCGGAAACGAAAAAATTCCATTAAGCTTTTTGAGAACGACTTCGTTCGGTTTGCTCCAAGGCTCGCGCATGAGAAACACGAAGACGGAATACGTTTCGTGCCCGTCGTGCGGTCGTACGTTGTTTGACTTGCAAGAAGTCACCGCCCAAATTGCTGAAAAGACTGGTCACTTGCCGGGTGTCGCTATTGCCGTCATGGGCTGCATCGTGAACGGTCCAGGGGAGATGGCGGATGCCGATTTTGGTTACGTCGGAGGCGCTCCTGGTAAAATCGATTTGTACGTCGGGAAGGAAGTCGTCAGAAGAGGTATCCCGATGGAAGGCGCGACTGAGGAGTTGATTGAATTGATCAAGGAGCACGATCGATGGGTCGAACCGAAAGAAAAAGCCGCAGTTGCCGCGTAAAAAAGTACTTTAAAGGAAAGCGCTGCGGGGTTCATCAAAGCAGTTGTTTTTACTCTTGATAAGTTTATTAATATTAGCATTTTTGACGTGACTTCTACTCAAAAATAAATCATTTGTTCTCGCTCACTCTCAATCTCTTTCTCTCTCACACATACGCTCACTCTTTTTCTTGTTTGGATGTTGTTGTTATTGTTGTACCCTGGTACCAAGGTACTGTTTATGTTTGTTACTTTTCTTCTACTAGATTTTATCTAACGCTTGTTTGAAATCCGCTTCGATATCTGCGTAATCTTCGATACCACACGCGAATCGAACGAGATTGTCTTTAATACCAATCGCCGCTCTTTTTTCAGGTCCTTGATCCCAGTAAGAAACAACCGTCGGTTGTTCGATCAACGATTCGACACCTCCCAAAGATGGCGCGATGTACGGCAACCTGCATTCGTCGATAAACTTGGCGGTTTGCCACAAATCTCCGTCGACTTCAAAAGAAACAACCCCGCCAAAACCAGTCATATATTTCTTCGCTACCTCGTGATCTTGATGCGATTTCAAGCCCGGATAGTGAACTTTCGCAATCTTTGGGTGTGCCTCCAACCATTCGGCTAACCTTTGCGCGTTCGAGTTGTGTCTTTCGACTCTTAAACTCAACGTTTTCAAACCTCTCAAAATCAAGTACGCGGCGTGCGGGTCCAAAACCCCTCCGACAATGTTGTGGAACGCTCTCACTTTACTCACGGCTTCTTTTTGTCCAACAATGACACCAGCTAGCACGTCGTTGTGACCTCCCATATACTTGGACGCGGAGTGAATGACCAGATCTGCTCCAAACTTGAGCGGCTTCAAGTTACACGGCGTCGCGAAAGTCCCGTCGATGCACACTAAGCATCCTTTTGGTTTGCACATCTTTGAAATTCTGTCGATATCAACGCACCTTAAATAAGGGTTCGTCGGCGACTCAGAAAAGTACAAGGAACAGTCGTGTTCGTCCAAGGCTTTTTGCAAACCATCGTAATCGGACGGATCCAAAACCGTCGACGTGATACCCATCTTCGGGAGAAACGTTTGGATAAACTGACGGGTTCTTCTGTAGCAATCCGTAGTGGTGACGATGTGTCCTCCGGCTGGAACCAAAGAAAGAAGCATGGTCACTGCGGTGCACATCCCGGAAGCAGATAGTAAGCAATCGTCGCCACCTTCCAATAAGCGAATTTTCTCTTCCGCCGCCCGCGTGGTCGGGTTCCCGTACCTCCCGTACTCGAACGACCCGTAGTTACCCTCTTGATAATCGATCAACTCTTGGGTATCTTTAAACGTATACGTGGACGTGCACACGATTGGAGTCGTCAAGGAATCTGAGATTCTCGGTCTCCCACCTCTCTCGCCGTTGTGAACGGCTTGCGTGGATTCTCCCCAATCGTTGTCTGGCGTGACCGAGTTCGATACCGCTTTTATTATCATCGTCTGTTTTTTAGTTTGTTTTCCTGAGGAGGAGGAAGAGGAGGAAGCATGTCGTCCTTTCTTTCGAAGCGAGAGGACTTTGGTATTCACGAGAGCCGCTCGGGCGGAGGATGACGTCAACGCGCTCGTGTGTGTGTTCATATTGTATGTGTTGCTTTGTTTAGAATACAATAAACCTGATGAGTATTGATGATGATGATGAAGAGTCTATCTCGTCAGTGATTAGAAAAGGACTATATAGAATAAAAATCCATCGAACCGCACCGCTTTTGGTCTCTCGATGGAGATGAGAGAAAAAAGTCATCGCGAGACGACGCAAAGGATAAGACAATATTAATACGCGTTGAGTATCCCTCGCACGCGTTTAAATAGGCATACACGAGACGATGACGCGCGCGTCGGGGGAGATGTCGAAAGAAGAGATCGTTGGAAGTCTTACCTGTGAGAGAGAGATATTGTTACAAACGAAGTGCGCGTGTGTGTTACCCTCACTGATTTGATGAAGCAGATTATCTGACGCACACTAATAAGCACATACAAAATACAAAATAGGTTAATTTTTTGCTCATTTTTTGCCTTTGATTTTTGATCGGTTCGTTGGAGTTAAAGGTGAAACGAGCTTTTAACAAAAACAACAAACAACAACAAAGAACAGGTATGCATACTACAGTAGTAGTAGTAGTAGTGGTAGTAGTATCATTAGTATCATCAGTATCATTATTCAAGGGAAATGCCAAACCCAAGGTTTATAGGTTGACTCTCCAACTTCCAAGGCGCTTGGCTCAACTGAAACTGACTGGCGCCTTCGGACGCTCTCGCGAGAAGGAGGTCTTGGTCCAGAAAAGTCGAGGTTTCTTCCGGGTACCAGACGCCGTAGGAACTCTCTCCTTCCAACATGGCCAATGCGAACGCGGCGACGCTTTGACCGACGCACTCGCTCAGCTTGTTGTGCGTGAATAAACTCGTGCTAATCTTACCGTCTTTCAGTTTACAGTCGATCTTTATGCTCATCTTCTCTCCAACCGCGGCGTCGACGAGTTTCACCAGAGGCATCAACGCCGAAGCGACTTGTTGGATCAACTCCTTGTTTTTTAAAACATCAGACGGTAATAATCGAGCCATGGCGACCATGGCCGTGTTCCAAATTCCAGGACTCGTTCCAAAACGAGCTTTGATGGTCGGCACGTTGAATATTTTGTGCGTGCTTTCGACTTCAGGCAAGTTGTAGAGGAAAATTTCGCGTTTTCCAACCCCTTTACCGAAATCGACAACTTTCCGCGAACTCGCCGCTTCCATTCGAACTTCGTTCCCGTTTTCGTATATCGTGACTTCTTCGCCGCACAAGAGGAAACTGGTTGCTAATATCGTGCTGCCTACGCCACCGGAGCCGGCGGTGAAATAGTTATACAATAAGTACTCGATTTCGTCTTTCTCTTCTTGCGATGAGGACGATGATTCTGCTGCTTCGTCTTCGTCGTTTCTCTCCCGGGCAATCTTGGCATCCCTCAGTTGGTTCTCGATCGCTTTCGCAGCCATGATATTCGAGACGCCCGGGTAGATGCCACCGCTCGTGATTGCGGTGACTTTACTCGCCTTTGCTTTGGCGTCCAAACTCTTCGCGTTTTTCGCGTACGACCCGTCGTCGCACACGTCCAAGTAGTTTGGTACGCTCAGGTTGATGCACGCCTCTAAAATGTTGCACGTCTTCACTGTTTGGAACGGTCCCGCGGTGTTGATGACTAAGTCAGCGCCTTTAATGGCACTTTCGATGGATTGGATATCGGAGACGTCCACTTCCCGGAACGTCGTCGTTTTAGACCGTAATCCAGGATATCTCGAAACTGTTTCCTCGAACGACGCTTTGTTTCTAGAGGCTAGAACTATTTTCGAAGACGGGGAGGATTCGGAGAGAGCTTTCTGAATCGCATTCGCAGAGCTCGAACCGACTCGACCGGTGCCTCCGATGATGACAATCGTTTTGTCTCCTTCTAAGGAAGAAGATACGGACACCGATGATTTTTGCAATCGCCGTCCCGACGAAGACACGAGCTGTTGACGGTTTTTATTGTCGCGAAAAACACATCGGTTACACTGATATCTTCGTAACGAAGGGGGCAACGAGAAGGATGAGGTCGTGACAGTCGCGCTCATACTGTGTGTTCGATTTTGGGCAAGCGCTTTTTTTGTGCCGTGATGAGGTACATTTTACTTCCTCTCGAAAGGTGGAAAACGAGAAGTTCCTCTATATTATATAGAAATAATTCGAGCAAGAAGTTTATGTAATTATATTGATATGAATTACTATATATAAATATTTATTACTATAGATTTAGGTACGATAATTAAATATTCTTGAATTAAATATTTTTTTTAGTTTCTCTTTCCTATTAAATCACACATATGTCCAACAATCCGTAGATTATAGCCTATATTATAGATACAAAATAATAGATTGTGAAATACGCTGGATTTTTCCAATATAGATACAATGAATCTCTTATCAGGGATATTCTCTTTTTTATTATTTCCGAATAATTTCATATTTCGCGTGAATCAGACAATTTCCCGAATATTATTACGTATATATTGATATTATTAAATATTGTGCCAGTATATATTGAAAATATTGTAAGAAATTAGAAAAATCGGGGCAAGAGTTAATTCTGATTTTTTATTTTTGTATTTAATTTTTTTGGAGCAGAAAAATTCTTTTGGAGCGACAAAAAAAACGCTTCAAAACGGAAAACGAAGAAGAACAAGAACAAGAACAAGAAGAGAACGAGAAACAGCATCGAGACGTTAAATCTATCTCGTTCAATTCGTATTGTTGCTGAGGCAGTAGTAGTATCCATACGCAGTGAGTGAGTGGGAAAAGAATACGTAGAGGAGTAAACTTCTTTCTGATTTGATTATATCGATTGCATTGCAACAACAGACGACATGTTCGTGGAAAAAGGATCTGAGACCGAACAACGCCTCGTCTCTCCTTCGACGACAAAACCATTAAACTTGATCAAACTAAACCATTTCAAAACGAAAGCGAGCGCGCACTTAAAAGATGGCAATTACATCGCCGCGTACGAAACGTACTCGATGTGCATCGATATGGTTTTAGAGTCATCGTCGTCGTTGTCTTCACAAAAAAAAAGGAACAAAGACGAAACGCTCGTCCTCGAGTCTCTCTACTGCAACCGATCGCTGACGTACGAGAAAGCTGGGAAATATACGCTCGCGTTAGAAGACGCATTAAAATGTAGAGATACGAATTCAAAAGCTAAATGGCGTGCGGCTATGGCGTTGAAAGGATTGAATCGTTTCCCAGACGCTTTAGACTGTTTTCGTGAAAGCTACTGGTTACTTCCATCGAGCGAACAGCCTTCTTACTTTGGCGAGTACAATAAGGTCATTTGCAACGTAACCAATCGATTGACGCGAGAGGATTTAGGGAGATATGTCATGAAAGAAGTCAATGCAGTGTGCTTACCGCCGAGACTGGAGACGGTGACCAAATTGGAGCAAGAAGAAGCGATGTTCCGCGCGATTCGAGAGGAACACTCGCAAAACCGAAAGCCGGGCGACTATTACACCTACGTCGCAAAGTGGGTTCTCAAACCAATGTCGCTCTCCATGGCGTACATTCAACGTTCGCAGATGTTTTACAAGGCGAATTGCTTCAAACAAGCGAGATTGGATGCGGCCATGGCGATTGAAAATTGCAAAGGTGGGGTGAGTAGAAAAGAAAGTATGAAGGAGTCGGAAAAGGAGACAAAGAAAGAAGAGAAGAAGGAGGAAGAAGAAGAAGAAGGAAAAGAAGACGAATATAACATGTCGTACAAAGAGGCCTCAATATACGTCAAATACAACGACAGATCTTTAAAAGTCGAACCGTTCGCGTGGTATCTTCTCGGTAAAGGCTTCCAAGGCGAACCCGGCTTTTCGAAAGAAGACTTTGTTCCAGATCACAACGCCGCCGGGAAGTGCTTCGCCCGGGCCCAACACCTCGACCCCGATAACGAAATGTATCGAAACGCGTTCCGAGCGATGACGTCGAATTTAGATAACGCGGAAATGTCCGCCGTGTTGAACGACAAGCACGAACAATACGAGACGTCTGAATTTGGTATCGTGGATTACGATTCAAATACAGACGGAGACGTTTATCTCGGGCACGGGAAAGTCACGTTCGAGTGCGTCAACGCAAAGCTGATGATGTTCACTACGGCTTCACGTTTCCAGTTGAGAGAGTACATCTCGAAGAGTGCAAACATCGAGTTGAAGAAAGTCTTGATCGAAAGCGTGAAATTGGTCTCATCATCGTCCACAAAAGAAGACGAAAACAAGGAAAATAAAGCGTTTTCTCCTTCTTCCTCGACGTCTCTTTGCGTCGAGTTTCAAATGGATTTCGCCAACGATAACGAGCATGCGAAAAAATACATGAACGCCATAGACAAAGAGCAGAAGATCGTTCTAAAAACGCTCGGTTTAGGTAAGTTTTCTTTCGTCGGCATCGAGTTTGTTGCTGCAAAGACGCTCTCGTTCAAAGGCTACGGGTTCGGCAGAATTTTACAAGAGGAGATATCGGCCGGAAAAGAAATAGTCGTCGCGCAACGACCATCCAAAGCGATCGATTTGCCGTACCAAAACTATAAACTCACTCACAGCGACGGGACACCGATTGAGCGCGTGGAGAAACACGCGTTCGGGATGACTGAAATCCATTACGACAAAGGTCACATGGGACGAAACAAAGAAAATGTATGGGTGTCCTTGATGGATGATTCCATCCGTTGGCGCCAATCGAGTTCGGAAGTCAAAGTCATCGTAAACACAGTCCCAAAAGATCGATACACGAAACACCACCTTGATGTCTCCATCAAAACAAAGTCGTTAAAAATCACCGATCGCGATACCAAAGAGGTGTACGTATCTGGCGAGCTCGAATACCACGTCCTCCCGGAAAGTTCTTCCTGGTACCACTTACAAGGTGACGGTGAAGACGGCTTTGTTTTCTTACTCGAGAAAGCAAACTTAAAATTACTCTCGAAGGCAGACGATTGCGAACACGCGGACATGTGGTGGGATCGTCTGTTTTCCGCGCACTGCAAGATTGCTTTCGACGACTACGACAAAGACTACTCAGACTTACCGGCGCCAATCATGAACACTCACCTGGCGTTCGAGCATTCCAAACAATCCGTCTCACACATCGAATTTGAAGAAACAAAAGAACGTGACTCGTGTCAAGCGAAAGATGACATTCGCAAACGCGAGCGACAGGAGCGTTTGAACGTCTTGCGCGGTGGCGGCGCGTACAAGAGTTGGGTTCGCCTCGAACGCGAGTCGCCGTCGAACGATCCTTTGAGAACAGATAAGAAGAAACCAGGTGGAGGTGACCGAGACGCCGAGTTGTTCGATTAAGTCGTCGTCGAGTGATGATGATGATGATGATCAAACTAATACTATGCACACATTATTAAAAGTACTCACTCAATCACTTGGTTCCTTTTCGTGTTTTTCACTCTTCCTAGCACTCTTTGTTTTCATTTTATTTCACACAGGCGTATTTTTTTCCTCATTTTTTTCTCCATAGTACAATAAAGATAATGGAAGAAGTCGATGAGAAGAAGGAAGAAGACGAAAAACCTTCAAACGAAGTTGCCGTCGCCGCCGATAAGGCCGTTCCAACGAAGGAGACAAAAGCGCTCCCGAAAGCTTTGCTCGAACGACTGAAAAAGAAAGGCATCGTCCCCGCCGTCGTCGTCCCCAAAGAAGAAGAAAAGAATGATGAGGAAGAGAACGTTCCACCTCCTCCTCTTCCAAAAGGATGGCGAGAAGGGAAGAGCGAAGACTACGACAATCACGCGTACTATTACAACGCAAAGTTGAACATATCTCGCTGGACGAGACCAAAAGAGAAGAAGACAAAGAAGGAGAAAGAAAAAGTGCCACCATTTTATTGGAAGACGACTGTCGATAAGAAAACAAAGCGGGAGTACTATTACAACGAGAAGACGAACTATTGCACGTGGGTGATGCCGGAAGATCCAGCGATAGTTGCTAAAATGATTCGATGCGCCAACTGCGGAGGGTTCGGGCAAGGTTTAGTCAAAGAGCACGGTTTTTGTAACCGCTGCGCGAGAGAGTTACGAGTGAGGAAGAAGCCGCCGCCGACGAAACAGCGAGGTGGAGGGCAGAAAAAGACGTTGGTTTTGTAATGTACTATACGATAGCGATGGATAGATGTAGGATGTAAAAGTAGTTTACAGTGTAATATGCGGCAAATTAGCTAAATGAAAACAACGACGAACACGTCGAGACGGTATAAAATTTTTCCTTTCATTCCTCTTCGTGGTCTTCATCATCCTCATCGTAATCCTCTTCATCCTCGTCGCTTGGTATGAATATAAACTCTGTGTTGATCAATTGCGATAAAAGCTCCACGCTTTCCTTCTCTTTCAACGGTTTCCCGATGAACGCGAGCTCGCCTTCGTTTGCTAAAGTATACGCTATCGCTTTTCCTTCGTCCGTTTTCATCGTCCACGAAATCCCACCAGCAAAGAATAACAACCCGCTATCGTCGTCGTCGTCGTTGTCCATGGAATTATCGTTTACGCTATCGATGAATGCGAACCGCACGCCTTCGTTTCTTTGCAGAAACCCAGCTTCTTCCCAGGCGTCGTAATCAATCTCTCTTTTATTCGCGCCGAGTTGTTCTAGAAATCCTTTTTCGTCGAATAACGCGATGGACTCCCCGAACCGTTTTGCCGTGGCATGTTTCCCCATCCAAACCGCAACATCCCTCTCTGATTTTGGTTCCGCTTTCTTCAAAACGTCCCAGGCGTGCGATATGGCATCTTTATCGATGGCTCCAGACTTTCCCAATTCCGCCGGTTTCATCCACGGGTCTCTCCATCGAACGTCTTTATACTTGCTCGATTCTTGTTGCGCGTACGACCAAATCATCTCCTCGTGCATGGGCGCTAAAAAGCCTAAACTTAACGTCACTGAACACGCTCCTTTTTCGTGCGGTTTCCCCAGCCCATGGTGCGCGATTTTCGGCGGTAAGTATAAAATGTCCCCCGGTTTCAACAAAAAGCTATCGTCCGCGACAAACTCTTTCAAAATACGAACGTCTTGGTTCGGAACGAACGACTCGTCTTTATCCGGCCAATACGCCTCGTTATCCGCAACGGACCAAAGTTTATCTCCTATGGCTTGTATTAAAAACACGTCGAAATTATCCGAGTGCGCGCCTACGCCTCCGTCCTCTGGCGAGACGGACGCTTGAATATCCGAAATTCTCCACCGTGGAAACTGCGGAAACAAATCCGTGATGATGCTATTCATCGCCGGTATTTTCGAGTCTAACTCATTAATCACCAAGCTCCAAGCTTGGTCGTCCGGTAACGTCTGCAACACTTCCTCCGGAAACGGTCCAACTTCCAACGTCCATTTTTTATCCTCCTCTCGCACTCGCATCAGACGAGAACTGAATTCGTCTTCGCACGCCAGGCCGGCGAGTTCATTCGTATCTAACGGACACTTAAAGTTCGGAATCGCGTCTCTCATCAGAAGGGGTTTCTTCTGCCAAAACTCTCGAAAGAATGTCTCCGCTTTCTCTTCGTCCAAGGGCATGGACGTTGTCTCCCACACTTCAACTTTTAGATTCGCTCTCAGACTCAGAGTCTTCTTCGAAAAATGCATTCTTCTTTTCGTTCGTGTTTTCTTTTTGGCGGCAGACAACGAATCCCCCCCCGATTTTAACTGCTGCTTTCCGGTTCTTCTTCTGTTGCAATAGCAGCAGTTCATCTTCTTCACTTGAGTCGCCGCCTTTGTTTTCATAAAAGTCGTCGTCGTCGTCGTCGTTTTCATTATAAAAGTCGTCATCGATGACGGAACTTTTAGGAGGTTTAACTGTGGGGGTCGTTAAAGTTAAAATTCTCCTTTTCTTTGACGAAAGAAAGAAAGAAAGAAAGAAAGTTTTGCAAAAGTTTTTTCTTCCTTCTTTTGACGACCGAAGAAATTTTCAGAGGAGCAGTTTCAGGTCTCAGACAGAGTTCTCCCTCTTCTTTCCCTTCTTCAAACGAAAACACAAAAAAACAACTTCTTCTCTGTCTGCATTAGAAGTCCATTATATATTTAAAAATGATGGACGTCGACGATCAGCAACACCACGCACACGTCCAAGCGAAGAAGAAAGAACCGTGGGTGGATAAATACCGACCGAAGAAAGTCTCGGACGTGGCGTACCAAACTGAAGTCGTCTCCGCGTTAGAGAAAGCGATGGAGACGCACAATTTACCGCACATGTTATTCTACGGCCCGCCTGGAACGGGGAAAACGACCTGCGCGTTGGCTATTTGTAAACAACTGTACGGACCAGAGTTGGGGAAAAAAAGAGTGCTGGAACTAAACGCCTCGGACGAACGAGGGATCTCGGTCGTGAGAGGGAAAATTAAATCGTTCGCGTCGACGACGGTAGGCGAAGGAGTGCCGGGATACCCGTGTCCGCCGTATAAGATTCTGATTTTAGACGAAGCGGATTCGATGACGAACGACGCGCAGTCGGCGCTGCGACGAATGATGGAAACGTACTCCAGAGTGACGCGATTTTTCATCCTGTGTAACTACGTGAGCAAAATTATAGACCCGATTTCTTCTCGATGCGCAAAGTTTCGATTTAAATCGTTAGATGGAGGGACAATGCACGAGAGAATAAACTTTATCGCGAAAGGAGAAAATTTACAGTTGGCGGAAGGGACGTTGCAAGCGTTGGAACACGTATCCGCGGGGGATATGCGTAAAGCGATTACTCTTTTACAATCCGCGGCGTCCTTGTTTGGATCAGAACTTACTGGAGATCGCATTCGCGAAGTTGCCGGTGTGATTCCGGATGAGAAAATCGAAGAGTTGTTGCAACTCTGCGTGGCCGGGGATTCTCAAAAATCGCAGGCGTTAGCGGAGGATATTTTGAAAGACGGGTTTCCTTGTTTGCAAATCTTAGAGCAGTTTGGGTACTATTTGGCTGATAGTGACTTGCTCGAGGACGAGATGAAAGCTGAAATTTGCTTGAAGCTAGGCGAAGTGGAGAAGAAATTGGTAGACGGGGCGGACGAGTGGCTGCAGTTGTCGCATTGTATCTCAATTGCGACGATTGTCTGCTCGACGAAACCAGAAAAGTAATAATAATAATGCTACGCTCTTGTACCTAGTATATAGCTACTTCTATATCTATTCTAATCTACCAGCAATAATGCATATAAAGCGCGTTTCTTCAACACGTCGATTCGGCGGAGTCTTTCTCCTTTGTGCACAAAGTCACCACGTTCGCGTCGACCAACGCTCTCAAAATATCCCCTTCCATCTTAAAGTTATGGTGCGGATGCGCCAACAAACGCTCTGAATCCGCATACTTCTTAAAATAGTGATATCGCAACCCTTCCGCTTTCATATCGTTCGTCTTTCTCGAGTCATCCAAGGAAAATCCGTACACGGAAACTCTTTTGCACAAGTTCAACAATAAATACACGCCTAGAAGGCCCGAAGACGGCGTTAATTCTTCCTCGCTATATTTTGCACGATTCTTCTCAAAATCTCTGAATCCAATCAACGCCGTTCTCGCTCCAGAAACCACACGGGAGGACAATAACAACGGTTTCTTCATCTCGCTCCTTCTCTTCGCGACGGTTTGCGAAAAAGTTTCAAACTGTTTCGTCGTCGCTCTCGAGACGATAAACGTCACATTACTCGGCTCTTGCGCTAATAAATACCTCGCTAAATTACTCGTACCGCCTGGAACATCCGTATTCGAGACGCCGTCTTCATAATACACCGTCGTCCACTTGTTGTTCAACATCCTATACGTGACTTTCGAGCCGACGTATTTCTCGTAGCCTTTCACCGGCGCTTGGTTCACGCGCATCACCGCCTCGTGTTTATCGATCGATTTCCCAAACTGAGTGCGTTTTAATATCCCAGAATTTCCAACTAATGCGCACGATTTATGTATAATCTTCGGGCTTTGTTCTGGTAACACCCGATTGACTACATTTTGCGAAGCGAACGCGTCTTTTTCTCGTATTCTTTTGTGGTTCTCTTGGGAGATGAACAAATCGTCTTCGTCGAAGACAAAGTCGCGCAAATACGGTTTCTCCTCCGCTTTCTCCTCCACCGATACTCGCCAGTCTTCGTCGTCTTCGTTCTCCTCCACGTCATCGTACACGGAAGTTCCACTTCCACTCTTACTACTACTTTCCACAAAGTCGGATTCGTCGATATCGTAAACGTCTAAATCGCTCAACTGAAACGAGGCTTCACCGGTTGGCATTCGATTGGAAACGCGAATCAACGCGGTGAACCAGAATGAAATCGCGGAGAGAAGGATTATCAAAACGTAGTATTTCTTTTGTTTCCGTCTTTTTAAGCCGCCTCCATCGCTGCTGCGACGCAGCAGCTCCGGCATTCTTCGAGAATGTTTCTCGTCGTAAAAAGGAGAGAAATGACGATTTTCAAAAAACGAGAGTAAAAACGGTTGTGGCGTGTCACATGTGTGTCTGTAAGAGTGTAACGGAGGTTAATACTAAAATACAATAACAATCTCATCACCGTCTTCTTCTTTGCTCTTCTTTCTCCTTCTTGGAATAGAACACGGTCCAATACGACTTCGTTGGATTGACGCCAAACCTGGCGCTTTCGTCGGCGAACCAATAGACCCAGCTTCGTACGCGCTCGTTATTTTTCAAGTCGATAAACTTTGGTATCGCGTCTAGGTCCATGAAGTGCGGATGTTCGTATATAAATACCACGGAAGTACAAATTAACGCGAGTAACATGTACAACGTGGACACAGAGAAGAACATGGACATGCAAAATAAAATGGCTCGTAGATCGGCGTAAAATATTTGAATGTCTTCGCCAAAGAGGTACGTGCACATCATGCAGTTGAATCCTAATATAGCCGATTGCCAAGTCATTCGATATCCGACATTCCAACACCACGTTTTATAATAACATCCTTTACACGAAGGGCTCAAAGTTGCAAACAAATAGTTCGCTCTGTACGCGATTAAGGTGTCCAATTGAATTCGTCCCAGAACTGGTTTGTGATCCATCGCCGACGCCTCTTTCGCCATCTCGTGTTCGACAATTTGCGAGGAAAATTCGTGTAATACATGGGGATCGCCGTGATAATACCCATCTTTATGCGTCAATGAACAGCATATAGGGCACGTGCCTCGCACTGGATTATTCGTGAATGGACACTTCATCGCGTTGAAGTTTACGAGTACTTCCTCCTCTTCGGTTCTTTGGAACAAACTTTTCATGTTCCTCCACGGTCTCTTATCGAAACTCGATCGGATCTTACCGTATTTGTCCGTATCGAGAAGAATGTACGCGAACGCGCAAACTAAGAGCATTAAACCAGCCACGCCTGTGGTGAAGTAAACTGTGCGTTTTCGTAAACGGGCGTTTTTGAAAGAAGGAGAAGAAAGAGAGAAGTCAGCAGCACAAACACCAAGACGCGAAACGCAAACAGAAGAGAGATAAAAAGACGAACGACGCACTTCCAAGTAAATACATGTACGTTGTTTTCTGAGAAAGCAGAACAATCCGCAAGAACAGGGTGCATCCGATGGGAATATACGCGCGCCATCGCATGCAGTTCGCGATACCGAACGGTTGGAAGGCAACTTGGAAGACAGTCATAATATTTTAAAACTTTGAGGAGTTGACCAAAAATGGTCTTACGATGTGACGAACATTTTCACATCCCAAAAAAGGAAAAACGAGGCAGAAGAAAAGACACGGGCGCATTTTATTTCTCTCCCTCTCTCTCTCTTATTTATTACAACAAAAACGAATTACTTCTTTGCATCCTCTTCTTCCCACGCCGGATTCTTCTTCATGATGACTACGTTTTCCAAATTCGAGGTGATTGGGATGTACTTGCCGCTTTCTAATTCGGCTCGGTCGCCCGAAGCTAGTAACACCGGCGTCGTGTGCGTCTGAAAGCCGGTGATTGTTTTTGGTCTACCAGCTTGGCCGACAACGTCGACAGCCTGGCCAACTCTCACGGGAATTGGTAAAGCTTTACCTTCCTCGTCGACACACATCAACATGCGCGGGACGGCTGCAGCGAAGAGATAATAAAGCATGTAATGATGCTTTCCTAAAATCGTGTGCTTCATGTCCAAACCGGCGAAGCAGGTGATCATCAAACCAGCCAGGGAGACGCTCGATTGCAAGGTTCTATCGGAATGCGTCGGAGATAAGGTGAGTAAACCTTTGCCCAAGTGCACTAACCCTTGCGAGACGCGGACTAAAAACAAAAGACTCGGTTCTTTGTAGTAGTAGCTCGTCAATTGTCGAAGCTGGTGCGCCAAACGCGCATTGTTCGTACCAGCGCCGACGATACCAAGCGCCAAGCAAGCAGATTGAGCGATTTCTTCCGAGTTATCGTGCGATAATCGACCTAATTGATCGGTGATTTCTAACTTCGGATCGGAAGTGTGCAACATGGCTAAACCGAGAGGAATAGCCAATTTCACCGAGTTGTCCCCGTACTGAATCAAGTGATCGTACGAACGGATCGCCATGTCGCGACCGAGGTCTTCACCCATGGCAATAATAGCAATGCCTAGGCACGCCACAGATTGCGCGTCTAATTTCCAACTGTCTTCTTCCGTCGAT